>ENA-ORTY01003683-ORTY01003683.1-human-gut-metagenome-genome-assembly--contig:-NODE-3683-length-12920-cov-3.586786_pt1 | contig 12920 bp, 12 predicted proteins | sample MGYA00241917_ERZ509198 | MGnify/ENA primary metagenome ERZ509198 (study PRJEB26280, sample SAMEA2338857) | human gut metagenome | biome: human gut; feature: human-associated habitat; material: faeces...
GCTGTGTCCCAGAATGCACAGATAGCCATCCATATCCGGGAGAAGATACACAAAATCAAGAGAAGCGGTTTCCTCAGTTATCAGATCCTGAAGGTTGAAAAGCTCCATCTGAAACTTTTCAATCCCGTAAACAGCTTTTAGATCCGGAGCATTTTCAAGCTCCAGAATAACAACTGTATAAAAATCATAATTCAGCTCCAGATTCAGATACTTAAGATAAGGCTTCAGTCGGTAGGCTGCTTCAGAAGACGGAAGGTGTGTGATCTCGCGGAAAAACTTTTCCGTAAGAAGAGGCCTGCTTTGCTTCAGAAGCTGGAGATTTTTCTGTTCCTTTTCCATCAGTGCAAAAGCGTTTTTTACCTTCTGGATAAGATAGGCATAATCCAGCGGCTTTTCGATATAATCCAGAGCACCGAGGAGCAGAGCGCGTCTTGCATATTCAAATTTATCATAGGCACTGATCAGGATGATCTTCACCATAGGATTGATCTCAAGAGCTTGACGGCTCATGGAAATGCCGTCAAGATCAGGCATTTCAATGTCAGAAATGATCAGATCTGCCGGTTCTTTTTTCATGGCTTCGATAGCAGAGGTTCCATTGTAGCAGACATGGATGATCTCTGCATTCAGTGTTTCCCAGTCTATGTTTTTTTCGATACCTTCTGCAGATAAGTAATTATCATCTACGATCATTATTTTTAATTTATCCATAAAAAAGCCTCCCTCATTCTTGCTTAATTTTCTTTTCTTCTATATCATACACTAATTTTCTGAAAATTGTATGAAAAAAATGCAGAAAAAATATGAACAGAAAAAAAGAATCCCTTTTACAGGATTCTTGATCTGTTGCTCTCCACCTACAGAGGTGGAAGTCATCTCACATCTGATATATCTAATGTCTTCCTAACTTTCGTAAAAGATTAACGATAGCAAGAATAATTTCTCGAATGACTGCAAATATAGCAAACATTAGTAAAAATCCTGCAAGTCCAAATACAATATCTGCGAAATCCATTGTTCCGGTACCGGAAAGCTTCTGTCCGATCTCAATAGCAAAGGTTATAACAACAATAACTGTGAATACATAAATAAATGCAATCGCAAGGATATGATTTTCACTTAAAATCTTAAATAGCGGATAGATTACTGCTAAAATCAGCATACCTATAATCCCGATTACAAGGAAATGCAGTTGTTTATCTGTAAAGTTCTTCTCGTAGGCATCATTCAATGACAAAATATAATTATGTATTCTGGCAATAAAGATGACCATTCCTTCTAACATTCGTTCCATAATTAATCTCCCCTTATAAATAGTAACCTGCTTTGATAAGATTCCAAATATCAAAAATTCAAAAAAGCAGGCCGAAACCTGCTTTTACTATAATACACTTTCTCTATAGGGTCAAATACTGTCTTTATAAATATTTACTTATTTATCCCATTTGGTAAGATGATATGTACGAATCACTCTGCACAGATCATTCACATAAGAACCGGATGTAGCGTATCCTCCCTTTTTAATTATCTGAAGCTGCTTTTTATAACTCTTTATCTTCGTCAATCCTGCATATCTTTTTCTGCTTCCGCTCTTCGCCCCTAAAAGATAGGCAGAGTGATCTTCAATAGAGTCTTCCACACAGGAATACTTACGGAACTTTGCTTTGATAGAATATCTGCCGCTACCTCCGTATTCATATGTAGACTTCTTATAATAGTTGATTCCATCCCATGCAGAACCAGCCCAGTTATTACCGGATAAACTGATCTTCATTCCAAAAAGATTATTCCCATTCTCTGCTAATGTAGACTGACCCCATCCGCTTTCCAAAATAGCCTGTGCCATTGTTACAGAAGCAAGAATTCCTGTACGTCTATAGTTAGCCCTTGCAAGCGGTCCGATCGTATCAACAAACTCATTCTTATCCACACTTCTTGTCTGTGTCGCAGATTGTTCAATTCCATTACGAAGCCCCAGTGTTACCAGACGCGCATCGCTGCGATAACTATATTTTAATCCAAGGAAAGAAGCTGCCTGCTTTGCAGGAACAAGAAGATCTCTTACATTACTCCGCTTATATGTAACAAAATATGGCTTAACTTTTAAGCTCATCTTCTTTCCGTTCACCTTTGCATACTTCTTATTCGCATAAAAAATAACCTTTCGTCTTCCATGTCTTAATGTCACCTTATTTCCATCTGCTGCATAAGCTGCATGGATTCCATTATCAGAAAAAAGCGTTTTGCATGGTACAAAAATATCAGAACCAATCTTAATAGATGGTGCTGCTGCATTATCCGCCATTGTCACTGCTGTTCCTCTGTACTTCACATTAATGATGGTTCCTTTTAAATTCGTTGACTTGCCTGCACGAATTACTGGTACTTTCGCTGCGGATACCGGCTTACTAAGAACGAATAACCCACACAGAAGCAAGAATGTAAATAGTGTCTTTTTATGTTTCAATTGTAAACTCCTCTCGCAATAATTGTTGTGTAAATATATATTATTTGTTAACAATTTGTTACAAAAGGCATTATACATTTAAAATGTGTGCAAAATAAGACTTCTTTACTTTTTCTTTTTCCAATTTGTCCCTATTACAAAAAAGCTGTAGTGGGTATTGCATCTTTATGTAAATGCTTTCATACCCCTACAGCTTTCTATATCTGAATCTGAATATTAAATCTGCTCTAATGCCTGGGAAAGATCTGCAATTAAATCTTCTGCATTCTCTAAACCACAGGAATAACGAATTAAGTCTGGTTTTACGCCACATGCTTCTAACTCTTCATCATTCATCTGACGGTGTGTTGCACTTGCAGGATGCAGACAACAGGTTCTCGCATCTGCAACATGTGTTTCAATTGCCGCGATTTTTAAATGTTTCATAAAATTCTCTGCTGCTTTTCTTCCACCTTTTACACCAAAGCTTACTACACCACAAGAACCATTTGGAAGATACTTTTCTGCCAGTTCATGATAAGCATCTCCTTCAAGACCACAGTAATTTACATAGGTAACTTTTTCATGCTGCTGTAAGAACTTTGCAACTGCCAGTCCGTTTTCACAATGACGTTTCATACGGACATGAAGACTTTCTAATCCAAGATTTAAAATAAATGCATTCTGTGGGGACTGCATTGCTCCGAAATCTCTCATAAGCTGTGCTGTTGCTTTTGTTATATACGCTCCACCGATACCAAAACGCTCTGTATAAATCACACCATGGTAGCTGTCATCTGGCGTGCACAGTCCCGGATATTTCTCCGGATACTTTGTCCAGTCAAAGTTTCCACTGTCTACAATACAGCCTCCTAAGCCTGCGGCATGGCCATCCATATACTTTGTTGTGGAATGTGTAACAATATCTGCGCCCCATTCAAACGGACGGCAGTTTACCGGCGTTGCAAAAGTATTATCTACAATCAAAGGTACCCCATGTGCATGGGCTGCGCTGGCAAACTTCTCAATATCTAATACCGTAAGTGCCGGATTTGCAATGGTCTCTCCAAAAACCGCCTTTGTGTTTGGCTGAAAGGCTGCATTCAGCTCTTCTTCTGTACAATCTGGGGAAACAAATGTAAAATCAATTCCCATTCTTTTCATTGTTACTGCAAAAAGATTATATGTTCCACCATAAATAGAAGATGAGGATACAATGTGGTCTCCGCAGGAAGCAATGTTAAACACCGCATAAAAGGATGCTGCCTGACCGGAAGAAGTAAGCATTGCAGCCGTTCCGCCTTCTAATTCACAAATCTTTCTTGCAACCGTATCATTCGTAGGATTCTGTAATCTGGAATAAAAATATCCTTCTTCTTCTAAATCAAAAAGACGGCCCATTGCCTCACTTGTCTCATATTTAAATGTTGTGCTCTGTATGATCGGAATCTGTCTTGGCTCACCATTACCAGGTGTATAACCTCCCTGTACGCACTTTGTTCCTAATGAATATTCCTTCATTCGTTTTCCCTCCATAAAATATTAAATGCTATTAAATTGAAATTATATGTGAAACAGGCACCGACTTTTCCACATCATAATAAACAAAGAAATCCTGCGGTCCCCGTCCAGCTTTATAAACTCTCTGATAGATCGGATAAAACAATACATCTTCGTATTGTTCTACCTGCTGCCTGTAAAACAGGTCATGTTCTGTATGTCCTTCATCACCATAAACAGTAAATGCATGAGGAAATTCTTTCTTGAAAGCTTCAAGGCCTTCAAAATCTCCCTTTTTTTTCAACACCTTTGCATAATTATATAAAAGAAACAGCTTTGATACCGGTTTATAAATCGTCCCATCCTGTGTCATGATCACTTTTGGTGCTTTTCCATCATATTGAAAATTCTCTGTTCCAATCTTTCTAAGCTGCTCTATTCCTTCTTCTAACTTACCTGCCAGCAGCAACACAACAGACTGATACGCCCGGCAAATATTAATATAAGGCACATCATGCGGCAAATGATACAGACACTTCTCTATTAATTGTTCATTCCAGTGAATATATTCTTCCATCAGTCCCACGCGATCTTCTATCCCTCGTTCTTCCACAATATAAGGGAAAAGGAAATGGATCATTTTCTCATACATGACCGCATCCCGGTCATCATAATGAATGCGGCGGATATAGGTATCATACTGCTCCCGGTCAAATACTTTTTCTTCTAAAAAATCCATTTTAAAAATCTCCTTCACAGGCATAGCTTCCAAGAATCTTTAAATATTCTGTTTCCTGGGAAAGCTGGTATAGTAATGCACGTATTTCTTTTGTATCAATATTGGCATTCAGCTCAGCAAAAAACTTATAGTTCCAGCTATTATCCTTCCAAAACGGACGGGAATGAATCTCCGTCAGATTGACTCCATAATCAGAAATCATAGATAAAATACTGCTGATACTTCCGCTGTGATTCGGACATTCAAACATAATCTTTACACGATTATGCGATGGCAGTACAACAAGCGTATCTACAAAAGTAACGACCTTACGGCGCACGCCCCCGTCTTCCTGCACTTTACAATGCGTGATATACAGCTCTTTTTCTGCAAGCAGATTATGAAGTTCATCTGATACTCCGATTCCAACTTCCTCAATAATACCGATTCCCGCATCTGCCTTGCCTTCTTTAATATAATCCGCCACTTCTTCATAAGAGGCTACCGTAATCACCTTATCTTTTGAATAGTCTTCACAGGTATATAATTCTTCTCTTACCATTGCCGGTTTTAAGATTACCGCAGGCACCTTCGTATATTCAAATGGAAAACACTGACGAAGCTCTAATGTTCTTCCATATTGATACTTACGGCTTACTTCCATAATTCTCTTGATCAATGCTGTATATTCTCTTACTAACTCCGGCTTCATTCCTTCTGTCTGTTTCTTAATAATGACTTCTTCCCTGTCCGGTTTATAAATTTTATCTTCTGTTTTTGCTTTAATACAGGCAACCTGATCTGCCAGAGTCATACGTTCTACGAAAAGTCTGCGAATCTCTCCATCTACGCGGTCAATATTCTTTCTTACATCTGATAAATCCATATCTGTTTTCGTTCCTTTCTTTTACAACTGCTTAATCATCCTCTGTCACTTCTCCTGTAAAACTCAAACGCAATACAGTTATTAATCACCAACTGAAAGAGGCGGGAGTCTTCTCGACTGAGATAAACAAAAACAAGGAATCTGTTTTGCAACCGACTCCCTGTTAGTATATCATAATTCTTCTTATTTGGTTATGTATAATTCCCGCTTTCTCATAAATTCAAGAATGTCCCGACATTCTTGCTGTCTGATATAGCAAAAAATCATAACACATTTTACTATGATACTCTGTTCATTTACAAAATCAATTCATACGATAAAGCGTTTCTACTGCCTTATCTTTAATAAGTAACTTTGCATGTTCTGACAGATAATATCCCTCAAGCCTCTGGTTTGAACATTCTGCTCCATATTCTTCTGCTGTAATCATAAAAGTGATTATCTTTGAATTATCCATCTCTATCGGAAATTCTACTAACAAAATATATTCCTCTGCATCTTTATAAAGACTTGACAAAATAAAGTAATCTTTATTCAAAAGAGAACAAAAATCAATCAGATTACGGAACTCTTTAAAAATCAGCTTCTGGGCCGGAATATGTGGTCTTACCACCTGTTCTGACCCGCCCTGTTCCGCCGCTTTAGAAGATACCATATCTTCTTTAGCAGAGTCTTTAGGCATTTCTGAAGATACATTCCCTGCCCCTGTCGTCTCTGTTTCCTTTGTTTCGTTTGTTTCTTTTTCTTCTTTTTCTGTTGTATTTCCCATACATACATCATGGAGATCTTTTGCTAAAGCCTCAAACTCTCGTTCCTTTTCTTCTCCGCTCATAGAATAAATACTGTCAATCCGGTCATCAGAAATCCGCTCTCTTAATGCCGTCGTCATCTTCTTGATCTGATCTAAATCCCGGTCAATCGCTACATCCTGAAAGGTACAACTGATCGTAATGAGAAACTGTTCCGAAGGTAATGCTCTTGCAATATAATTCTGCACACCATTATCCGTATTCCAGTTAATATAATTCTTAGAATTCGCAATAATCGCATTAAGAAATTCTTCCATCAAATCATTATCCGAACTCAATTCATTTAAATCAAAACCCATTTGCCCAATCTCTTCTTTATTAATAAGGCACCTTATCGTCTCATCATCTATTTTCCAAAAAAACATAATATCCCTTCTTTCAAGGCCATTTGCTTTGCCTAACTTTATTATACAGATATTATTAGCCATGTCAATAGTCGAGTGCCAATCTAAAAAGAAATCCTATCATAAAACGCTTCCGCTAACTTCTTATGTGCCTCCGGCATCAGATGTAAAGAATCTACTCTTGATGACTCCACTACCTTTGCCGCATCAAAGAAAATACAACCATACTTTTTAGCAATTCTCTCATATAAAACAGAAAGCTCCCTTGAACGAATAATCGCATCTTCATCAAATGAACGTGCAAACTCTGAGTTCGCAATATCTTTTCCAATCTCCGGCGGAGACACCACAACTACCTTTGGAATATATCCCTGTTTTTCTTTTGTAAATTCCTTTATGACCTTGACCAGTTCTTCTGCCCCATCCGCAATTTCCTGTGCAGATGCATGAAACATCCTTTTTAAATCATTACTTCCAAGCATCATGATCACAAAATCAATCGGTTTATGCGTATTAAGACAAGGCCTTAAATATCCAAGACCTGCCTTCCATGGCTCCTTTGCATCCTCAAAAACTGTTGTCCTTCCGTTGCAGCCCTCTTCTATCACCTCATACTCCTCTCCGAGCATTTTCTGTAATACACCTGTCCAACGTACATCTTTTGGATAACGCAAACCATTTACCGGATTATAACCATATGTGTTTGAATCTCCATAGCATAAAATTGTTGTCATTTTAGCACCTCTTTATTTTTTGTAATCTACCTTCTCTATCAGGCAAGTATGCTTTTTTGTTTTTTTATCATAATTAATCCCTGCCAGAAGCAAATTCCCCTGATATTCTGATAAAGCATCTATATATTTTTTCTCCTTTATCTGTGCAATCGCACCCGATGCACTCTTATCCCACTTTAATTCAATAATCACTGCTGGTTTATCCATATGAATCTTTCGTGGTATCAGGCAAATATCCGCAAAACCTTTTCCTGTTGGCAGTTCCCGTATCATCGTATAGTATTCTCTTGCAAAATAAAATGCCAGTGAAATCGTACAGCTCAACGAATTTTCATCATTATATTGGAGAATAGAAATTTCTTCATGCGCTTTATCTACTCCTGCTGCTACTTTATCTGAGTCTAAATTCCATAAAGCCTCTAATAATTTTCTTGAATTATTTATAGAAGAAATTACCTCTTTCCAATCCATTGTACTGATTGCATTAATATATTCCTGAGCCACCTCTTTATTCGGAATTCTAACGGATTCTTTTTCTACATCATAAGTAAGATATCCCAAATGCACAAGCAGCGTCAAAATATCATCTCTCGTTGCAAATGTCGTCATATCATTATGAAAGGTACCTATATTAATTCTTACGCTATTACCCGCAAGCATTTCAATGATTGCATCTTTTAATCCATCCATATTCATCTGAATGTATATCTTTAAAGCTTCGTAGGTTTCCGTCTGATTCCAGTAGTTACCAAATCTGTGACGTAACATTGCCTCTACAACTGACTTTGGATTGTAAATAGAATATAAAATATCCTCCTGTTTGTTATGGTCATAAAGACCATACCCATTATACCATGCTTTTGTTTCCTCTATACTCATTCCATATTCTATGCAAAGATTCTCTACTTCCTTTTCTGTGAAACCAAAATATTCTGCCATATTTCCAGAATCCGTCATCGAATATTCCATAAACATATTTAATGCAGAATGCGTTCCGTACTTTTTAACCGGGAGAATTCCTGTCATATAGGCAAGAGCGATGTATCCTTTATCCTTTAGCCATACCCTTAAAAAATCCAGATATTTTCTCTGTGCCTCTTCATCCTGTTTATATTCACGAAACAAGCAGTCCCATTCATCAATCAAAATAAAGGATTGTCCCGTATAAGAGAAAATATCCTGCATAGCAAACACCAGATTATCACAATCTACATATTCTGGATAGTTATATTTTAATTCTTTAATCAGTCTTTTCTGAAGTACTTTAAGCATCTCATCTACATTCTGTGTCATGCTTAAAAATTCCTGCATATTTATCTTAAAAACATTATATTTATTTAAATGTATGGAAAATGTCTCACAATGACTAATTTCTAATCCATCGAACAGTGCCGCCGAATCATAATCCTTTCCGTAATACGCCGCAAGCATGTCCGCCGCCATCGACTTTCCAAATCTTCTCGGCCGGCTGATACACATATACTTTTGTTTTGTTCTAAGAGCTGCATTTGTTCTCTCAATAAGCATTGTCTTATCTACATATATTTCTGAATTTATACTTTCCTGAAATTCTATTGTCCCTGGATTCAAATAAATTCCCATGATTGCACCTCTTTTCTTAAAAATATGTTATATTTCATATTATACTTGCTTTAGTGAGGTATCGCAATAAGAGAAATACCCCTATATTAAAAACTAGTTTCTGAAAAATGACTTGACAAAAAGTATCAACAAATCAGTATCAGTGGAGGAGTCAATTTCCATCTGATATAGCCTCCGGCAGAGCGCATATCTCACAGCAAGAATGCCGGGACATTCTTGAATTTGTAACTTTATACTGTGGAGTTTTGGCATGGATTTAGAGTAGCCAGAAAAAAGAAAAATACCATATCCCAGATGCGGCTTCGAAGCGCGTTTAAGATGCGGACGAGCATCTTAAACGCAGCGACTACAGAGCAGATGGGATATGGTATTTTTTCTTTTTTCGTCTACATCAAACCTACAAACCAGACCTTAAGCTGCTTTGCAGGCATCTTCAAATTCTCTGAGTTTCTGTTTTGCCCTTGGGGTCAGGTTCTTCGGTACCTGAACCTCCACTGTTGTGTACTGATCACCATATACAGAAGAATTCTTCATGGATACAATACCTTTACCACGCAATCTGAGTTTACTTCCGGACTGCGTTCCCGGCTTAATATTGCAGCGAACATTTCCATAAATTGTCTGTACGGTTACATCACCACCGAGTACGGCAGTAATAAATGGAATAGAGACGGTATTATATAAGTTTTGACCTTCTCGTTTAAATCCAGATTTTTCTTTTACAGTAACTTTCAGGAACAAATCGCCTGCACTACCACCCTGATATCCCGGAGAACCTTTTCCTTTTAATCGGATGCTCTGTCCTGTTTCGATTCCTGCCGGAATATTAACTTCTAGTGCCTGTATCTTTCCCTGATCATCTTTTAAATGAATGGTTTCTTTTTTACCAAAGGCGGCTGCATCAAAACTTACATTGATTTCAGCATGAATATCGGAGCCTTTTGTCTGATAATGCTGCTGATTTCCAAAACCACCGGTTTGTCTGAAATCATTCTGAAATCCAGACTTTTTGAAACCTCCACCAAAGAAGTTTTCAAAGATATCTCCCATGTCTCCACCTTCAAAATGGAATTCCTGATATCCGTTACCATTCTTCGTACGGTAGGTTCCTCCATGGAATCCGCCGGCTCCATTAAATCCATTAAAGCCGTTAAAGCCTTCAAAACCGCCGGCATTGCCATACGCACCTGACTGCGCTCCTCCTGTTCCATCAAAAGCGGCATGACCGAACTGATCATAAAGTTTTCTTTTTTCTGGATTGCTTAAAATCTCATAAGCTTCTGTAACTTCTTTAAACTTTGCTTCTGCATTAGCATCTCCCGGATTAATATCCGGATGATACTTTTTCGCCAGTTTACGGTATGCTTTTTTAATTGCTTTATCATCTGCGTTTTTATTTATTCCAAGAACTTCATAATAATCCTTTTTTATTGACATAATCTTCACCCTCTCGTTGTGAATTCTATTTGTTCTATTTGAAATATAACACCATAGTTTCTTCTTGTCAACTATATTTTCTCATGTTTCGCAGATCCCAAAGTCAAACTCCTTATCGTTCATGCACGAACGGCGTTTGACCCTTTGACCCTTTGACCTTTTGACTTTAACTTGATATCACAAATTACCCCGACATATATATATCAAATAGCTGCTGTAGATTAATAATGTAAAGACTCCGTCTATTCTTGCTATTTTATTCCGATATAACATGGGGAATAATGCTACAACTGACACTAAAATACATACCGGCATATCAATTAATGCCATCTGTGTAGAAACAGGAAGACTTTTCCCTCCGAGTAATGTACATACAGGAAGGATAAATGCAGAATCAATCATGTTCGCTCCCACAATATTCCCTACAGATAAAGAAGATTCTTTTTTGATGATTGCGGTTACTGTCGTTACAAATTCCGGGAGGGAAGTTCCCATTGCAACGATTGTAACAGATATGATTTCCTCACTGATATGTAATTTTTCTGCAATTTCGCATGCGGATTTTACTAAAATTTCTGAACCAGCTACAATAGCGACCGCACCTATGAAAAACCAGGCAAACATTTTCCAACATTCTTTTTTCTGTGTTTTACTATCGTTTTTCTGATTTTTTCTTTGAAAGCCCTTATTTCTTTCTTGAAATGCATTTTTTATATTCATTATTAAAAATAAAATTCCGGCAAGTAATAGTAATATGCAGTCTGACCAATCAAATACTCTGTCTTTGAAACTAATCAGAAGTAATACGAGGGTTCCAATATATAGGATCGTTTTTATAATATAATCCTGTCTTTTGATTGCTGCCGGAAGAAAAAACAGACTGATTGCAAGAATAATTCCGGTATTTGCCGAAACAGAACCTACTGCATTTCCAATCGCCATAGCGGAATGTCCTTTTAATGCTGCGGCAGCCGATACGATGATTTCCGGCATTGTTGTTGCAAAACTTACTATCGTTGCTCCCACTACATATTTCGGAATTCCCAGAGTTTCAGATATTTTTGATGCGGCATCAACAAACCAGTCTCCTCCTTTACATATAAGAATCAATCCAATAAAAAAAGACATATAAATCATATACACAGACCTCCTGCTTATATCATTTAACTATGTCTTTTTTCTTTATTTATACCTATTTATAGCTGATTTACAATCAATTTATTTCCAGAGAATATATCATTACAACTTCTTCACTGACTCTTACCATCTTCCGCTTTTGCAAGAGGTGTCTTTAACACTTCTATTTCCTTACGAATCCGGTCCATCTTTAAATCAAGTGCTGCACTCTCATCTGCGCACAGTTTCAAATCAGCCGTTAACTGATCCGATACAATATCCTTCTTATACTTTAACTTATGTTCAAGGCTTGCCCAGAAATCCATAGCAATCGTTCGAAGCTGTACTTCTACCTTCATCATCTTCTTCTTATGTTCTAGAAAGATTGGCACTTCTACAATAAGATGCAGGCTTCGATATCCATTCTCCTTTGGATTTTCAATATAATCCTTACGCTGAACTAGTGTAACATCATCCTGCTCTAAAAGGCAGTCCGCAAGAAAATAAATATCTTCCCTAAAAGAACAGATAATACGGATTCCTGCAATATCTGTCAGATTCTCTTCGATACTTTGTGTTGAAAAAGGAAGATTTCTCCGATTTAACTTCTCTGTTATACTTTCAAGACTCTTTACTCTCGTTTTAATTGATTCAATAGGATTTCTATCGTGAACAAGAGAAAACTGCTCGTTTAATACACGAAACTTTGTCTCTACTTCCATCAGCGCACATTGGTAATATGCCATTAATTCTTTATAGGGTTTCTGCTCTTTCTGCAGCATATCATGTATCTCTTTTGTAGATAATTCCCGGAACATTCTTTCCCGAAGTCTCTCACCTATTGGAGAGCGCATTAAATCATCTAATGCTCCAAAAATTCTTTTTCTTTGTTCAGTGCCTTATATAATTTAATCTCCACATCTTTACCGATGCTTCGAGCAAAATCCTTTTCCTTCTTTAAAGGCCGGTCAAGCCCTGGGGAACTTACTTCAAAAATATAGTTCTCGGAAATATAGTCTTCGCTTTCCAGTATCTCATCAAAAGCGCGGCTGATCAACTCACAGTCGTCCACGCCGATTCCGCCTTCCTTATCAATATACACTCGCAAATACCAGTTTGCACCTTCCTTGACCCATTCCACATCAACCAGTTCAAAATGATTCGCATCAATCAACGGCTGAATCAGCGCCTCTGTTTTACTTTCATAATTCTTCTTTGCCAAATTTACTACTCTCCTTAAACTTTTTTCCCCATAACACGTACAAAGAGTGGACTCACGCCCACTCTCTAGTTTAATCATAATCAGTTATCTTAATTAGTTTATCACC
>ENA-ORTY01003685-ORTY01003685.1-human-gut-metagenome-genome-assembly--contig:-NODE-3685-length-12909-cov-3.611405_pt1 | contig 12909 bp, 9 predicted proteins | sample MGYA00241917_ERZ509198 | MGnify/ENA primary metagenome ERZ509198 (study PRJEB26280, sample SAMEA2338857) | human gut metagenome | biome: human gut; feature: human-associated habitat; material: faeces...
AGTACTTAACCATCTCAGTAGCCATATCGGTATCACGGATCTGGCTCTCTGCGCTAGTGGTATTCTCTACAACGTTGTCGAGGTTGTTGATGGTGTGCTCCAGACGGTTCTGTGCAGCACCAAGTGCGGAACGCTGGGTGGATACTTTCTGGATTGCTTCCTTGATAGTATCAACGGCATTCAGCGCATTGGTATCATCTGCACCGTCAACCTTAATGCCATCTACGCCAAGGCTTGCTGCGCTCATGGAATCAATCTTTACGCTAATCTGATTATTGTCAGTAGCATCGGCACCAACATGAAGAGTCAGAGACAATACTCCCTTTAAGGTCTTGTCAACTTTAACATCAGCTGCTGCAGGAGTAACAGCATTGCCGTCCTTATCATATGCCTTTTTGGTAGAATCAGCATCTACATCTACTGTTGCGCCATCACTTGTTTTGAAATAACCATTCAACGCATTAGCAGGAATCTTGTTGCCGTCTGCATCATAATACTGCTTTGAATTATATGTGTAGTCAGTATCCTTTACAGCTTCTGTAGGTGCAGTATAAGTCGTGGTCACATCTGCTGCAGCTATGGTATTTCCGTTAGTAGCTGCATCATGAAAAGTAACTCCAGCTTTAGCTGTCTTATCCGGATTCAAATAAGTGCTGATATTATCAGCCGTTAATTTAGTACGAGTTCCTCCTACCTCTGCCCATGTATCGGCAGTAGGTGCACTCCAGCTTCCCTTTGTCTTATAAACCTTCGCATTAGGGTTTGCATCCAAATAAGCCTTTAACGCATCAGCATCTGCAATAGTAGTAGTTCCATCCTCCTGATACAGATTTGTTGCTGTTTTCGTAGCCTGAGATTCATACTTAAAAGTATAAGCGCTGGAGCTTCTGTCACCCTTTAACAGATAGGTCTCATTGAACTTCGTTGTCTCAGATACACGGTCGATCTCTGTGGTCAGCTGATCAATCTCGTTCTGAATATAAGTTCTATCTGTTTCAGAATTGGTTCCGTTAGCAGCCTTTACAGCCAGTTCGTTCATTCTCTGTAACATATCCTGAACTTCGTTCAGAGCGCCTTCAGCGGTCTGTACTGCACTGATACCATCCTGTGCGTTGGAAGAAGCCTGTGTCAGACCTCTGATCTGCTTTCTCATCTTCTCACTGATGGACAGGCCTGCTGCATCATCTGCTGCACGGTTGATCTTGTAACCGGAAGACAGTTTCTCGGTGGATTTAGCCTGTGTCTTTGTGGTTACGCCTAACATTCTGTTAGAGTTCATTGCTGTTAAATTGTGTTGTACTACCATAATAGTTACCTCCTTGTATTTCTGCGCAAATCCGTTTGCGTCAGTTACTTTGTTATTGGCTTTTTTTGTTGCTTTTATAGTAACCGGAAACCCGAACTTCAAAGACGGGCCCTGCCTTATGGCATTCAAAGCCTCCGGTTATTACCTTGTTCAGTCCTCCAGATTGCCATGGGTAATGACGACTCTGGACTTTTTCTTTTTCAGGTACTTAGGATCCGTTTCCGGCTCGGCATAGTATTTAGGAAGCTTTGCCTTCTCCTCCGGATCTGTGACCCTGTTTTCCAGTACGGTGCTTCTGACGATATTCACGTCCTTCGGTGCATCCACCATGATGCGGAGATGGTTCTTCGTTCCGCCAAGGAACACGATCTTCACGTTGTCACCGATCATTAGATATTCTTCTGTGCTTACTGTCAGTCTTAACATCCTTAACCTCCCTGTCTGCTGGTATCCTGCTTTGCTGCTCCATGGATCTGAAGCCTCCAGCCAAGCCTCCCTGCTGTTTTCTAAAAATGAAACACTGTACAATAAAATGTTGCATTTTTTCTGCCCTTATTAAAACGAAAAAACATTTATTGCGATCTGAAAATTTCTATGTTAGAATCATCTCAACGCATAGAAGATTTCTTTTTACAGATACTTTGATTGCAATAATCAGATCTGTATGTTAAAGGGGATTCCCCTTTTCTTGGTCAGTTACTTCCTTTCGATGTAGCCTGACATTCTAAAGATCAGAAAATCCATGCTTTGCAATCCAAACTATTTTGAATAAGCAGAGGATTTTCAACAACCCATAGGATCCTCTGCGCACAAAGGAGGAATTTTATGGGGAAATATGATACTTGCATGAAGGAGTTTCTACAGAATAAAGATCGGTTTGCAGATCTCTTTAATGGCTGCTTTCAGGGCAGGCAGATCATCCGGGCAGAAGATTTACGGGAAGCTTCGGAAAACTATGTGATCACAGATAAAGGGATGCCAGGGAAAACACGACAAAAAGATACGGAAATCATCCGTGATGTAAAAATGGTACTTGGATCTGGCATGGTTTTACAGGTACTTGCTGTAGAAAGTCAAAGCTACATTGATTATGCCATGCCGGTTCGGTGTATGGGGTATGATGCCGCAGAGTACCGCCGGCAGCTGAAAGAAAGAAAACAGGAACGCAGACTGCTCATGAACACCGAAATCAGGCTGAAAAATCCAGCTGTCAGCATGGATGAAACACTTTCCGGTATTCTAAGATCGGACAGACTGCATCCTGTATATACGCTCTGTCTTTACAGCGGCACAGAACCATGGGATGGTCCAAGAAAGCTATCGGATATGATGGCTTTTGATCCTCAAAACCAAAATCTGCAATCGTTGTTTGAAGAATACCATCTGCACCTGTTCTGCATTAATGAGCAGCATATATTTGATGCATTCCACTCCGATCTGAAACCATTGTTTCAAGCCATGAATTGCAGAAACAATAAGAAGAAAATGATTGAACTGATGAAGGACGAGACCTATTCCCATCTGAATGAAGATACATGGGACGCCATTGCTGTCATGACAGATAACGCAGCTATGCTTCAGAAGAAGGATTTATATAAGACGAAAAACCAGAAGGAGGAATTTAATATGTGCCAGGCTTTACAGGAATTGATGCAGGATGAACGTAATGAAGGCCGGATTGAGGGCAAAATTGAGGGCAAAATTGAGGATCAGATAATCGTTATCCGGAACATGATAAACAGAGGGTACAAAACAGAAGATATCTGTGCAATAGCTGAATGTAGTCCTGCGTTTGTAAAAGAGGTCGAAACAGAGTTAGCACTTACCTGAATTTACTTTGGCAATTGAGGATAAACGTACCAAATTAAAAAATTTCAATTTCCCTATAAAGTAATTTCCCTAAGTGCCGATATTAATAGTGAACGCAAAAATGCAACATTTTATTGTAAAATGTTGCATTTTTCATTCCACGTACAAAAAAAGCATTGTATGATTATCTTTGTGAGTATCTGTCCTTAAAAGGTCTGCCTCTCCTTCATCCGCAGGATCCGCTGATTTGCAGATCCACGGAATGCCAGACTGATATCCTTCTTTTCCTCTACAAATTCTCCGTCTACCAGCACATCCAAAAGCGACAGCATTTCCTCTGTACATTCACAGTGTGCCCGGCTCTCTCCCTGAAGCTCCTCCAGGGTATATCCGGAATAACACCAGATATTTTTGTCCGGAAGCTGCTCTCTGACCCGTTTCAGGAAAGGCACAAGCACTCTCTGGTTTGCCGGTTCAAAGGGTTCCCCGCCAAGCAGCGTCAGTCCTGCAATATAAGATGGCTTAAGACTCTCAAGAATCCCATCCTCTACCTCTCTGGTAAATGGTTTTCCATAATTAAAATCCCAGGCTTCCTCATTAAAGCACCCTTTACAGTGATGGGTACACCCGGAAACGAACAGAGAGGTGCGTATGCCCTCTCCGTCTGCAATGTCATTATATTTAATATTTGCATAGTTCATTATAAATGCAGCACCCTCTCTCTGATCTCCTGCGTTCTTCCCTGATTCCAGAACTGTGTACCAATATAGCCACAGGTACGTCTTGCCACATTTAAGGTATTCTGGTTACGGTTGCCGCACTTCGGGCATTCCCATACCAGCTTGCCATCATCCTCTACAATCCGGATTTCTCCGTTATAGCCACATTCCTGGCAGAAATCACTCTTGGTATTCAGCTCCGCATACATGATATTGTCATAAATAAATTCCATGATACTGAGCACCGCCGGGATATTATCCTGCATATTGGGAACCTCTACATAGCTGATCGCCCCGCCTGTGGAAAGTGCCTGGAAATCCGATTCAAACTTCAGCTTGGAAAAAGCATCGATCGGCTCTGTTACATGCACATGATAGCTGTTTGTGATATACCCCTTGTCCGTCACACCTTCGATAATACCAAACCTTCTCTGGAGACACTTGGCAAACTTATAAGTGGTGCTCTCGATCGGTGAACCATAAATACTGAATGCAATATTGGTTTCTTCCTTCCATTTCTCGCAGGCCTTATTCATATATTTCATCACTTCCAGTGCAAAGGGCTTCGCCACCGGATCGGTATGTGACTTTCCTGTCATATATCTGACACATTCACAGAGTCCAGCATAGCCAAGGGAAATTGTAGAATATCCTCCATACAGCAGCTTATCGATCGTTTCTCCCTTTTTCAGCCTTGCCAGTGCACCATACTGCCACAGGATCGGTGCTGCATCAGAAAGAGTTCCCTTCAAACGGTTATGCCTGTACATCAGTGCCTTATAGCAAAGCTCCAGTCTCTCATCAAAGATCTTCCAGAACTTATCCATATCTCTTTGGGAAGAAAGTGCCACATCCACCAGGTTGATCGTTACAACACCCTGATTAAATCTTCCATAGAATTTATAATTTCCATTCTCATCCTTCCAGGGATTCAGGGCGCTCCTGCATCCCATAACAGGAAAACAGTTTCCTTCCTTGAGCTGCTTCATGATCTTCTCGGAAATATAATCAGGAACCAACCTCCTGGCAGTACATTTTGCTGCCAGCTCTGTCAGATAAAAATACGGATCTCCCTCATGGATATTGTCATTCTCAAGCACATAGATCAGCTTGGGAAATGCCGGTGTGATATAGGTTCCGCTTTCATTCTTGACTCCCTGGATCCTCTGGTTCAGCATTTCCTCGATCACAAGCGCAAGATCCTTCTTTTCCTGTGCACTCTTTGCCTCATTCAGATACATAAATACGGAAAGGAACGGAGCCTGACCATTGGTGGTCATCAATGTGATCACCTGATACTGGATCGTCTGTACACCCTTTTCGATCTCTTTGCGGAGCCGTCTCTCAACAACCCTGCTGATCACTTCGTCTGATGGTGTATCACCCATCAGCTCTGCGTCCTCGAGCACTTCCCTGTGGATCTTTTCTCTGGATACCTGTACAAAGGGAACCAGATGTGTCAGAGAAATGCTCTGACCGCCGTACTGGTTGCTGGCCACCTGCGCAATGATCTGCATGGCAATATTGCAGGCTGTGGAAAAGCTGTGAGGCTTGTCAATATATGTCTCACTGATAACAGTTCCGTTCTGCAGCATATCCTCCAGGTTAACCAGATCACAGTTGTGCATATGCTGTGCAAAATAGTCTGCATCGTGGAAATGGATCAGCCCCTCCTGGTCTGCCTTTACGATATCCTGGGGAAGCAGCAGCCTTCTTGTCAGATCCTTGCTTACCTCTCCTGCCATATAATCACGCTGCACACTGTTGATGATCGGATCCTTATTGGAATTCTCCTGCAGAACCTCTTCATTATTACATTCGATCAGAGACAGGATCCTGTCATCTGTTGTATTACTTTTTCTTACAAGAGAACGGGTATAGCGGTACTTTACATAACATCTCGCCACATTGAAGGCACCCTGTGCCATGATCTGATTTTCTACCATATCCTGCATTTCCTCTACGGAAATAGCTCGGTTCATCTTGCTGCATTTGAAATTAATATAATCCGCGATCTCCTCGATCTGCTCCTCTGTGAGCTCTTCCCTGATCGCCGCCTTGTTCGCCTTGGCAACTGCAGCTACAATTTTTCTGATGTCAAAGTCTACCTCTGACCCGTTCCTCTTAATTACCTTCATGAAACCCCTCCTTGTACTAACGATGTACGTTTTTAATTATAGTACAAGATATAGTATTACACAAGCCACAAATATCAAAATATTGTTATTATAAGTAGCATTCACATTTTAAACGGGTTTACGGCTCCTTTACAATATTCTGCAGCCAGATATCACTGCGGATCATAAAATAACCGATGGTAACCTTAATGATCTCCGTAAAGGATACAAAGAAAAACACCATTTCTATGGTAAGTGCTGTATGCTTGGCAAGTATTGTAGCGAGCGGAATTACAATTACCCAGGTATAAACACTGTCAAATAGAAAGGTGATTCCAGTCTTGCCCCCGGACCTCAGTGTGAAATAGGACGCATGTGAAAAAGCACAAAGCGGCATGACCAGAGCGGAGATCATAATAAATCTGCCGGCAAGCTCCTTGATACTGTCCTCTGTCTTGTAGATCATTGGAAAATAACGGCCTGCAAATATCATAATAAGTGATACTCCCATGCAGCAGAGCACACAGAAAAAAATCATCTTATTATCTTTATCCCTGGCTTCCTCCAGTCGTCCTGCACCAAGAAGCTGTCCGACTACGATGGAAATGCACCCGCCAAGCTGGAGGTAAACAATATTAAATAGATTGCTTATGGTAGAGGAAATATTCTGTGCCGCTACTACCTCAAGGCCACGGACAGCGTAGCACTGGGCGATCACAGCCATTCCCACTGCCCAGAGCATTTCATTGAACATCAGCGGTGTTCCCTTTTTAATAATGCCAGACAAAATATGTCCCGGAACAGAGAATCCATGATAGACTCCCTTCAGATACGGGTTCTGCTCCAGATGAGTATGTGCCCAGATCACCACAATGGCACATTCCACAAATCTGGCTGCCACTGTCGCTATGGCTGCACCCTGCACCCCATAGGCTGGAACCCCTCCTATCCCGAAGATCAGCACATAATCCAGCACCAGATTTGTTACCACTGCTGCCAGACTCGCCAGCATCGGCACAAATGTATGCCCGGTTTCCCTGATCGTATTCACATAGGCCTGGCTGACAGCAAATGGCACAAGTCCTGCCATCATGATCCTCAGATACTGCTCTCCATACTGAAGGGCAAGTGCGGTGTTCCCCACACTTCCTCCGTCACTTAAGTACAGGGAGATCAGATCCGTATCAAAGAATCCAAACAAAAGCAGGGCGATTCCGGCGATAATGATACAGGCATACATTTTAAACCGGAATGCATACTTCTGCCCTTCATAATCCCCTTTACCATAAAACTGGGCACCAAATATCCCGGCGCCGGACACACCGCCCCAGATACAGATATTAAATACAAAAATAAGCTGATTGACAATGGCTACACCAGACATCTGCTCTGTTCCAACCTGCCCGACCATGATATTGTCAAGAAAGCTGACAAAGCTGGTAATGGCATTCTGAATGATCATGGGAACAGCAAGCACCAGTACATATCTAAAAAATGCAGTGTCTATATATTTATTTTTTATCTTCGTTAACATTCTCTTCTCCTGTTTCTCTCTGCTGCACAGCAGTATTTTCAGCCACGGCCGATACCCGCAGCTTCTTCTCCATCTTTACTCTCACCCGAAGTCCCTTAAAGAATTCTTTCAGCATACTGGAGCACTCCTCTTCCAGAACTCCTCTTGTCACCTTCACCTGGTGGTTAAATCTTTCATCCTCCAGAATATTCAGTATGGAACCCCCACAGCCTGCCTTGGGATTCATGCAACCCATTACCACCTCATCGATCCTGGCCTGTACGATCGCGCCTGCACACATCTGACAGGGTTCCAGTGTCACATACAGCGTGCAGCCCTCAAGCCGCCAGTCACCAAGTTTTTTGCTCGCCCTGTTGATCGCTGTGATCTCTGCATGTGCCAGCGTATTTTTATCCGTATTTCTACGGTTATAACCTCTTCCTATGATCTTTCCTTCGTGGACGATGACACAGCCGATCGGTACCTCAAGCAGAGCGTATGCCTTTTTTGCCTGCCTTATGGCCGCCTTCATATACTTTTCCTGCTCAGTCATTTCCTGTTTCCTTTCAAGTTGACAAATCTTCGAAAACCCCATATACTACTAAAGTAATACATATCTGCTCTGAAGGAAGCTGCTGTGGCTGCCCCTTTTTGATGGCGCTGAAGGGTGGGTCCTGCGCAATGGATGTCCACGAACCGTGTCAGGTTGGGAACAAAGCAGCACTAAGAGGAATTTTTCCATGTGCCGCAGGGTCACCTGCCCCGAGTTAATCAAAAGGGTAACGCATGGCAGCTTCCTTTAGCGCAGATACCGCACACACAATAACAGGAGGAGCTTAACCGCCCCTCCTGATTTTTTCTGTATCAGGTACACGCCTTACGGCTGCTGGTTTTTCAGCCTTTCCTTTTTGGCTTTTTTTACCTTATACATCTCCTGATCTGCTACTTCGATCAGATCCTCCAGCTTCATGTCTTCTTCCGGCTCTACCAGACTGTACCCCATACTGGCGCCCAGTTTATACTCCTTGCCGGAGGTCATGTTATATTCATCAATGCTTCTTTCGATCCTGCGGATATAGCCTGCCGCCTTCTCATCCGTATAATTTTTGGACATAACGACAAACTCATCACCACCATAGCGCATCACCAGTTCCCCGTTTCCATGTAACTGACGCAGGATCATTCCCATTGCCTTGATAAAAGCATCTCCTTCGTCATGACCATACCTGTCATTGACGCTCTTAAGTCCATCCAGATCCAGGAACAGAATAAACAGATTCTCTTTCCTGTCGATAGCCTCATGGATCAGGTTCGGTGCGAACTTGAAAAATCCTGCTCTGTTAAATACTTCTGTCAGGGTATCATAGATCCACATCCGGTTCAGTCTGTGCACCATGGAATTCAGCATTGACTGCTTTCTTAAATTCTCCAGGGCATTATTAATATTCATGATAAATAAATGGAAAAGCTCGCTGTCCATCATCAGACGGCTGTTTCCGATAACACAGTAACCATAGCAGCGATCCTGATAATGCAGCGGAACTACAGTGTAGAACCTGCCTTTTCCTGCTACTGTGTATTTATCCGGAAGAAACTTTTCTACCGGGAATCTTCCATAATTCTCAAATTCTCCCCGCCTGTAGATCAGCGGAATGCAGATTTCCGGTGCATATTGTGACAGTGCTTCTATCTGTGTTTTTCCCGTAATCTCATAATTTCTGTCTGTCTGGTAAGAGTCCTCCACCACACACATACACATATAGAACTCATTCGGATTGATCAGTTTAATGTATCTGCGTATCTCTGCCAGCAGCTGTTCAAAGGTGGGTGCCCCGGTAAAATCTGCTGATGAGGATTTCACGATCTCAGAAAACTCTGTCACATGAAGCTTGTCTGTGATCATCTTCATCCGGAAGCTTTCCTCCGGTTCTGCTTCACTGTCATGGCAGCCACAGCTTTCGGTAAAGATCAGATGACTTTTCAGGGTTGTTTCTTCCGATCCCTCTTTCCCAAGGATCACATCCCTGAGCTTTTCATATGCCTTTGCTCCAAGCTCTGTCTCCGGTCTCTCCACACTGGTGATCCTTGGAGAATGGTTCCTGCCAACGATCGCATTATCATACCCAGTAAGGAGCACCTGCTCTGGAACCTCATACCCCAGCTCCTTCAGCTTGTAAAAAGCCCCTAATGCCATTTCATCATTAGCCGCCACAATAGCATCCGGAAATGCTCCCGGCAGGTCGTAGAAATATCCAACTGCCTTTTTCCCACTCTCAGGATGATAGTCACCGTAATAAAAATAGCGGTTATCAAAGGGAATCTTATTGTCCGCCAGTGCCTTCCGGAAGCTCTCCCATCTCTCCGTGGAATCCATATTCTCTTCCGGTCCTGATATAAAGGCAAAGCGCTTCGCCCGATGTACCTGGAGAAGATGCTCCACAATCCCATAAATTCCATTGGCATTATCCATACCCATATAAAGCATTCCCGGATATTTTACATTCAGGCTGATACAGGGAATCCTTGCTTCCCTGATCTTTTTTACCAGTTCAGATATGACACTCTTGTCATATACTGTGTCACCATGAAGGATCACACCGTCGTAATCTTTCAGATCCGGCAATGAGAAAATAGCAGTTTCTCCTTTAGTATAATAAGGAGAAGAATAGGTCCACGAATCACAGGTAAAAATATAAACATCTGTCCCGTCAAAGACCGCCTTTTCCAATATTCCATTCATAATACGGCGCTGACTGTCAAAACGCAGACCACCGATCAAGACCGCAATTTTCATAGCTGTTAATCCTTCGTTATCCATCAAACATGGAATCTGGTACCCATGTACATGATAACATCTTTTTTTTCAAATTTCTACTTTTCTCAGATAATATCCAAATTTTCCATCTTCGACCTTCCCTTCAGTTTCAAAGCCCTCAAACCCAAACATAATGGCTACCATTTTCTCTCTTTCATAAAATACCCCCGGAACTCCCAGGCAGAAGCAGATATCACCGTTCCCAAAAGATCCTGTATCCCTGCCCAGTATAAGATGCCTGTAGTTGAAATAGCCATGGAGAAGGAAGCTGTTATGGACAAGCTTCTGATATTTTTGCGTCATTATGACAAAATCTGCCGGCCTGATCGAAATAAATTCTCTTTCATCACCAAATGGATGCAGGATTTCATACTGCTTTTTTAATTGCTCCCATTTATCCGGCATTAGTATTAAGTCCTCTTTGCAAAATCCATCCCCATCTGTTTTCTCCTGTCCGAAACTGCCTGCAGCCTCCCATCCATCATGCCGTATTATCCGGATCCCTGTTGCTTTGCTGACTGCGTACCTGTTATTATTAATCCTGATCTCGTCCTGATTACCTGGAAACCGGAACATCCCGTTTCCACTGCTGCATCTGACAGACAGCTTCCCTATTTCTATCTGTCTTCCCGCTATTGCTCCTCCTGCCGCAGTATTGTCCCTATCTTCCTCTGCCATACCCAGATATACAGATACCTCTTCTTTGATTTCTTCCGAAATTTTCATTTCTCCTGCAGTTCTTTGCAACGGCCGGAGCTGTACTGCCAGCTTATAACCTCCCGGAATACACTGAAAGGAAGCAAAGCCACAGTTTTCTACCGTTCCATCTCCTTTTGTTCTATGTAAATATACAATTTTCTTTTCATATAAATTCAACCCGCATCCCTCCACATATATGTATATGCAGAGATACGGGTTGTTCAGTACTTTTTATCTCTTGTAAGGTATTTCTACCTTCATTATCATCTATTCTTTTAATAATTCAAATGATCCAGATATTTCATATAATTAACTACCATCATGGCAATCTTGAAGGTGAGGGCATCATCAAATGTCCTGACATCCAGCCCTGTACTCTTCTGAAGCTTTTCAATCCGGTACACCAGTGTATTCCGATGTACAAAAAGCTGTCTGGAGGTTTCTGAAACGTTCAGGTTATTTTCAAAAAATTTATTCACTGTTGTCAGAATCTCCTCATCAAATTCTGCCGGGTCAGCATCTCCAAAAATCTCATCAATAAAGATCCTGCATAAATTTACCGGCAGCTGATAGATCAATCTTCCTATACCCAGATTGCTATAAGCATTGACCTTCTTCTCAACATAGAATATCTTGCCAACATCCAGCGCCAGGCTGGCTTCCTTATAGGATTTTGATACATCCTTCAGCTCCTGCACAATCGTTCCATAAGCAACCCTTACATTCATCATTGCTTCAGCATTCATCATATCCACGATCATATTTGCGGTCTGCTCTACCGTCTCATAGCCTTCTCCCGGTTCCAGTGACTTGATCAGGATCACACTGCTCTCATCAATGGCAGTAATAAAGTCACCTGACTGGGAAGAAAACAGTCCCCCCAGAAACTCTGCTGCCGTACTGTCTCTTTCCTTCTCCGTCTCCACGATCAGCACCACTCTCGGTACTGTTACTTCAATATGAAGCTTCTTTGCCCTGTTATAAATATCCACCAGCAAAAGATTGTCAAGTAAAAGATTCTGGAAGAAATTATTTCTGTCAAACCGTTCCTTATAAGCCGCCATGAGCTGTTGGATCTGGCTTGCTGCAATTCTTCCAACAACATAAGTATCATCACTGCTTCCTCTTGCCACAAGAACAAAAGCCAGTTCTCCCTCATCCATGATCTTTAGAAGATGATCAAAACCAATCACCTGACTATCTGCCGGAGATTCCACGAAGCTTCTGATCAGTCCTGCTTCTATATCCTTGTTATCGAAAGTAGACGCTACCGTAGTTCCATCCGGATCATAGACACAAAGTTCTACTCTCGTTATGGCACGCAGCTCTTCAATACTTGTTGCTATTACCTGTGAAGATATCATCCGCTTTCATTCCTCTCTTTTCATATCTGGGTGATCAGCAAAAAACAAGCATCCCCTCCCGGGCATTCACTTATTGTTGCCTTAAGTAAAAAGAGGGATGCAATGTGCATCCCTCATATAGATTATTCCTAGTTTGTGATAACCTGCTCTGTTTCTTTGTCGAATACGTGAATCTTCTCAACATCGAATGCGAACTTAACAGTATCGCCAGGTCTTGCTGTTGTTCTGGAATCAACTCTTGCAGTGATAGGGAACTCAGCCAGATCAAAGTATAAGTAAACTTCTGCACCAAGCAATTCATAAACCTTGATAGTAGATTCAAATACGCACTTAGCAGTTTCAATGAACATCTCTGAATCATATACATCTTCAGGACGGATACCAAATGTAACTGTCTTTCCAGCATATCCTCCCTCGATCAGCTTCTTGGACTTAGCAGGAGGAAGAGGAATCTCACTTCCAGCTACCTTTAAGTATGCTGTATCACCCTTAACATCTACAACAGCATCCAGGAAGTTCATCTGAGGTGATCCGATGAATCCTGCTACGAACAGGTTGCATGGTGTA
>ENA-ORTY01003690-ORTY01003690.1-human-gut-metagenome-genome-assembly--contig:-NODE-3690-length-12893-cov-2.326063_pt1 | contig 12893 bp, 7 predicted proteins | sample MGYA00241917_ERZ509198 | MGnify/ENA primary metagenome ERZ509198 (study PRJEB26280, sample SAMEA2338857) | human gut metagenome | biome: human gut; feature: human-associated habitat; material: faeces...
TGGTGATAGGACCATTCTGTATAAAAATAATACTATATGGGAGGCATATGGATCACCATTTGCAGGTTCATCAAATTGTCATTTGAATAAAAAAACTCCGATAAGAGCAATTGTTATGTTGGGGCAAGGAGAAAATAATACTTTAAAAAGGTTGAGTGAAAAAGAAGCCTTTTATTATTTATATCCAATGAGCACAGTCTATACGTGGGATAAAGAATTTGTAAATCGTATTATTAACATATTATCGCTAATAGTGCAAGAAGTTCCAGTATATCAAATGATATGCACACCAGACGAAAATGCAGTAAAGATTTTGGAAGCAGAGTTAAGAAAGGTGGTGTAATTATTGAAAGATAAGATGGATAAATTAGATCAGAGATATGCACCATTAACAGAATTACTGTTTCAGAAAGCGACTAGAGAAAAAATCCCATTGAATGGAACTTTGGAGCTTTCACCTATCTGTAATATGAATTGTAAAATGTGCTATATTCACAAATCTGTAAAAGAAGTGAAAGAACATCCAAGGCCAATGATGAAATTGGATGAGTGGATTTCGTTAGCAGAAGAAATGAAACGGCAAGGAACGTTGTATTTACTTTTAACAGGAGGAGAACCTTTACTGTGGCCGGATTTTTGGACATTATATGAAAAATTACATCAAATGGGATTTCTTATCTCTATTAATACAAATGGTTCATTAATTGATGATACAGTGATTCAACGTTTGAGTAAAATGCCGCCGAACCGGGTTAATATTACATTATATGGTGCGAGCGAGGAGACATATTATAACTTATGCGGAGTACATGGTGTGTATGCGCAAGTAGTTAATGCAATTTTAAAATTAAAAAAGGCCGGAATCCTTGTTAGGATTAATGGTTCATTTACACCAGATAATGCAAAAGATATAGATGATATATTTGATTTTGCAGAAAAATATGAAATAGAGTTTAGACCAACAACGTATATGTTTCCACCGATACGCAGGGAAATAGACAGAATAGGTGTAAACAAAAGATTTACTCCAGAAGAAGCAGCTTATTATCAATTGAAGATTAATCGGAGATGTTTAAAAAATGAAAAAATTTACCATCATTTGCTGGAAGAAATTTTGAAAGGGCAAACAGTTCCGATAGGGTTGCAGGAAGAATGTATGGATCAAGCAGATGGTAAATTACGATGCAGAGCAGGAAAGGCAGCTTTTTGGGTAACATGGGATGCGTACATTTCACTTTGCGGAATGATGCCAGAATATAAAGTTGATTATAGAAAGACAAATTTTTCGGATGCCTGGAAGATGATTAATAAGATGAGTGAAGAAATAACTTTATCAGGTATATGTGAAAAATGTGATAATATTCGGTTGTGTCATGCATGTGCAGCAATGGCAATTGCTGAAACTGGAGATGTAGTGAAAGTTCCCAAATATCTATGTGAGATGGTTAAGGCTATGAAAAAGATAGCCAGGGATGAGTTGAAATCCTAATATGAGAAATAGATTGTAATAAATAGAGAATGTTGCAGTTTATGTATTATATCGAAAAAAGGAGGAGAAAACATGAAGAAATTGAAAAAAACGTTATCATTGTTTTTGACTGTGTGCATGCTTGTAGGAAGCATCAGTGTCACAGCTTTTGCAGATGAACCACAGGCAGAAAATATAACATCAGAAAACAATGATACGTCAAAAAAAGTGCAGACGGAATCGGATGCACAGACAGAAAATACAACATCAGCAGATAATGATGCGTCAGGAAATATGCAGACAGAACCGGATGCACAGGCAGAAGGAGAAAATGAGGCTGATGTAGCACCACAAAGTACAACTGCTGTAAATGGATATGATTATTCCATTACAATGGTAGATTGTGGGCGTAAGTATTATTCAGTGGAAAGTTTAAAAAGTATTATCGATAGTTCTTCAGAAGCAGGCATGCATTATGTAATGTTAGCTGTTGGAAATGATGGATTGAGATTCTTGCTTAAGGATATGTCATTGGAAGTCAATGGTAAGTCTTATACAAGCAAGCAGGTTTCCACAGGAATTCATAATGGAAATGTAGCCTATAATTCACAGACTGACCAAAAAGAACTTACTGAATCAGATATGAATACGATTATGGCATATGCTTATACTAAGGGTGTAGAGATTATTCCGTTAATTAATACCCCAGGTCATATGGATGCTATTATCACCTGTATGAAGGAACTTGGCATGACGAATGTGACTTATAGTACATCTACGAGAACGATTGATGTGACTAATAGTGAAGCTGTAGCATTTACGCAGGCATTACTGCAGAAATATATTACATACTTTGCTTCTAAAGGCTGTACATTGTTTAATATGGGGGCAGATGAGTACGGTAATGATGTTAATGGTACTCCACACTTTTCGGATTTGCAGGGCAATGGCGGATATAAAAATTATATTGAGTATTTGAATGATGTTGCTGGAAAAATTGAAAAGGCCGGTATGAAGCCAATGGCATTTAATGATGGCATTTATTATAATAGAAAAACAAGTTATGGAACAATAGATAGTAACATTATTATATGTTATTGGTCGGCTGGTTGGGGGAATGAGTGGAGCGGATATAATGTTGCTTCTGCAAGCTTTCTCAGTCAACAGGGCTTTAAGCTGATTAACACACATGGTGATTATTATTGGGTTCTAGGTAAAAATAAAAATAAAGTTACTGAAAGCAAAGCAAGACAGTTCAATATTAATTCATTCAGTGGAGATGTAACAATTAGTAATCCGGCTGGAGCAATGTTCTGCATATGGAGTGATGACCCGACAGAAAAAAAGGATTCAGATGTAGCAAGCAGTGTAAAAAATGTTATTTCTGCATTTGGAAGTACATTGCCGGAAACAACAGCGAGAGAGTCGCATAAAAATGTAAAAGCCGGTGGTACCGATCCGACACCAACACCGAATCCGAATCCAACGCCAGATGTAAAGAATCAAGAGAATATTACATTAGAAATTGGCGGTACAGATACTCGTACTCAGGAAAATGTAAATAACCAGAATAATACAGATACATCTAATTATGATGATACTATTGCAAAGGTTACGGTAAAAGGAACTGATGCAACAGCAGGTGCGGATAAGTATATTGCTGAAAAGGTTACATGCAAAGATATTGCTAAAAATAAAAATTGGACAAAGACAGAGTATTACTATAATGATAATGGAAATTATTATCCTGTTTATACAAGATATTCTGAGTCAACTTTTATTTTTATGACAATAACTAAATACTATTATGGATATTCAACGAATAATAATGCAAATAATGTAAAAGAGATTGGAAGTACTACAACATCATCAGAAAAATGGACATTATACCGCAAAACAACAACACCAGGTGTTAATGCATCTACTGAGATTAAGTTTGAAGGAGTAACACCAGGTACAACTTACTATAAAGTCGGAGATATTACATACAAAATTGAAGTTAAGCCAATTGCTAAAACTGAGAATAAAACAATATTCTTTAATCAAAGTCAGTCTTTGAATGTACAGGTGCCAGATGGATGTACAGTAAGTTATGCAATAACAAATGGAAATAATCTTATAACAGTAGACAATAATGGAAATGTAACAGCTGGTTCAACAGAAGGATCTGCTACAGTAATAGCAACAGTCAAAAAGGCTTCTGAAACTGTATATGGGACATACACTTATAATTACACAATTACAAGAGAAGATCTGACAAATGTTACTCCGTTGAAATTAGAGTATTGGATTACAAATGCAGGAGTAGAAGTAGAAGGAACTTCATCAGAGACGAGAAAAAATACAAATGGCACAGATTATAGTGTGTATTATTCAAATATTTTAGCTAGTACGCCAAATATTGCAAGTGCTGACGGTGTTGATGTGACTTCTATAGCACCAGAAACAACAGCACATAAAGGTCGTACAATTTACTATTGGAGAGCGCGTGCATTAGATACAAAGACAGAACAACAGACAAACGATAATGGAGATGATGAGACCTTTAGTGGTAAAGGATTTACCAAGATTCGTTATTATAACGGAGAATGGGAAATCTTTACAGAAAATAATAGTTGGACATCAGTAAACAATACAGATGAATTAGTAGCATATTATCGAGAATATATTAAAGTTACAGATGAAGTAGAATCATATGCGGCTGATTGGGGAAATAAAGGTGATGGTTCCAAAGGCGGATGGCTTGATTCAAATGATTATTGTACTTTAAGCATGCAGGTCGTTTATGAAGATGGAACAACGAATCCATCAAGTACATCAGCAAGTGATTTAAAGACTAAAACAATGGTTTATGGCTATTGGCCGAATGGTCGTGGCATTGGTACAGTTATGCTTGATGGAAGTGATAATTATGAGATTTATAAAGTAAGTGCCGAGACAGGTGAATCAAAAGTTAGTATTGCTAGTGTTGGTGATGGTAATTATGCAGCAACTGCAACAGAATTTAAATGGGATGCCAATGAACAAGATGTCTGGGAGGGCGAAGGTTCAGATTCAGTAGCTATTCACAATAACGGAAAATATCCAAATAAAGACGGAGCATATGCAAATCTGTGTTGGGATAAGAATAAAGAAGCCATTCTTCTTAGAATTTATGTTCGCGCCAAAGTAACAGATGATTCATTAACTGTTCATTATGTGGATCAGACTACACAGCAAGCGTTTTATAATTATAATATAGCAGTAAGACAGGGAACTGTATTTGATGCGAACTTCAAAAAACAAGGTAATGGATTAATTAATAATACAGTCCAGAATAAGCAGGGTATTATACAAACAGTACAATCAGATTTGAAAAACATGACTGAAATAGGAGCTCAGTATCGATATGGAGGTTATGATTTTACGAAGGCTGTAAGAAGTGAGGACGGTAAAGAAGTTTGGCTGTATTATACATTTAATAATACACACAAGTTTGTTGCAGATTTTGGCTTACCATTGACGATTAATGCTGATAATCTTGGCTTGGCAGATACATCGTGGGAGAAAGCAACTGTAGGACAAGCGCACTATGGAACGATTCAGCAAGATACAAAGAATCATATATTAACTTATACTGCAAATCAGGCATTTCAGGGAATTGATTCCTTTACATTGACTTTGTTTGGAAGAGATAAAGAGGGTAAGGAAGTCACTATACCACATACTATTTACATTTATCCGGCAACAACAGTTTATTATGAAGAAAATCTGTTTACGACGGGCGATGGTAGTAAATGGGAAACTATTGGAAATGCAACAGGTGAAAAACAGACAACATCCAAAATTGGAGATCAGGCACAATACGGATATGATAAGGCATATTCATCTGCAGCATTAAATTCAAATAATAGTGCGATAACAAGTGTAACACAGGGAGATAATGTAAGTTTTACATTCAAAGGTACAGGTTTTGACCTTGATGCAAAATGTGATAAGAATTCAGGCTATTTGTTAGTTAAAGTTACTGGTGCTAATAATGAAAATGAGAAATTCATGCTGGTAAATACAGCATCCATTAATGGTGAATCAAATTTAACAACGTACCCAGAGGGAGATTTGTATAATGTTCCAGTAATTTCTTGCACGGACTTAACATATGGAGTGCATAAGGTTACTGTAACACATGCGGATACGAAGCCAGTTACACTGGATGGTTATAAAGTGTACAATACTTTATTAAGTAAGAGTGAGGGTGATGCTGCATATTCCGAATATAAGGAAGATTTGGAAGAAAATCCTTCATTTATTGAAGTCCGAGATCTTAACTTTGGAACAATTGATCTGAAGAAATATGGTAGCAAATATGCTTCTGATATTTATAAGCAAGTATATAGTAAAATTACTGATGCTCAAAATTGTAATGCAGTTATAAGTAATACAAATGGAAATATTGAAGTTACGAAGGATCTTATTGATAATGGACCAAAGAATGAAGTATATTTGTATCCTGGAATGACATTAACACTGAACTTGCAAACATCAAGATTAGTTCAACTTGGATTAAGAGGTCTGCAGAAGGCTATTAATTGTAAAATTAATAAAGGTGAGCAACAGGTATCTACAACAGATATGTTTTATAAGATTAAGGATCAGGGAACAAAAGGAACAGTAACCATTTCAAATCCGAAGGATAGCGGATCAATTTTGGCTGTTACGAAATTAAAAGTATGTGATGATCCGAATGCTTTAGGAATTGTATCTGAAGATACTGTATTGGATATGCTTCATAATACAGGCTTCACAGATCCGGTTCCAACAGCCGACGCTACCGCCAACCTCAACCTGGTAGACTACACAGGCAAGACGATTGCATCTACATCCCTTACAGCTAACGGCGAGCAGGGCACAGATGCAACATTTACAGCTGATCAGATCAAGTCAGCAGTGACATCAGCACTTCCGGAAGGATATGCAGTTGTGGATGCTTCCAAGATTGCAGACCAGACAGTGAAGTATGGTGAGAGCGCAGATGTGAATGTACAGATCGGTAAGGTTGCAACACTGAAAGTAACTTACAAGAAGTTATTCGGTAAGACAGTTGGAACTGCAACACTGACAGGTGTTCAGACTTCAGCCGGAAGCAAGTATTCATTCAGTGCTTCTGAGATTAAGAAAACAGTTCCGAGTGGATACTGGACAATCAAGCTTTGGGGAACCAAGGTGAAATACGGAACTACAGGTACTCTGACAGTTAACGTATTTTAAAGTAAAAATAATCAAATAAAAAGGGCAGATACCATTTGTCTTTGAACAGATACCGCCATCCGGGGCAGCAATGCTATCCGGATGGCGGTATTATTATGTTACGATGCGTCTGAAGCCGCCAATGAATAAGAACATTATTCGGGTGAGCGTAGTTCAAAATAATAAAAGACTTGAAACAAGAAGATTTACATATTAATATAACTTTACTAATGGACGTTCTGTCCATTTAGAATAATTCAACGGTCTCAAAAGACCATCACATTTATCAGAGGAAGATCCCTCAAGATTACCAGACAATTTATAAGAATGAGAAAACGTATTTTGCGGAAGGAATCTTGTAGAAAAGATATATATCGTGTATAGTATATATAGATATTGCAAAATCCAGCTCAGACCTTCACGTAAAATAACGGGAAGGAGAATGGATGAAGAGAAAGAGCATTTTGTACAAAGACCTGGAAGTATCCAGGGCGAAGGAAATCTATGATGAATCCTGCAAGAATATCCTTGCGAACAAAATTATACTGGCCTGGATAATGAAAAGCTGCATGAAAGAATATAAAGACTGCAGCATCTGTGACATTGCAGATCACTACATAGAAGGAACACCGGAGATATCTCAAAGGGAAGTACACCGGGATGAGGCGCCAGCGTCTGATCCGGGAAAGATCAGAGGAGAGAACACCGAAGATAAGGCAGTGAATGAAGGAACCGTTCGCTACGACATCATGTTCCGGGCAATATTGCCCCAAGGCCAGGAAAAGATAGAACTGATCATCAATATAGAGGCACAAAAAGATTTTTATCCGGGATATCCCCTGATCAAGAGAGGGATATATTATGGCTGTAGAATGATCTCATCCCAATACGGCACGATATTTACCAACAGCCATTATGAGAAGATCCAGAAAGTATACAGCATCTGGATCTGCTTTAACCCGCCGGAGAAACGGAAGAACAGTATCAATATATATTCCGTAAAAGAGAAGAGCGTAGTGGGAAAAGTAAAAGAAAAAGAGAAGATATTAGAAAATGAATATGGAATAACGATGACGTATGAAGAGAAAGAAGAGGTGGAGAAGATGTGTAATCTGAGTGAGTATGTGTGGGAGAAAGGGCTCACCTATGGAGAACTACAAAATCTAGTTAGAATGGTACTCAAGAAAATGCGAAAAGACGTCTCATGTGAAATAACCGCGGAACTCTTCGAAGAACCGGTAGAAAAGATCCGAAAGATATATGAAGTGGCAGAGAAATATGCCCCGGAATATGATATAGAGTTAATCTGTCGCGAACTGGCAGCATAAAGCACTTTGGTTACACCGTAAGGGAATGTCCTTGTACCTTACCGGTGGATTTGGTATAGTATAAGGTGTTATTCTGTAAAGGAGGCTCGTGATGAAAGAGACAGGAGAATCCGGATCAACAAAGAATAAAACCGTTATATTACTTCTGATCATTCTTTTGACCCTGTTATGGTTTGTCGGGGAGATTCTTATTTCTTATCATTGGATGAAAGTGAACCGGTATCCGGTGACGGTCCGGAATTTGCCATATACGGATACGGTTACAGATGCAGGATTCAAGATGGTGGTACTTTCTGATCTTCATGATCATGAATTCGGTAAAGATAATGAGCAGCTGATCCGGTGTGTAAAAGAACAGGATCCGGAGATGATCATTCTGGATGGCGATATGCTGAATGAGGATTCGAAGAGTGACGAGGTGCCGGTCAGACTGGTAAAAGGTCTGGCAGAGATTGCGCCGGTGTATTATGCGCTTGGGAATCATGAACTGGATTATATCGGCACTGCAGAAGGGAAGAAGATGCAAAAGCACCCGGAGAATTCCGAATTGGTGAAGGATCTTACAGATGCCGGCGCATGTGTGCTGGAAGAAGGTTACCGGGACGTGGAGATCGGTGGATGTAAGGTGCGCATTGGTGGGATGTATGAATATGCATTTGCTCTGGATGGAGATAACAGTGCAGAGAATCTGACAGGTGATGTACGGGATTTTCTGGAGGAGTTTCAGAATACAGACCGGTACAAGATTATGTTGTGTCACAGACCGGATAGTTTTGTATTCGGTGATGCATCCGATTACTGGAAGATCGATCTTGTGATTAGCGGACATGATCATGGAGGACAGGTAGTCATTCCATTCAAGGGAGGGCTATATGGTGGTGATCAGGGATGGTTCCCGCCATATGTGCATGGATTGTACCGGACAGGAAGGATCCGGCTGTTCGTGACGAGTGGATTAAGCAGTGAGAAACAGATGCTCCCGAGATGGAATAACCGGCCGGAGATTGCGGTACTTAAGGTACATGGATCAGACGGGGAAAGTAGTAAGAAGATGGATAGGAAGACAGAAAACTAGAAAGACAGATAGAAGAGATTTTACAGAGAGGAATATACGGATGAAGAAGTTAAAGGTATTCAGCGTAATCCTGTTGGTCACATCAATCGGTGCATTTGTGGCATTTCAAGGATATACGCGGATGATACAGGATAAAAAGCCGCCGGTAGTATCCTGTGACAGTTCGGAACTTAAGGTGTCAGTTAAAGCGAAAGAGAAAGATCTGTTAAAAGGTGTTACGGCGAAAGACAACCGTTCCGGTGATGTGTCGGATACGCTGGTGGTTGAGAATATGTCTGAATTCACGGATAAGGGAAAGAGGACGGTTACTTATGCAGCGGTAGACAAGAGTATGAATGTCGGAAGAGCCGAGAGAACACTTGTGTATGAGGATTATAAGCCGCCTGTATTTCATATGACAGGTTCGCTGTGTTATGCGGCGGGGGAGACTGTAGATGTGTCATCAAAGATTACTGCGGACAGTGTGTTGGACGGAGATCTTACATCAAATATCAAGTATTCACTGGAGAAGACGGTAAATACGCAGGCTGCCGGAGAGTATCCGATCGAGTTCAGGGTTATGGACAGCGGCGGGAATACAGTGTATCTGAAGACGCAGATCAGTATTTCCGATAAAAGTTATGCAGGGATTGATGTGAAATTAAAAGATTATCTGATCTACCTTTCTGTCGGAGATGCATTTGATCCAAATGCATACTTTGATTCGGCAGATAAAGAAGGCGAGCTTACGGTGCAGTCGAATGTAAATACTGCAAAGGCAGGATCCTATTATGTGGATTATATCGTGAACGCCGGTGCAATCAGTGGAAAAAGCAGACTGGTCGTAGTTGTACAGTAGAGGAAGCGGGAAAGAGGATAGAGAAGAGATGGAGAAGGAAATACAGAAAAAACAGATCGAGGATATGTATAATGTAGTCCGTGATGTGTTGAAAAACTGGTGGGTAATACTTTTTATCGCAATATCAGTATCATTGCTTACCTATATTGGTGCGGCCTGGATGTATCATCCGACTTATACCTCCAGCACAACATTCGTGGTGTCGGCGAAGGGATCGAGTACGGGTGCGTATGCGAATCAGAGCCAGACGGAGAAATTAACGGATACATTTCAGTCAGTTATGAACAGTCAGATCCTGAAGAAGAAAGTGTCAGAGAGTCTGAAGATGGATACATTTCCGGGGACGGTGAAGATTGCTGTTGTACCGGAGACGAATCTTCTGACGGTGTCTGTGACGAGCGGTTCCCCGGAGACATCGTTCAAGCTTCTTAAGAGTATGCTGAAGCATTATCAGGATGTGTCGAAGAATGTGCTTGGTGAAGTGGTTATGGAAGTATTCGAGGAACCGAATTTTCCGTCGGCGGCAGATGTGGCATTCCAGGGAAGTGATGTAATGAAGAAGGGATTCCTTGCGGGTGTCGGACTGATGATCGTGCTGCTGGCATTGATTTCTTATCAGAAAGATAATGTAAAGAGTGAGGAAGAAGTGACAGAGAAGCTGGATACGACAGTATTCGGCACGCTGAATCATGAACCTTTGTATAGGAACTTAAGAGCCCGTCTGAAACGGCAGAAAAAGAAGATCCTGATCACGGAACCGGCGGTAAGCTTTGGTTTTGTGGAGACGATCAAGAAGATGCGTACAAAGCTTTTATATAACAGAAGCAGACATCATGATAAAGTACTGCTTGTAACAAGTGCGATGAGAAAAGAAGGAAAGACGATCGTGGCAGCCAACCTTGCACTTGCTATGGCGCAGAGGGGTAAGAAGGTACTTCTGATCGAAGGGGATATGCGTAAGAGTTCACTTGCATCATTCTTGAATGTTGAAGTTCCGGATGGAGCCGGATTTTCAGAGCGTATCGGTCATGATCTGGAGTCTTTGATATTCCAGGTGCCGGACCGGTCTTTATATCTTCTGCCGAATAATGTGGCACATAAGCGGTCAACGGAATTCCTGGGATCGCAGAGATTTGCTGAATTCTTAAATCATATGCGGGAAGAGATGGATTTCATCATTATCGACGGACCGGCGGCCAAGGGAAGAGCAGATGCAGAGGTTCTGGCAAGAAGAGCCGACTTCTCACTTCTGGTTGTGAAGCAGAATTATACGAAGGTACCATATATCAATGATACGATCGATATGCTGGACCGTTACGGACATGGACTGGCAGGATGTGTATTTAATGATGTGCTGGTAAGCGGCGCTGTATTCAGTTCGGGCTACGGTTATGGATATGGTTACGGTTATGGATATGGCAAATACCGCTATGGTAAATATCATGGATATGGAAAGTATCATTCATACTATTATAACCGGGCAGATGAGGAACAGGAAAACGTATCACGAAAGAAAGAGGAGACCAGATAATGGCAGATCAGGAAAAGGAAAAAAGTCAGGAGTTAGGGCTGATAGATATTACAGAGATACTGTCGGATTATTTGCGCATTTTCCGCAGAATGTGGGCATGGGTTCTGATCTTCATAATTCTTGGAGCGGGACTGTCGTATGTACGGGCGAGACTGCAGTATCAGCCGGTCTATACGGCATCGGCAACATTTACGGTAAATATACAGAGAGAACAGCAGGGCGTTGCGGATACGGGTTCTGCGTCTTTCTTTAATAATTCCACGGCAGAGCAGATGGCGAAGACATTTCCGTACATTCTGACGAGTGGTGTATTGAAGAGAAAGGTCGCAAAAGATATGGATATCGCTGCTGTGCCGGGAAAGATCAAGGCAACAGTTGCTGAGAATACTAATCTTCTGACAATTTCCGTGACAGACCAGGATGCCGGAAGGGCTTATGCTACGTTGAAGTCTGTGGAGAAGAATTATCCGTCAATCTCTGAAGTGATCGTTGGGAAGGCGAATATGGAGATGCTGGATGAGACAGGGATCCCGGCGGAACCGGATAATCCGAAGGCATTCCGCAAGAATGCGGTTAAAGGTGCGGCAGCAGGATTTCTGCTGGTTATGGTCTGGACGGGACTGCTGGTAGTGACCAGAAGGACAGTCAGAAAAGAATCGGATATTCACAGATGGATGAACACTAGATGTCTGGGAACTGTTCCGGAAGTACATGAGAAGCGAAGATCCAGATCAACGACGATGCGAATGATCCTGACAGATCCGAAGGTTGAGGAGAAGATGCAGGAGTCTTTCCGTATCATAAGGAATAAGATTGAGTATAATGCACAGGAATATCACATGAAGACGTTCCTTGTAACCAGTGCGCTGGCAGGAGAAGGTAAAAGTACGGTAGCAGTTAATCTGGCACTTTCGCTGGCACAGGCAGGCCAGAGGGTTACACTCGTGGATTGTGACCTGAGACACCCGACGGATCGTCAGATACTGGGGATTGAAGAGAACGGAGTCGGTCTTAGGGAAGTACTGGAACACAAAGCAAAATTGAAAGAGTGTCTGATGAAAGCGGAAGATATCGGACTTGACCCGGATATGTGCATGATATTCCTTCCGGGAGGCAAGACGATCAGCGACGGATCAGACCTTCTCGGAACAGAGCTGATGGGACGGATTATCGAGAAACTGGAAGAGATATCAGATTTTGTAATTCTGGACAGTGCTCCTGCCGGTCTTCTGACCGATGCGGTGGTACTGGCACAGTATGCGGACGGAGCGACGTTCGTCGTCAGAAAAGATTTCGCAAGAGTGGACTATATTATGGATGGAATGGAACATCTGGCAGAAAGTAATATACAGATCATTGGTGGAATCCTGAACGGAGTATAAGAGTATAATAAGATAAAAAAGAACCCGACACGGCTGTCTGATATG
>ENA-ORTY01003693-ORTY01003693.1-human-gut-metagenome-genome-assembly--contig:-NODE-3693-length-12876-cov-2.315186_pt1 | contig 12876 bp, 10 predicted proteins | sample MGYA00241917_ERZ509198 | MGnify/ENA primary metagenome ERZ509198 (study PRJEB26280, sample SAMEA2338857) | human gut metagenome | biome: human gut; feature: human-associated habitat; material: faeces...
TTCGATATACCAAATGTCGTATTCGACCCTTTTTTCCATCTGCCACAATTCCCGGGTTTCTCCCCTGTAACCGTTGATCTGCGCCCATCCGGTCAGTCCCGGCATTACATCATTCGCACCATACTTATCCCGTTCCTCGATCAAATCATACTGATTCCACAAAGCTGGCCTTGGTCCAACAATACTCATCTTTCCCATAAGGATATTGATGATCTGCGGCAATTCATCCAGACTGCTTTTTCTTAAAAATTTCCCTACTCTTGTAATATACTGTTCCGGATCAGCCAGCATATGAGTTGGCATATCCTTTGGCGTATCAATTCTCATAGTTCTGAATTTGTAGATCATAAAGTGTGTCTTATGGATTCCAACCCTTTTCTGTTTAAAAAGGATTGGTCCCCTACTATCAATTTTAATCGCAATGCATAAAATCAAAAACAACCAGGATAACAGAATTAATGCCAGAGCAGATAATAAAATGTCAATTACCCTTTTCACTCCCATATAAATTTTCTGTGGAATTGTAAACTGTTTCATCTTTTTGATTCCTTTCATGTATCTGCAATTTATGCAAGCATCAGACAATAAATAGATATACCTGTGCCTATCAGCATTAAAAACGCTATAAGACTCTGATAATTCTCTAATTTCATGCTGCATCTCACTTTTTGGTTTATAAAAATGAGACTCAGTGGAAAGATCAGCGGCAAATAATATCTTGGTGATACTCCGTTAATTACCATCGACCCTACCGGTGTAAAATCCAGGTATAATGCCGTCCAGACCAGACATGCTGTTCCAAATATTAATACTGCATTCCATATTTTCATCATCAATATTTTTCTTTTCATCTGTGCATCATATGTTTTTTCTGTCATTCCAAAATCGGTCACAAATGTAAACAACATCGTAAGCAGTACTACAAAATATCCTATTCCATCATAGATTCCACGGTATGCAAAATTTGCAAGCACTTTGGAACCAATAAAATAAGATGCAAACGTTGTTCCAAGTGATTTCAACAAAACTCCTGTATACGTCAACGGATATCCCAAAATCATAGATAACTGACTTGTCTGGCTCGTATCTCCTCCACGGTAATCTCCTACCTCTGCTCCGCTTGTAACATTACCTATTAACGGCAGTATAAAGGACGCAAACATTAATATTAATAAGACAAAGATTCCTGCTTTAAACAGATTCTTTTGTCTCCTGCTATAAAACTTGTCCTTCGGCATAAGCCAATATAATGCCAAAAATGGAATATAGACCGCCTTTGAAAAGCATCCCACAACCATAGCAAGAATAGATACCATCGTCCGTTTTGTTTGAATTTTTTCTTCACTCAGGTACTCTGTTACAAACAATGCTATGCCCAACATTAAAAGTGCTATCACAAATGCATCATATGTAAATGACGAAAAAAGAAATACCGTTGTCGGCAGCAACCCAACACACATCAATGTACGTTTTCCATACTTGCTGAAACGAATCGCACACGTAACGACAGCTGTACAAAACAGTAAATTAAAAAACTTTCCTAAAAATACTGTTGCTACATAAGACAATCCCAGTGTTCTTCCTAATCCAAGTCCTAATATCTGTGGAAGATAAGCGCTTTGTCCATATCTGAGAAATCTACCTTTTTGTGATGATAATACAACGGTATCATTTGCCTGATTAAGCCATTCTCCTATCCATTGTTCTTCCTCTAACGTGTCCCCTGTTGGTACGCGCATTTCTACATTTGACATCACAGCATCACTGTACTCCATATAATTCCATACCCAGGAGTCTGTATATGCTATATTATAATGAATCTGTTCATCCCATGAATCAAATGAATGATGTGCTGATAAGATAATCACCGTTCCTAATGCAACTGATACCATTGCGTACATCCATTCGGGTCTTTTTCCAAAAAAAGTACAATGAGAAACAAATAAGTAACTTAGCAACAATACTGAAAATACAAGCAGAAACTTTGCCCAGGAAAATACCGTGTGATTTACAAATATTATTGAATTTAACTTATCCGCATCTTTGTTTTCCACTGTCAATTTCAGGCTGTCAACTTTCTGATCTACCCAAACTGCAGATTTTCCAAGCAAAAATGATGCAGTATCTTCCAGTTCCATCACTTCTTTTTGTCCATATCCATCATAGAATGTCACTTCCATTCTGGAACTGATGTCCGTTTTGCTTTGATAAATCAAATAGATAGAGCTCACATATCTTCCATCAAATAAAAAATCATACGTTGTCTCTCCATCTTTATTCTCTGCCTTTTGTACTTCGCTCACCTGAAAAGTCTGCTCATATTTTTCGTTTTTAAACGAATTCCACTGTAATAATACCTGTTCTACAAATAACGATAGGAAAAATATTACAATAATTGCAATAAAATCTCTAAGATATATTTTTTTATTTTTTAGAATTTGTTTTATCTGTTCCATTTTCCTTTTTCCTATCAAGCTGCAAAATAAATCCCATTCCTGCAAGCACAAGAATTAAGATGACTTCCCATATTTTTTCCATATTAGATTCCCTGTTTTCTGGTTCTACCGATTCTGAATAGAGTATGTTGGCACCATCTTCTGCACCCATTCCCGTATATCATCCGGTTCTTCTACCACATGCTCTTTGATTTCTTCTAACTGTTTTAAAAACTTCTCTTCATCCATCTGTATTGGTTTGCCAATATGAATTAATTTATTGGCTGTTTCCTGCATGCCTTCTTCTTTCATGAGCATCTCTTCATACAATTTTTCGCCTGGTCTTAATCCTGTAAATACGATCTGGATGTCCTCGTCAGGTTTATGTCCTGAAAGAAGTATCAGGTTTCTTGCAAGATCTACAATCTTAACCGGTTCTCCCATATCCAGAACAAAGATTTCTCCCCCTTTTGCATAGGCTCCTGCCTGTAACACAAGAGATACTGCTTCCGGTATTGTCATAAAATACCGGATAATATCCGGGTGCGTAACAGTAACCGGTCCCCCTGCTTCAATCTGCTTCTTAAATAAAGGAATCACACTTCCGTTGCTTCCAAGTACATTACCAAATCGAACCGCTACATATTCTGTCTTAGAACGATTATTGTATGTCTGAATAATCATCTCACAGATTCTCTTGGTAGCGCCCATAATATTCGTTGGGTTTACTGCCTTATCTGTAGAAATCATGACAAAACGTTTTACATTGTATTTATCTGCGGCCTGAACCACTTTCCATGTTCCTAAAACATTATTTTTTACTGCTTCATTCGGGCTGTCTTCCATCAACGGTACATGTTTATGCGCTGCCGCATGATATACGATCTCCGGACGATATTTATCAAAGATCAGATCCATGCGCTTTGTATTTCTTACGGAAGCAATCAATACAACCAGATCGAGTTCAGGATAATTTCTCTTTAATTCCTGCTGAATATCGTATGTAGTATTTTCATAAATATCAACGATCACTAACTGTTTTGGATTGTGTGATGCAATCTGGCGGCATAACTCGCTGCCAATCGAACCACCTCCACCTGTAACCATAACTACCTTATCAGAAACATATCCCATAATGGAATCAAGATCAACCGTGATCGGATCACGTCCCAAAAGATCATTTACATCAACATCTTTTAATTTGCTGATACTGACATCCCCATTTACCAACTGATACATACCAGGTAAACGTTTTAATTCACAGCCGGTCTGTTTACAAATATCTAAAATTGCCTTTGTCTCTTTTGCACTCGCTGTCGGAATTGCAATAATGATCTCATCTACAAGATACTCATTTGCAATTTCTATGATATCATTTCTATCTCCAAGGACTTTGACACCATGCATATATTTTCCAATTTTGCTTTTATCATCATCCACAAAACCTACAATATGCATATTCACAAAACGACTGCCGGAAATTTCCTTGATAATTGAATTTCCTGCTTCTCCGGCACCTACTACAAGCACTCTCTTAAGATTCTTCTCATCCACTTTTTTTCCAAAAAAAGTTCTGACTGCCCGATAAGAATAGCGGCTGATAAACATAAACGCCAATAATAATGTTCCATAAATAAAATACCAGCTTCTAGGCAGCGGATACTCCTGATCTCTGTAATTCAGAAGAATCGTCACTGTATTGAGCAGCGTATCTACAATACATGCTGCTGCAAGATACAATAATTCGGTTACCCCTGCATATACCCAAAGGCTGCTATACAAACGAAATACATAAAATACAATAATCGCGATCACTAACGTTGCCGGCAATGAACTCCATACAACACCAATATAATACTTTGGTACAGCCGAAAGACTAAATTCAAATCTTACAATCAATGCCGTGATGCTTGTCAATATTACAATGCAAATATCCATCAGCACCATAAATATTCTCTTGATCCATAATGTTTTATCTAAGTTTTTCATAAGTCCGCCACTTTTCTCTATAAATTATTTTGCATATACTTCATAATGTTCTGTATTATAAATTTTACTAAATCCAATGCTATTAAAAAATTCAATATTGTCATACTCAGAATTAATAACCAGACAATTGCAGCCATAGGAATCTGTTTCCATCTGCAGCTGTTCCAGATTCTCCTGTGTAAAAGATAAACCTTCACCATAAATAACTGCAAATCTGGTATCATATTCACGAAGCTCGCCTGCCACCTGTTCCGGTGCAAGAACTCTTGGTTTTTCTACAAATTCCAACTGTTCAGCGATCTCCATGACTTCATTTGATATTTTATAACTATTCGTGATAAATTCCAAATGCTGCGACGTATAATTTAATCCCATCCCTGCCTGGAGCAGTAAAATATATATCACTATGACAATTATTTTTTCTTTCTTAGTGGGTATGTTTATCAGATAGTCTGTCATTACAACTCCAACAACAGCTACTATATTTAGTATTCCATAGACCATCCAATGATCTGTGTTCTGACCGCTCATATTTAGTATGCCATTTGCAATTCCCGGCGTCATCAGAAAAAGTATACCAAAAATCTCATATATTAACAAATTTCTTTGTCTTTTTTTATTTGTGATCAAGAAATAAAATATTGCAACAAAAAGGAAAAAAACATTTGTTCCCATCCCATTGTAAGAAAAATATGCATTTTTAATGTCTTCCCACAACCCGGACATATTTATACCCCTTCCTTACAAACCAGACAAGAATCATCAGCAACATCATCAGGAACACATAAAACCAGCCTTTGTGATGTAACAATTGTGCCGCCGGATATAAAATAATAAATAATACTGCCTGCATCATAACCGGATGTTTTACACAATCGGATACTTTATTTTTTTCTCCTCCATACATGAAATTTAACATACGCATCACTTGTAAAAACGCATATGGAAGAATGCAGCATTCCAACATTACACTACCATTCCAACAGCTTCGGAATATGCCTGTCACCGGAGTTTCTACCGCTGTATATATTGGTACATAATAGATAATTTCTACAATTATTAAAAATACTGCCTGCATTTTTTCCTGCTTAAAAAAGAACTTTCCAATTTCCCAATAACAGCACATAAAAAATGGTAAAATGAATAATGGAAGTATTACCTTTATCAGCAATGCCGGATGTAATCCGGAAACCCATGCATTGACCGCATATAGCATCTCATAAGGTGAAAATATCTTTTCCATCTGCGTGGCAGGATACTGCTCGCCAGTATATGGTTGATATATATATGCAGAATTGGTATCAATTGATGTCATTACTGTTTGTACTGTCTGCTCCATCTGTGGTTTTACACAAACTACAGAAAACAATATTGCTATTATGGATACTACCATGGCAATTTTTACGGTCTTGTGTCCATTTTCTGATTTTCTTTTATGTTTAAAACATCCATATATTGCTTTTTTATTTGCTAATATGGATGCCACGCATATCGTAATCGTCGCAAGCATCCAAACCATACTAAGTTTTTCTAATGTACAGCCACGATATAAAAAAAGTACCGCAACACCCCAAAATATTCCAAGCATAGCAACAAATCCATTTGCATATGTGCTTGATATATTTCTCCTTTTTACACCTGCTGCTGCATCAATAAATGCACCTGCCAACAATGGTACTAAAAAAAACAAATAAATTACCAGCAATATTCCTGCTGCATTTTTCATTCATTTTCTCCTAACACTTTATCGACTTTGCGTTCTAATAAAGTTTTATATACTTTCGTCCCCTTAATATACTCCAGTTCGTTTTCTACTTTGTCCATATGACATTTTAACTCACTAAGTGCACTGAGTATCGGATTGTCCTGCAACCCTGCTTCCCTGATTCTAAATGCAATTTTGATCTCTCTGACATTATTTTCCCATTGATTTTCAAATATGATCTGCGGATCTTCCGATGCAAATATAAAATCATGATCTTTTGTTATGATGGCATTGTGCCGATAATGTTCAATTTCATATTCATTGTTATCTTTTGTCACAATTTGCACCTTGAGATTTTGCAAAACACATGAAACATTTAATGGATCCAATCGTATTTCTGATACATCCTGTGTGAATTCAATCGGAATATTCAATTTTACATTCTGTCCTATAATATGATTTGTAATTGCCTTGTCTTCAAGATAGTTTGTTCCATCATTTAAGAACACCTGTAAGAATAAGTTTTCCTCCGGAAGCAGTTTTTTCACATCGTATACTTCTTTTTTGTAAGCAATAAGGCTTGCGTTATAGCCATTTTTCCCACCATATACATATTGATTAAATGCTTCATTCATATTTTCAAATAAAACAATTTCTTCTTCCGTAATATCAAAGCAATCATAAATTTCATTGATTGTCATGATATCTTTCATAGCACTGCCATTTCTGGTATAAAAAGCAGACACCGCACGGTATATTACAAATTTCACTGGAATTGGAAATGAAAATACCCATTCATAATCAATAATTTTATATTTGCTGTCAGTCTGATCTTTTATGATATTATCAAAGCTCATATCGATATTCATTTCTTTTCCACATTCCATCTCATCTGGGAAAGAAACTTCGCCAAACACCTGTACAAATTGTGCATCCGGCATAAATGTTCTTCTTTCTATATTAACATTGCTTCTTATGATTCCATCATACATTCGAAGCAAAGAAAGAAATCTTACTTCGTCTTTATCCTCAAGAGCCTCCAACATTGTATTGCAAAGACTCTCCCCGGTTAAAAATTCAAAAGCGATCTCGTTTTCTGAAATCAGTTTGGATGGACACAGGATACCTTCATCCTTATTTTTTTCATAATAATCAGACATCTTCCTGATATGTGCTACTCCGTCTTTTGCCAATGCTCTTTTTACAACCAGTCTCTGTTCCCCATCCTTCATTATGCAGGTTTCTATCTGAAACTGTTTTCTTCTCTCTTTTGTAATTTTTGAGTAAATTTTCTTCAAGATATCACCTCACACTATTTTGTAACTTCTATAAAGAACGAATTTGCAAAAAATTCAAATTTTTTTTCTTTTAAAAGATTTGCATAGACTCTGTTTTCGTTAAAAAGCATCATTCTTGTATTATCGAAAGTATCTAAACCTATATTAAGATCATCTTCTCGTGGAAGGTACTCATCAGAAAAAATCTGTACAGGGAATTTATAATCCGGAAACGGATAATAAAATTCTGCTTTCCCATATCCAGCATCTGTAATTATTTTCTTTAACGCCTCTTTACTAAAAGTTCTCACTTTACTATCTGTATCAATATAACCTTCCAAACCATCAAAAAATTTTCCAGTATGGTCTTCTCTGGAGCCTGCCCAATATTTCAATCCAAATTTATTTTCAATAGCAATCAGCAGTTTTCCATCTTCTTTCAAATATCCACTGATTTTTTTTAAAAAGGCTTCAAATGGATGTTCATCATCCGTGTAATAACCGGCATATTCCAATACTCCGATCAATGTAATATAATCATACTTTTCTTTCAAAACAACATCATTGAAATTTCCAACCATAATTGTAAGATTATCGTATTCTTTATTACGGTTTGCATTAATTAATGATCTGCGTTTAGAAAGATCTACACTTGTCACATGCTTTGCATTTCTGCAAAGTACTCCACTGATAGCTCCACATCCTGCCCCAATTTCAAGTACAGATGCATCTTTTTTAAAAGGATACCACTCCAATATATTTTGTCTGACAGGTGAAAAATGATATAACACCGGTCATCTTCTGCAAGTATCTTCTCTACGTCTGGTTCTTCCATAATAAGCTGTAACAGATCATTCTCGATGTCCCCGTCACTATATTGATCCTGTCCATTATAAAATGTATAATCTAACGTTACTTTTCCAATCTGCTCTGTCATAGAACCTCTTTTCTATAGTTATCTACAACTATTATTTTTTACCCAAGAATCTCCTTGATATCCTTTATAAAATCAAATACATGCTCATTTTTTACATATAATGGATTCGCTGTCACATGTTCTACCTGCGGTCTGTAAGCTTTACAGATTTCAGTCAGATGTGTTGCAATGTTCATTGGACTGATATTATCCAGTGATACCATGTTATCATTGAAATCCTTAAGATCTTTATTCGCATAAGTATTCGTGATCGTCTTTACATCAAATACCGACATCTCAAGTGGCGGATAACTTGGATGTGGTGAACACATCAGTGAAATTCCTGCGTAAGTTTCCTGCAAAGTCCGCGCATATTCTTCAATTGTAAGCTTTCCAACGGAGACAAGCTCTTTGCCGTTTCCAAGCGGAATTGAACGGTGCATCTCCCCTGCCGAAAGAATCTCCCATTCCTCAATATCCGGCTGCATCATCACCCATTTTTTCAGAGCCGCTACTACAAGGTTAAATGCATTACGCTCCGTACCTGGACGTCCATAAACAAGAATCTGTTTTTTCTTATCAACCTGTGCAGGCATTTGCTCTAACGCTTTTCTTAATCCATCATTTAAGACAGGATCAAATGCAAAGCTATGCGTAAAATGGTAATGATTTTCATCGAAGAATTCTTTCAACAACATACTGTTAAAAATTGCAATTGTTGGATAATCACTTTTGTAGGTAGAATCTGCAAGCAGGTACTTCGTAGACCAGGAGTAAAATCCTGGCTCATAATCCTGAATAAAATAGAGAAAAATATTTGGTTTGATTCCAAATGTATTTTCAAATCCAACATAAGCATCCTGACAACAATACGCTGTCCACCAGCCAGTAAATAAGAAATAGTCATTCTCTGACACTGGAATACTGCGGTTAAAACGATTGCTGTATGGAATAATCTGTTTTGCAACGAGAGAATCATCTTCTGCTTTTACCAATGTATACTCATCGGAATATTTTTTAATGGCTGCTTTGTCTGGCTCTGCGTCTACTAAAATAATACGTGCATCATAGCCTAATGCTTTCACTAAAGTATCGAAAAACTTCAGTGCAGTTGAGATTCCACCAAAGACATGCTCTGCATTGATAGACGGAACCAGAAGGTTCATTCTGCGGTTCGGATATTCTATCTTACGGAAAGTGTATGGTGTAATTTCATATACAATTGTGGAAGTCCGGTTTCTCTTTTTCTCTTCAGAAGCATTTTTTCCTCCTGCTCTTTGACAGTCTGCTGCACCGCGGCACAAATTTTGGGCTGACAACAATAATAATCAAGATTTCTATTATAATATGGATCTCCGTTTTTCCGGTAGGTCTTATACATCTGATCCGACAAATCAAAGTCAATCTGTGGGATTTTACTTGCATCCCTGCTCTTAGATTCATAATGATACAGACGAACATTTGGATCGTAGATATTCACGAGTCCATGCTGGTTTGCACGAAGTGCAAGTTCAATATCGCTTCCACATACAATGAATTTCTCATCAAATCCACCGATTTTCTCAATTGTCGCCTTCGAAACTGCAAGACAGGCTCCCGTTACCGCCGAAACATTTCTTGTTACCATCGGTGACACAAATGGCGATCCATAGTGCTGCGGTTTCATTCCCTTGAATACATGATCAGCCCAGCCACCCATTCCAATAACTACTCCTGCATGCTGGATCGTATTATCTTCATATAAAAGTAATCCACCGACAACACCAACATCTTTTCGTATAGCTTTCTCTACCAGTCTTGTAAGCCATTCCGGTTCAATAACTTCTACATCATTATTCAAACATACATAGACATCTCCGGTTGCGAACTTCATTCCATAATTATTAAGCCTTGACCAGTTAAACTCAAACGCCGCATCTTTCACGATGACATTGTCATGTTCTTCTTCCACCTTCTTCAGATAACTAAAAGTCTCTTCCTTCTCAGAATTGTTATTTAAAATAATAATTTCAAAATTTTTATAAGTTGTCTTCGCATAAATACTGTCAATTGCAGCCTTTAACAAATCTGCATGATCTTTAATCGGAATAATAATGGAAACCTTCGGTTCCTCATTCATGTGATATCTCACATCATAGACAAACAAATTCTCTGTCTCATTTGCAGTCGCTGCTCCTTTGCCATAAACACGGTCTAAATGTTCCTGAATCGCATTAAGTCCTGCTGTCTGTGCATATGGCTTTGACTCCGGGTTGGCTGCTGTGGAGCTCGGAAGATCTCTCCAATGATAAAGTATCTCAGGGACATGTCCAATCTTGTCCGTCATCTCTGTCATTCGAAGTAACAGATCATAATCCTGGCTTCCGTTGAACTCACCGCGAAATCCACCCACTTTTTCAAATAAGGACTTCTTGAATCCAATCAAATGTCCTAAATACATCTGGCTCAGGAAAAGATCTGGAGACCAGTCAGGTTTACATAATGGATCTCTCGTTTTTCCTTTCGCATCAATAATATCCATATCGCTGTATATGATATCAGAACCTTCTTTTTTTATCTTCTGATAAAATTCATGTAATGCAGACGGTGCAAGCTCATCATCATTATCCATAAGAAGGATATACTCTCCGGATGCAAGCGCTGCTGCCGCATTGGTTGCTCCTGAAATCCCCTGATTTTTTTCTAATAATTTAATTTTAATCCGGCTATTTTTCATTGCAGATAAGTGCTCTCTTACCTCCTGCTTTGTAGAACAGTCATCTGCAATGCAAATCTCCCAGTTTTTGTAATTCTGCTTTTCTATAGATTCAATCGCCTTATCAAGCCACTTAATTTCTACATTATATACAGGCATTACAATGGAAAAAAGAATCTCTCCACCATAATTTTTTAATTTTTCTTTCTTCACTCTGCCGTATCCAGGTTCATAATTTACACTGGCAGATAAACGCTGTTTAAAGATTTCCGGTCCCTGATTTTTTAAAACTTTTAATCCTTTTTTTATTTTCTGAGGATTTCTTACTCCCTCTTTTATAATTGCTGCAAGCTTCTGTGTTCTTCCCATAATGCTCCTTTTTATATACAGCGATTCCTGTCATCGCTGATTTTACTCGCTGTTCACCTTCCTATAGCCTACTCTTCATTACAACTTACTATGGAGTTCAAATCGAAATACCCAACAGTTACTTTCTTAGATAATACCTGTATGCAACACACATCATATAATCTATGATGCACTTCCAATTCGTCTCCATTATATCCAGTACAGCCTAACTGTAATAAGTACTGTCCCTTCTGAAAAGGTAACTTCTGTCTAAATGTGACTGTCAACGTTGTTCCTGCCTTGACCAATCCCAAATCTACCCCCTCGATCAGTGAATTGGTTCCTGTTAAATCTGTTCCTTTCAAATCCCTGATTGTAAATGCAAAAATAGGGTTTAATATATCCTCATAAAAATGCACCTTAAGTTTTAATGTACATTCTTCAAATTTTGAAACTGTATTTGTTATTTTATTTTGCGCATCGAAAATTCCAAAGTCAATAATCTCTGCCTTCTTATCGCCATACTCCTGCTTATCCGGATTTAAAATCATGGATTCTTTCCATGCAACTCCTTCTATTGCTGCATGACCGTCTTCTTTTTTCGGGCTGTCTTCCATCTTTGATTCTGCCATTACCCTTTTGTAAAGATCGATCATATCCTTTGGTTTACCCTCTGCAAGCTTTACCCCTTTATTCAAAAGGACAACTCTGTCACAGTATTTTCCAATGCTCCCAAGATCATGGCTAACAAAAAGAATGGTCTTTCCCATTTTCTTAAATTCTTCAAATTTGTGATAACATTTCGTCTGAAAAAATACATCCCCAACCGAAAGTGCTTCATCGACAATAAGGATTTCCGGCTCAATATTGATTGCAACTGCAAATGCAAGACGTACAAACATACCGCTGGAATATGTTTTGACCGGCTGATTTACAAAATCACCAATATCCGCAAAATCTAAAATATCCTGCAGCTTTTCATCTATCTCTTCTTTGGTAAAACCAATCATGGTTCCATTCAGATAAATATTTTCAATTCCGGTATATTCCATATTAAATCCGGCTCCAAGTTCCAGAAGCGCAGAAATACGTCCATCTACCACAACTTCGCCGCCGGTTGGATTCAGTACACCGGTGATGATCTTAAGAATTGTGGATTTACCGGAACCATTGGTTCCGATAATCCCCACAGTCTCTCCTCTTTTTACTTCAAAACTCACATCCCGCAGTGCATAATGCTCCCGCACCGGAACCTTAAATCCCAGTGCCTCCTTCAGACGGTCTGAGGGTTTGTTATATAATTTGTACATCTTATCCAGATGCTTTACCTGAATTGCAAATTCACTCATTCTACTCTCCACATTACAGTACATCTGCAAAATGTACCTGAAGTTTTTTGAACAGTCTGGTTCCGAAAATAAATACTGCCGCTGTAAACACCCAGAAATAAAGTGTCAGTACCGGATGCTCCCAGATTGCCACCTTGCCGATAAGAGAATCCCGGTATCCCT
>ENA-ORTY01003696-ORTY01003696.1-human-gut-metagenome-genome-assembly--contig:-NODE-3696-length-12868-cov-3.247405_pt1 | contig 12868 bp, 17 predicted proteins | sample MGYA00241917_ERZ509198 | MGnify/ENA primary metagenome ERZ509198 (study PRJEB26280, sample SAMEA2338857) | human gut metagenome | biome: human gut; feature: human-associated habitat; material: faeces...
TTAAGGCGCGGTAATAGGAGATAGATCCCGTATGCACAAAAGAAACTTCCTGAATGGAGTTTTTGCGCAGCTTTTCTTTGATTTCGTTTTCGGCATTTTTGCGTACCGAAAGTACGAGGTTGAAATTTTTGTATGGTTCTCTGGATAACTCTTTTAATAAGGAAAGGATATTACTCTCAAGAGCGCCGCCGCTTCTTGATTCAAGAAGAATCATGTGGGGATCAAGAGAGTTTTTTTCATAAAAGGAGTTATAAAAAGGATACCAGCTTCCGTTTTTTAACTTGTTTTTGACTTTATTGAGAAAGCTCATTTGTCCGGATTCCCTTCAAATTTAATATATTAAATATAACAAAAGCTTATGCCAGATCCCGGTTCACTGACTGATGCACATGTTTTCTTACGAAGCAGAAGCACACTGCCTGCATGAGGATCGTAAGGATCCAGGATACCGGATAGGAAATAAACAGGAAACTCAAAGACCTGTGTGCAGGGAAAAGTCCGAAGATCCACACAATCCTGGTTCCTACGGTACCGATAATCGAAAGAATCATAGGTACTCCGGAATATCCCATTCCCCGGAGGGCTCCCGGGAGCAGATCCATAATACCACAACAGAAATATGGTACTGTAGTAAAGGCAAGGACTTCCACGCCACAGCGGATTACATCTGCATCACTGGTGTAGATCTTCAGAAGTTCCGGTCCAAAGAAATACGCTCCACAGCCAAGGGTCAGTGCCACACCGACAGAAAGGATCATACAGTCCAGAAGTACTCTGTCCATTCTTTTCAGTTTCTTTACTCCATAGTTCTGACTGGTGAAACTCATACAGGACTGGGTGACTGCATTGACAGACATATAGAGAAAGCCAAAAATATTATTGGCAGCAGTATATCCTGCCATTGCCACAGAACCAAAAGAGTTTACAGAAGACTGCAAAAGGGCATTGGACAGGTTGATCACTGTACTCTGGATACCTGCCGGTATTCCTACCTGGAAGATCTGCTTCAGATACTGTGTTTTGATTCCTAATTTTGAAAAATACAGCCGGTAACTGGTATTGGAAGTGTAGAGACAGCGAAGCACCAGAATACTGGAGATCAGCTGAGACACAATAGTTCCTATGGCTACACCTGCCACTCCCATATGAAACACAATAACCAGTACAAGGTTCAGAACTGCATTGGTCATACCTGAGATCACCAGGAAAAACAATGGTCTTTTGGTATCCCCTACTGCCCTTAATATGGCAGCTCCATAGTTATAAAGCATAAAGAAAGGCATTCCCAGAAAATAAATCCTCATATAAAGAACAGACTGGTCAATTACATCATTCGGAGTTCCCATAAGATTCAGTGCGAATCTTGCAAGCAATACTCCTGCCAGTGCCATAACAAGTCCACTGATCAGTGCCAGGGTAATAGATGTATGTACTGTCTCTGACATTTCTTTCTCTTTGCCAGAAGCATAAAAACGTGCTGCCAGAACGTTCGCACCCAGAGAGATCCCAATAAACAGATTGGTAAAAATATTGATCAGCGCTGTGGTAGAACCAACTGCTGCCAATGCCTGACTTCCGGTAAATCTTCCCACCACAATGATGTCTACTGCATTAAATAGAAGCTGCAGGATTCCAGACAACATTAATGGCAAGTACAACAAAGAACTTTTCAACGGTGAGGTATCGTTGGAACGGTGTTCTGAAGCACGGCTTGTCCTTTTGACACTGGCACATCGTTCGCATCACAACATGGAGTACAGCACGGCGTGTCTGAAAGCGGAACTGCTGCCTACGAGCACGGGGCCGAATTTGGACAACCTTGCTCCGCTTGTTGGAGTGGAACGCCTGGAAGCCGGAAAAGCCACGGCGGTTATTCGATTCACACTGTCTGCGCCGAGAACGAGTGCAACCGGAATCCCGGAAGGAACACAGGTGAGAACGGCAGACAAACGGTATTTCAAAACCGAAAAGTATGCGGAGATCTTACCCGGTGAACTGACCGTGGACGTAGTTGCCGTGGCGGATGAGGCAGGAAGCAACAGCGATGGGATTGCCGAAGGAGAAATCAATGTGCTGGTGGATCCTATCCCGTATGTGTCCGGGGCAAAAAGTGTTTCGGCAAGCACGGGCGGTACGGATACGGAAGGTGACGATTCATTTACCAGACGTATCAACTATGCACCTTCGATTTTCTCCGTGGCCGGTCCGGTGGATGCCTATGAATACTTTGCATCGAGCTGGCGGTCCGATGTGGCAGATACGAAGATCGTTTGCAAGGAAGGATACACGATCCACGTTTACTTTCTGATGGCCGGAGGCAGAGTTCCGACAAGGGAAGAATGTACCGGAATGCAGGAATATTTCGACACGGTAAAGCGCCCGATGGGTGATCTGGTTCTTTGCCATGCGCCGGAAGAAATCCCGTATGACATCGAGCTTACTTACCATATTGCCTTGAGCAATGTCAAGAATGCATCGACGATTCAGGAAAATGTGGAAGCAGCTGTGAAGGAGTATGAAACCTGGCAGAGAAAAATCGGCCGGGACATCGAACCGGCGGAGCTGATTATGCGTGTACGGGAAGCTGGTGCGAAACGCCCACGTCTGTTGACACCGGTCGAAACAACTGTCTCCGAAATTCAGGTGGCAAAGCTCCGAAGCTGCAAGGTGACATACGGAGGAATCGAAGATGATTGAACTCCACGAAGTCGGCCTAGTCGAAGGGCTACCGCCTGATGTTGCCAAAGAGCCATGGGTACAGATCCTTGATGCAGTTTTCAGGGAGCGGCGCAAGAAGGAACTGGAAGCTGCCGAACGCTTGAAAATCTACACGGATATTGACCGTGCAGATGAGGCGGTTCTGGATATTCTTGCGGTTCAGTTCCGCGTTGACTGGTACGACACCAGCTATCCGATTGAAACAAAGCGCAGGATCATCAAAACTGCGCTGGAAGTCCGTCGGTACTGTGGAACGGAGTGGGCAGTCCAAAAGGCGCTGTCCTCGATTTATCCGAATGTGAAGATAAGTGAATGGTATGACTACGGAGGAAGGCCGGGCTACTGGCGAATGAACGTAGACATTACCGATGATGGTGTCATTTACTACACACCGGAAGAAATTGAAAAGCGCCTTGGTTATGCCAGGCGCTGTACCGCTCACCTTGAGCACATCATCTACATCGTCGAACCGCATGAACGGTCGCCCGCTTATATCGCCGCCGCACCCTGCGGCATGGCGACATCCTGCACCGTAAAGATCCCCGGTAGGATCAAGCCGCGGGAAATCGGCGCAAAGGCGTATGTTGCTGGTGCGGTCGGAAGATCGAAAATGCAGGTTGCCGTGGCGCTGCCCGGTGCCGTTGAAGCAAAGGCAGTGAAAGCACGAGCCTTTACGGCGGGCACCGTTGAACGGTCGCACACGGCGATAAACATTGTTATTGGAGGACAGACAACGTGAGTTGGGAAAAATCTAGCTACACCGCCGCCGGTGCCGCCCTGCTGTCGGAATCTCTCTCCGGTGGTGCGCTGGTAATCACCCGCGCTGTGAGCGGCACCGGTACGGCTGACGCAGACCTTTCGGGGGAAACCGGGGTAAGCGGCGAAACACATGACCTGAAATTGCTGGACATCGAAACCGTTGAAAGCGGCGGTGAGACGGCTCGGCGGGTAAAAATCCAGATCACCGGTGCGGATGAAACGTACATCATGCATCAGGTGGGCGTTTACGGCAGGCTGAACGACGATGCCGAAACACTCCTGTTTATTATGCAGGATGCACGCGGAGTGGAGGTCCCGTCCACGAAAGTGAACGGCGATTTTGAGATTGAGCTGTCGGCGCTGCTTGCTGTGTCGAACAAGGCCAATATCAGCATTACCGTTGACCCGCAGATGCAGGCTCTCGCAAAAATGGTCAAGGCAGAAGTCGAGAAGCACAACGCCGACGCCAGTGCCCATGCGACTACCATCACGGCAGCGGTCAGCGCAGCCGTGAAGAACCTGTCTGAATCCGGGGAAATCCTGAACGAAGAACAGGTAAAGGCTCTTATCAAGGAACAGGTGGACGGCGGAACAGGCGGCTACTATGGCTCCTACGAACTCACCCTTGCGGCTGACGGGTGGAAGCCCGCCCGCAGCGAGGATGATTACGAAAACGCTGGCGGTATGGATTACTACCAGTGCATTTATGACGCAGAACTGTCGGACAGCACCAGCGAGCTTGTACCCGTTGGCGTTGTATCTCCTGGCAGCTTCTATACTACGACCAAAGCGGGCGTCCTGAACGGGTGCGAAACGCATGATGGTTTCATCAGATTTTTCGCTCAGCGCATCCCGGAAGCAGATATTCAGGCGACCGTAACCCTGTTCGGGAAAGGAGGTGGTTCGGGTGAAACCGGTAGCGTAAGCATCGGTCAGGGCTTGAAGCGCGACGCAAGCGGCGCTATTGCCGTCCGCATCGGCGAAGGTCTTGACTTCGACAGCGCAAACGCGCTGACCGTCCGCAAAGAAACCGTTATGACGAGTGAAGACCTGCTCGACGAGGAAGAAACGCAGCAGGAAATCGTTGATATGCTGAAATAATTTTTAGGAGGACACTATTATGTCTAAGCAGATTTCTACCAAGACCACCATCCGCAACCTGACCGCTGAGATCAAGAAGACTTTCGTCAAGAAGGACGCCTTTACCCCTGTGCAGACCGCAGCCAACGCTGCTATCAAGTCTCTTGGCGTTGACGGCAACACCGTGAACTTCTACACCTCTACCGACAAGAGCGGCACTGCTGCTTTCTCCGTTGACTTCCCCTCTGAGCTGTTCCTCGACCAGACCAAGACCACCTTCGTGGCCAAGTTCAAGTTCGATGCTGCGACCTACCCCGGCGCTACCGACCCCAAGCTGGACGGCAAGCCCGTCATGGTGCTGGCCGTCAAGGGCGAGAATCCTGACTCCTGCACCTACTCTTTCCTGAGCATGGCTGCGCTGGTGGATACCTACAAGGCTAAGGCCGTCGGCAAGGATGCTTCCACCACCGTTACCATCGCTGGCTATGAGGTGGATGTCAAGGTCAATGTTTCCGCTGCTGCGGGCAACGCTCTGACCCTGAAGGACGACGGTCTGTATGTTCCCACCCCTGAGGAAGTGGACATTTCCGGCAAGGCCGATAAGGTCACTGGTGCTACCACCGGCAACCTCGCTGCGCTGGACGGCGAGGGCAATCTGACCGACAGCGGCAAGAAGCCTGCGGACTTCGTGGGCGCCGAGGCTGGCAAGCGCCTGATGAGCGATGCCGAGGGCGAAAAGCTGGCCGGTGTCTCTGAGGGCGCAACCAAGACTGCCGCCAGCTCCACCAACGGCAATGTGAACATCGACGGCAAGGAAGTCGTCGTGTACACCGAGCCGGAGAATGTTCTGCACGACGAGGACGTGGAGGACTTCTCCGCAGAGGAGATCGCCGCTCTGCTGGCTGACGCTGACTAAGACATGAGGAGGTAAGCTCTATGGCAAAAGCGAAGGTCAAAACGCTTTTGGGCACAGGGCTTGCCGCGCTTTGCAGCCACATCAAGCAGTGCAACACCGCACTCGGAGACCTTTCCGAAGCAACGGCAAACGGATTCGAGGAAACCGATGACATCCTGCACGAAAAGCAGGATGTCACGGCTGCGGTGTCTTTTACGATTCCGGTCGATGGCTGGGGCGAGGATGATTCCTCCCCCGGCTATTTTTATTGTGACATCCCCATTGCGGGCCTGTTGGCTACCGACATTGTGGATGTTACGGTACTGCCGGAATTTTACGATGTGGCGGGTGCGGTGGGTTTTATTGCGACCGAAAGCCTCGAAGGAAAGCTGCGGCTGAGGGCCGCCAAAGCTCCGACCGAGAAAATTTCTGCACAGTATCACATTACAAGCACCGTGAAATACACGGCTGCACAGGAAGGGGGAACCTAAATGGCATACGGTTCTTTTAACGCAGGCCCCGGCAAGGCGCCGGATGAAGATGTTGTCCGCACTAACCAGATCGGCGTGCCGGGCGGCATTGCCACGCTGGATGCTGACGGCCATTTGACCGAATCGCAGCGTCCGGCGGTGGACGCATACACCAAGGCTGAAACCGACCAGCGCATCAGCGCGGCCGTTGACAAACACAACGGTGCGGAGAACACCCACAGCGACATCCGTGCCAGTGTGGCAGCTATGAACGCCAGCATCAAGGCCATTGAGCTGAAGTTCGGCACAAACGTGACGAAAAATCCTTTTTCCGCCACGTTCAGCAGCCTTGACGGCCTGACCGTCACCGGCGTGTGGAACGCAGAACAGGCGAGGGTGGAGTTCTGATGGCTGAAACATTCAAGGTCGGCGCGAATGCGCGGGAGCTGTTGCGCTACACTCAGAGGGCAACCCGCATCGTCACCGATGACATCAGCCGGAGCGATGCCCGGAAGATCATCCAGAAAGTCGCGGCGCTCGAAGATGTGCGCGACATCCAGAAGGTGTGCGGCACTGCCGTCCATGCACTCGACACACGGGACAGGGAGGGCTTTTCCAAAAGCACTTTCCGTCTGTACGGTGAGGGCATCCGGCTGACTGCCCGGCAAATCCTGCTGGATGCACACGCGGCGAACAACGTCAATTTCCAGACCGACTACGACAAGCGCGTTGAGAAGATCGGCGCAGTTGTGGACGGCTGCTCTCTGCTGCTGGAATACCTGACCATCTGCACGGAGGAAGGTATCATCAGTGCGAAGAAAGCCGGTATCTGGACAAAGAAGGTCACGGACGTAAAATACCCGGCGATGAAGTGGCTCACGTCGGAACGCGGACGTGCCGAAAAACTCCGGGCAGAAGCGGAACGGAAACGGCTGACCGAACAGGCTGCCGCCCTGAAAGCCGTCCTTTACCCGGAACCGTAAACGCACAGCGGGCAACCGCTTTGCATAAAGGGTGCGGTTTGTTTGTCCGACGCTGCCATTTGGTGGCTGCGCTCTCCGAACACCAACAATAACAACAACGTCTGGAACGTCAACACCGATGGCTCCAACAACAACAACTGGTACAACAACTCCTATGGTGTTCGCCCCGCTCTGATGGAACCGTGTGACGAGTAGGCATAAGCTGAAAGCAGTGCGCCCATCAAAGGAAACCGCATCCTGTCGCTTGCCGATGCAGGCAAGTGATAAATACATCCCGCTGAGGTGGGCCATCCCTGCCGGATGCAGCCCACTACCGTAACGCGAACCAGCGGAGGGTCATTTTGACATACGAAGAACTGTGCAGCTTTGAGGTACTTTACAAAGCCTACCTTGAAGCCCGGAAGGGAAAGCGCAGTAAAAGCAAAACAATCGAGTACGAGGCGCAGGCGCTGGCCTGCACGGAAAAGCTCTCCCGTAAGCTGGCTGTCTGCAATGTGCGGCAGCCAGACGGGAGCATTCGGCAGCAGATACGCTATGTGCCAAGTAAGTTTGAGGTCTTTGCCGTCTACGAGCCGAAGCGCCGCATGGTACACGCCCCCGCATTTGTGGACAAGGTGGTGCTGCACGCTCTGGTCGATAACATCCTGTATGATGCCCTGACAAAGAGCTTTATCCGGGACAGCCACGCCAGCCAGACCGGAAAAGGCACAGACGACGGCCTGATGCGCCTGAAAACCCACATGGTGGACTATTACCGCCGTGAGGGCCACGGCGCGGACGGCTGGGTGCTGAAAGGCGACGTGCGGCATTTCTTCGCCAGCATCGACCACCGGAAGCTAAAACGCAAGCTCAAAGCCGTGCTGGATAAGCGCGGCGTTGACCAGCGTGTCTATGAGCTGCTTTGCATCTACATCGACGTGATGGAGGACGGCTTGCCGCTTGGCTACCAGACGAGCCAGCTTTTCGCCCTCATGTTTTTGGACGAGTTCGACCACATCATCAAAGAAAAGTACCGCATCAAATACTATGGCCGATACATGGATGATTTCTACATCATCTGTTCGGACAAGAAGAAATTGCAGTGCATTCTCCGGGATGTTCGGGCGCTCATGGACAGTTACGGCCTTGAGCTGAACCAGAAAACCGCCATTTTCCCGCTGCGGAACGGTATTGATTTTCTGGGATTCCATAGCTACCTGACCGACACCGGCGCGGTCATCCAAAAGCTGCGCCGGGATAGCTCCAAGCGGATGAAGAACAAAATCAGATATTGGGAGACGGCATACCCCGCAGGCGAAGTGACCAAGCAGGAAATCCTGCGGAGCTTTGATGCGTGGGATGCCCATGCCGCCCATGGTGATACTTACTCTTTACGCCGCAAGTACGCTGACCGGCTCGAAAAATTGCTTGACTGTAAAATCCCTATCCATCGAAAAATCAACTCGAACAAACTCGCGCGTGACAGACGGCGGGCGAGGCAATGCCGCTGCATCTACAAGAAGCAGCACAAAGCCCTGTCCCTCTCTGTATCGCAGAACACGCGGCCTGCGGAGATCATGCCGTGGGCCTGAACGAAAACAAGGAGGTAACAATGGCAAACGTAAAACTGGGCACAAAAGCCGTTGGCAGCATTGTCAAGATCAAGGTCAACGGCGCGTCCAAAGATTTTATTGTCGTGCAGCAGGGAAATCCGAATACCAGCACCTATGATTCGAGTTGCGCCGGAACGTGGCTGCTGATGAAGGACATCTACACAACGTCCACGTTCGGCAACAATAACTCCTACAAGGATTCCAGCATCCACACATACCTGAACGGAACGTTCTACAACCTCATCGACAGCAACATCCGGGCAGCTATTAAGCAGGTGAAAATCCCGTACCAGAACGGCACTGGTTCCGGCGGCAGCCTTGCCACCGGCTCCAACGGCCTGAGCACCAAAGTGTTCCTGCTGTCTGGTTATGAGGTTGGTTGGACGACCAGCGACAACGGCTATTTCCCGAAGGACGGTGTGAGGCTGGCATACTTTGGCAACAGCTCCAGCGGTAACAGCAAGCGTATTGCATACAATGGCAGCTCCGCTGCCATTTGGTGGCTGCGCTCTCCGTACGCCAACAATGGCGGCAACGTCTGGATCGTCTACACCGATGGCTCCGACAACTACTACTGGTGCGGCAACTCCTATGGTGTTCGCCCCGCTTTCATTCTTCCCTCTACACTCGTGGTCTCTGACGATGGCACGGTCAGTGTCAACACTGCACCTACCGTCAGCACGGACGGCGCAGCTCTGGGGCGGAAGAACGCGGCCTTTGCGTGGAAGTACACCGTCAGGGATGCCGACGGCGACACCTTGACCGTCACCGAAAAGCTGGACGGAAAGATCGCCAAGACCCGCACCGGCGTTGCCAGCGGCACGGCCCTGACCTTTGAGCAGACGGCCAGCGCTGCCGGATTCCAGAAAATCCTGAACGGCAACCACACCATCACCGTTGAGGTGAGCGACGGCAAGGAAACCGTCAGCACGTCCGCGACCTTTACCAAGGCCGTCCACGCCGCAAGCGTGACGCTGGCTGAACCGTTGGCCGTTGAGGGCGACATTACCGTTGCCGTGCTTCAGGTGACCGGCTCCATCCCCGATGATGCGAAGTTCAAAGCCGAAGTGACCAACAACGCACTCGACAGCTCCCCGGTCTGGCAGGATGCCACGACCGAGGTAAAAAAAGGCGTGAACATCGTCTTTGAGAATAAGACCGCCACCAACGGCGCGGCGTTTAACTTCCGCGTCAGCGTGGAGCGCGGCGAATCCGGCGAGGGCGGCTACATCGAAGCCGTCAGCGGTGCATTCCAGTAAGGAGGACGAAATCATGGTCGAATGGAAGAAGCATAATCTGCCCACGCGGGCACAGAAGGAAGCCAAGGCCAAGGAGCAGGCCGAGAAAGACCGCCTGCCTGACCGCGTGGCCGAGGTCGAGGACGCAATGTGCGAGCAGGACGCGGCCAACGAGAAACGTTTGACCGACATCGAAACCGCGCTGTGCGAACTGGACGCAGCGCTGAACAAGGAATAAGGAGGTATCACCATGAACATTATCTGGGCAAACCGCCTGATTGCAGGCACTAAGACTTGGGCAGAGATGCCCGCATCCCGCCGTGCAGGCGTGAAGAAAGTTCTGGCCGAGCGCGTAAACAAGGGCGAGATCACCGCCGAGGATTACAAGCGCATCACCGGTGACGACCATGACGTGGCCTGAGCTGTGTGAGAAGCTGTTGACCCGGCTTGAAGCGCAGGGCGAGAACATGAGCACCGAGCGTGCAGAGTTCGGGGTGCTCATGGTGGACTGTGCCATGCGCGGGTGCGGGGCTGATCCGGGCATGAAGGGAGATGGTAGCAATGGCGATTAAAGCCTATTCGTATGCGAAGGACGGGAACAGAAAACTCTCCGCAAATTTTGCGGTGAAGGAGTTCCGCTGCAAGGATGGGAGTGACCCGATCTTTATTGACGATGAGCTTGTGACCCTGCTGCAGAAAATCCGGGATCATTTCGGGAAGTCTGTGACGATCACGAGTGCATACCGTACCGCCGCCCATAACAAGGCGGTGAAGGGGGCGACCTACAGCCAGCATTGTTACGGCAAGGCTGCGGACATCCGGGTGCAGGGCGTGGGTGTTGAAGCTGTGGCTGCCTATGCCGAGACCCTACTGCCGAATCGTGGCGGCATCGGGCGCTATCCTGTAAAGGCGGGACGCCCTGCTGGTTGGGTACATATCGACACCCGCGCGGCAAAGAGCCGGTGGGTAAGCTGAAAGTAGGAGGAAAACAGTATGGAGAACATTCTGAAAGTTTTTCTGATGGCATTCCCTGAATGGCTGGCCTGCATCTTCATGGTGGTCGGCCTTGTGGTCACGGCGCTGGCGGCGGTACGTCTGGGTTACGGCCTTGTGGTCGCAAAGACCGTGTACAAGTGGATCGTCAACGCGGAAGAAAAGTTCGGCGCGGGTGCAGGCGCAGAGAAGAAAGCGCACGTTATCGCGGTGCTGCGCGGCTACACCCCGGACTGGCTGGACTGGGCAATCAATGAGCGGACGCTGGATTGGATCGTACAGCTTGTGTTCGACTTTACCAAGAAGAAGCTCGAAGATTACATGGCAAAGAAATCCGTGGAAACCACCACTGTGGCCCGTTTCGGTAAGGCGGGGGAGGACAAGCGTAATGACTGACGAGGAACTGGAACATCGCCTGACAGCGGTCGAAAACCGTGCACAGAGCAACACCCACCGGCTGGACGAGCTGGGGAAGCTGACCGATGCAGTAAACGGCATGAACACCAATATCAAGTTGACCATCCAGCAACTCGAAAACACAAACAAGAGCCTTGAAATTGTAACGGCTCAAAACAAAAAGCAGGAGGACCGCCTGACCGCGCTGGAAAAAGCCCCCGGAACATTTGGAAACAAACTTTGGTGGGCTGTGATTGCGGCGTTGGTTTCCAGCCTTGTGGCCTATGAACTGACGATGCTTCTGCACTGAAATGAAAATCCCCCGCTGGCATCCTGATGGATTGCTGGCGGGGGATTTTTTGTTTGTCTGGAAGCTTTGCACAAAGGAAATGTGCAAAGTGTGGAAAAATTGCGAATTGACAACGGTATACCGTATAATTTACGCTTAAAACGAAAATAAACGCCATAGTCGAAAGGAGGAAAACGGCGTGCGAGTGTTCAAACAGCTTACGCTTACAGACCGAATCCGTATTGAAAAGTGGTTGAAAGATGGGCTGAGAGTAAAGGAAATCGCAGACAGGTTGCGGGTTGACCCGTCCACGGTGTACCGGGAACTGAAACGCGGTAGCTACGACAAGTTGGACGGTAAGACGTGGAAGCTGATTCCTACATATAGCCCGGATATTGCAGAACAAAGGTATCAGGAACATCTTCGGGAGAAGGGACCAAGCCTTAAGATTGGCAAGGATCATGAGCTTGCAAGCTATATCGAGCAGACCATTATAGATAAGGATTGTTCACCGGCTGCTGTGTACGGTTATGCCCTGGAAGAAGGACGGACATTCAAAACGCATATATCGGTGCCTACCATATACAGCTACATCAAAAAGGGCGTGTTCCTGAACTTGACGCAAAAGGCTCTGCCCAGACATGGAGTGCATAAGGGCGACTATAAAAAGGTGAAAACAAAGGATCCTGCTCGTGCGCCTGCCGGTGAGAGCATCGAAAAACGCCCGGCGGAAGTAAAAGACCGTGAAGAATTTGGACACTGGGAAATGGACACGGTGTATTCTGGCAAGAAGAAAAGCACGGTTGCGCTGCTGGTGCTGACTGAGCGCAAGACCCGGAACGAAAATATTATAATGGTGCCGGATCGCCGTGCAGAGACGACCGTGCAGGCAATCAATGCGCTGGAACGGAAGTTGGGCGCAGAGAAGTTTGGCATCATTTATAAGAGCATCACGGTGGACAACGGCAGTGAGTTTGCATTGGCCGATCAGCTGGAACAGTCCTGCATCACCGGGGATAAGCGGACGAAGGTATATTACTGCCACCCGTATTCTTCCTGGGAACGTGGGAGCAATGAGAATGTGAACAGCATGATCCGCCGCCGGCATCCGAAAGGCACGGACTTCTCAAAGGTCACAGCGGAAGAAATCGCAGCCACGGAGAACTGGATTAACAGCTATCCTAGAAAAATTTTCGGCTATAAGAGCGCCGGCACAATGTTCCGCGAATGCCTGCGGGAGCTTGGTTTGACAGCATAAAGCACATAGAAAGCAGAAAATCACTGGTAAAAATGAACAATAAGGGATAACCGCAAGCGGGGTGCGCTTGGCGGCTTGTTTGCTTTATGCTAAAATCCACAAAAACAGAGCCGAAAATTTGTTGCATTTAATGCTTTACTTTTCAAGGCTGAATTTGTAAAATAAACGCAAGAGAAAACGCAAGAGAAATCTTAGCG
>ENA-ORTY01003707-ORTY01003707.1-human-gut-metagenome-genome-assembly--contig:-NODE-3707-length-12822-cov-2.502232_pt1 | contig 12822 bp, 10 predicted proteins | sample MGYA00241917_ERZ509198 | MGnify/ENA primary metagenome ERZ509198 (study PRJEB26280, sample SAMEA2338857) | human gut metagenome | biome: human gut; feature: human-associated habitat; material: faeces...
AAATTTATTGAATTTATTCTTTTCTTTATGTTAATATTGTTATCATTAACCGATATTATTATTTTGCAGAAAGGATGACAACACTTATGAAAAATATCATGACTTCCTTATGTCTTGCACTTTTTATCATCAGTGCATCTGTTACGATAACATTAAACTTCCGACCTTTATATTATCATGATATTTCCGCTTTGAAAATAGAAGAAACTTCTGGATTTTCCAAAAATATCATTAAAAAAAATTATGACGAATTGATCGATTATAATCAGTTTTTTCATTCTGGAAAGCTAAAACTTACTATGCCGATGTCCAGAGAAGGACGAATTCATTTTGAAGATGTAAAACGTATCTTTGATACAATTGAGATTGCCTGTGTCATTACATTAATCTTATCCTGTTATCTCGTTACCACACAAATCCGAAAACGTGATCTCAGGTTTTTAAAAATATCTTCGATCATTACAATATTACTTCCAACGATCGCTGGCATCATGACTGCTGTTAACTGGGAAGCTGTATTTATTATGTTTCATAAGATCATGTTTCGTAATGACTACTGGCTCTTTGATGAAGCTCTCGATCCTGTAATCACAATCCTTCCTGATACATTTTTTCTTCAATGTGCAGTCATGATCATTTTGCTGATCCTGTCAGGAAGTTTGCTTTGTATCTTATTTCGTTCTTTTTTTCACCACAAGTTTATGATATAATTGTTGAGTTATTAATTATTTGTGTCAATTATTACATTTATATTAAGATAGGAGCTTGAATCATGAAACTTTCACAAATAAAAACAAAAGAAGTCAGAGATCGTGTTCGAAAGTCTCGTTACAAAAAATTTATATTTGCTTTTATTGTACTATTTCTGATCCTGATCGTTTCTGTGTGCTTTCATTCATACTACGCTCAGCAAAAGGCGAAAAAAAATGCCACTGCAAAGGCACAGCAGAAAATGGAAAATGAATATAAAAAAGCAAAAAAAGAAGCCGAAAAAGAAAAGACTTCCTTAAAACCATGGTATACCTATCATGGCATTGCACACGCCTTAGGTGGTCTTAATGGAAAACAGTATTTAAATTCCATTGATGGTTTTTATTCAAACTATCAAAAAGGATACCGCATTTTTGAAATGGATCTTCAGCTTACATCAGATAATGTGCTTGTCGGAAGACATACCTGGGGAGATAATCTTTCAGATCCTTTAAGTAAACATGGTGATCCTGCTAGCTATCGTGAATTTAAGAATACCAAATTATACGGCCGTTACAAGCCTACTTCTTTTCTTGATATGCTGAATGCAATGGAACGTTATAAAGATTTTTATCTGATGACTGATTCGAAATCTACAGACACACCAACTGTCCAAAAGGAATTCTCTACTCTGGTCCAGACTGCAAAAAAAGCTGGAAAGACTGAATATCTGGATCGTTTGATCGTACAGATTTATAACGAAAATATGTATTACACAATAAAGAAGATCTACCCATTCAAACATTTTGTGTATACCACATACAAGCAGCGTGATGTCGCATTCTATAAGATGGTAAAATTCTGTAAAAAGAATGGGATTGAGGGTGTCACAAGCCCACAGAATGATATCAACGACTATCGTATGGATATTTTAGCCAAAGAAGGAATCTATGGATTCACTCATACAGTAAATAACTCTTATTTCACAAAAGAATATATGAAATTAGGTGTTTACGGTATCTATTCTGATTTTATGATTCCTTCAGAAATCAACAAAAATTATCTTGAAGTTTATTGTCCAAAGTTTGCTTCCAGATATATGAAAACTGTCATTCCTGCACTTGGAAAATAATTTTAATATCATGAGCTTAAAAATCCCGGAGAGTTATTTCCGGGATTTTTATAGCTTATTTTATTATATGTTCTTTGATCATAGGATTGATTCCTCCGCTGTGTCCACAAGCATTTTCATTGCTTCCACAGGATATTTACCGTGTGCAGTTTCCCCTGTCAGCATCAATGCACTGGCTCCTTGTGTAACTGCATGATAGATATCATTTACCTCTGCCCTTGTTGGATATGGATTCTTTATCATGGAATCTAACATCTGGGTTACAATCATGAAATCCTTGTTGTGCTTTCTGCACACTCTTGCAATATGTGCCTGAATTCTTGGAAGTTGTGATAATGGCATTGCATTCCCAAGATCTCCTCTTGCGATCACGATGTAATCACAATATGGAATCAGTTCTTCCAAATGCTCGACACCTGTCATATTTTCTATCTTTGCAAAAATTCTGATGTCTTCGCAGCCATATTCTCTTAATGCTTCTCTTAGTATGATCAAGTCTGCTTTATTCCGTACAAATGGAAGCATGACATCCGTTACTTTATACTGCTTTGCCACTGCAAGATTCCTTAAATCCGCCTCTGTTAACGTTGGATTGTTAATACTGCATCCTGGCATTGCAATACTTTTATGTGCTGTCAATACTCCTCCACAAATAATCTTACATCTCCATGAGGATTCTGATATTTTCTGTTCTGCTGTCAGCTTGATCTTTCCGTCATCAAGTAAGATTTCCTGATTCTTTTTAATGTACGGGAAAATCTCCTTCGGTGCCGGAATACCTCCATGTCCAAGAATCACATGGGCACCATTGGAAAGTCCCATGTTTCCTTCCAGATTTCCTATTCTTAATTCTGGACCGATCAGATCGATCATAAGCTTCTTTTCTTTTCCTGTTTGACTGGCCGCATCAAAATAATGCTGAATCCATGACTGGCTTGTTTCTAATGAACTATGTGATAAGTTTAACCGGATACCTGTCATTCCTGCATCAAACATCTTCTTTAATATTATTGGTTCGCAACATGTTGGACCTAGAGTTCCGTAGTATTCCATTGTGCATCACTTCCTTTGGCTTTATTGTAACATTTTCCACAAGGAATATCCAACACAAAAACTTCTTCACTGCTTACGCAATTAATATTCTTATAACCGCTTAAACTTTTTACTTGAATACTTATTATTCTTCCCCTTAGAATCCCTGATAAGTGTCACTTTTTGTTTCTCCTCTTTTTCCGCTTTCACAGTCCCAAGACAATAATCTCTGATCGCCTTTGCATCTGCCTGGGCTAATTTCTTAATCTTAGAATCATCTTTTAAAAACTGCTTCACATCATTATCGTTATCCACAAAACTATGTTCCACAATGACGCCTGGAATTCCTTTTTCTATGCTGTTATGAATAACCCTATAGTAATCTCTTATTTTTCCATTTGGATATTTCTCATTTTTCTCTGATGTTCGCATCAATAATCCTTGATTCTCAACACCTGTCTGCTCTAAATACTTCAAAAAATAACATCCAAGAAGCTGTGCCTGTTGGGACACTTCTTTGTTATAATTCCCTGTTGGCACAAGTACTGTACAGCCATGGTCATAGTCTACGATCTCACCTTTTGCATTATTGTGCAGGCTGACGAACAAATCTGCCTTATCCTGAACTGCTTTCGGTACTCTCTCTCCTAATTCAGGTTTTGTGTCTCCTGTTCTTGTTAGATAAACTTTGATGTTTGAATTTTTTGAAAGTTCCTGTTTGATATATTTCGCTATTTTTAAGTTGATATCTTTTTCTTGCGGCTGATCATTTGTTTCTCCTACAGCACCACTGTCATTACCACCATGTCCTGGATCTAATTCTATGATCCAATTTGATTTTTTTAATTTTCTTGTTTCCTGTTTCTTGCTCGATGTTATTGTCATAACTTCCTTCGCTGCTGTTTTTTGTGATGTTGTTTTCTCTTGCGTCGTTTGTTTCTTAGTTCCACAGCCAGAAATACTTGCACATAATACTAACATTAGTGCTAATACTTTTCTTATATTCTTTTTCATTTGCTCCCCCGCTCATTTCATGATCATTTTTTTATTTTATCACTTTAATTTGTATTTTACAAAAAAATCAGTGGCAGAATCATCTTCTACCACTGATTTTTTTACACCCGATCACAAGTAAGATTCCTAATGAAATAATGCTCATCCATAGATACATTTCCACTTTTTTATCATCCCCAGTTCTACTTTTTGCCTTGCTGCTTTCGCTGGTTTTTGTTTTCGTCCCTGAATCGGATCTGTTCTTATTTTTTTCATTTAGATATTCATCACATCGTTCATTTTTGTTATGCTCGCTGTTGCTATTATGATCTTTATCATATAAATTTTCATCATCGACGAGGTCCATAAAACGAATTTCTGTTACTTTTGCTCCTGCCTGTGTATTTTTGTGGATTGCCGTTGTAACAAACAATTCTCCATTTCCCTGATTTAATACTTGTATATGTAAATAGTATTTCTTCAATACTTTATTTCTTCCACGAATAAGTTCTAATTCATATTTATAATCTCCGGGGCTTGTATAGGTGATGGATGGAAATATTTCTTTCGTTTCACCTTCTTTGACCCTTTCTATATATTCTTCTTTCTGACTTTTTCCTGGCATTGGCGTGTTTTTCTGTAATGCTTTTAATTTTATTTTATATTTTTGTCCTCGAACGAGTCCTCCATATCCCCATTTAAATTTCAAAGGAAGAGAAAAATTAACAGAATGTTGTGCCGCATATGTATATTCAAGATTCCCTGCATTGATCGCAAATAAAAATGCTGTGATCACAACCACAAATATTTTTTTCACCTTTCATCTCTCCCTTCTTATTTTTTGTACATCGCAAGAACCACGGTTCGATCATCTACCTGATCTGTGGAACAGGTTCCGAGTGCCAAAACACTATAGTTCCCACTTTGTGAATTCAATATTTCTATTTTATCATTTTGCGTCCAGCTGGCTTTCATTTTTACATAATTTAAAAACTGCTGTCTGTTATTCTTATATTTCGATGGATCAAAAATATAGGAATCTGTCGATCTTACGACCAGAACTGCAAAGATCTTTAATGGATATTTCTTCCCAGGGATCATTAAGATTCCCGTATGATGTTTCTCAGCAAACGATGATTTTTTATATAATTCCAAATCTCCAAACATCAAATGCTTTTCCATATAGTGTCCATAAAGAATCGAATATGTATCCTGAAAATTTTTGTTGCATCTGCTATCTAAAAAAACGGTTCCACCTAAGGAATATTTTCCATAAACATCTTTATTTAAATATTCCAGATTATCCTTTCCCTGTACAACTGGTTCATCAATCTTTGTTCCATCCAAGGTAATCCAGGCAACGACATCCGGATTGATCTTTCGCAGTTCTTCAAAGGATGGTTTCTTCCCTTTCGGCTTTAAATCTTTTAATTTCACCTGGAGATCTTGTATCCCTTGATAAAGCTGATAGTTATCCCATAAGGAATATACACTGTATAAAACTGCTAAGATCAATACGATCGCAATGATCGTATCTAATATCTTATTTAAGATCCGGAGTGTCCGTTCTGCCATAGTTTATAACCTCTTTTTAGCGACGTTTTTTACTTACTACAAATCCTACACCACAAGCTGCTGCAAAGATCAGTACGAGTAAATATGGAAGGTTATTCATAAATACACCTGTATCGATCCCTATATTTTTGTTGTTTGTGATAATTGCTTTGTCTGTGTTTCCACCAACGATCGTTCCTGTCTTACCTTCTTTTGTGTTTACTTTATATGCTGGTGCATCATATCCTTTTGCCTGTGTTTCTTCTACCTTGTATGAAACTCCTTCTGGAATGTTTGTAAACTCAACTTCTGTCTCAGCTTTTACTTTAAATTTTGCTGTTTGTCCATCTTCATTACCTGTGATCGTTACATTTCCAAGAGAAGTATCGCTTGTTGATCCTGCAATCGTGCTTCTTAATTTTGTTCCTGCTTTTGGTGTGAATGTGACTTTTACATCGAATGTATCATCACTATTCGCCATATTACCTGTTACAATCTTCTGCACTGTTAATTTACCAGCAGAATAAAAGTTATCAATTCCTTGCACTTTCTGCCCGGCATTATTAAACATTGTTACATTATTGATTTCTAATGCTTTTGTATCAGAATTGTATGCAACTGCTACTCTGATATAGTATGGGTCTGTATTATAAGTTACACCAGCACTGTCTCCTGCTGTTTCCTGGAATTTATAGAAATAGTAACCTGCGCTTGGATATTTTGCTGCATCTACTGATGTGATAGTTACTTCTTTCTTTGTTCCTTGGATTGTTGCCTGACCTTCTTCAAATGAAGCATTTCCAATTGTTATCGTTTGAGGAATACCCTTTTCCGTAACATCACTTGTATCACTTATTTCCTTGTCATTAAGGGTATGAAATTTTGTATTCTGTACCTTGTAAAGTTCTGCTTTTCCATTCTTTCCAAATAAAAATGTTTCTGCCGGACTTTTTGCAGTACTACTGTCTCCAGCTTTTAACAAATATTGTTTGTCAAACTTATAATTACTACTGCCATCAGCTTTGACTGATCTTGTGCCTACAGCACCTGTAACTCCTCCAAATGCCATTGCTGCTGCTAATAAAACTCCTAGTATTCTTCCTTTTTTCATATGTAGCACTCCTTTTATGTTGTTAAATTCCTCGTCTTCGAAGAATCGTTAAAACTTTTCCTTTGATCTGGCTTTCTTTGATCGCACCAAATTCTCGGCTGTCTTTTGTCTGTGTTCGGTAATCTCCTAATACAAAAACGCTGCCCTCTGGTATCTGATATGGATACTTAATATCTCCTTTATGATAGCTTGGATAAATGATCTCTCCTGATTCTGAAATCCCGTTGATCTTTACATCCCCGCTTCCATCAATGTTGATCTCATTCCCTCCAACTGCTATGATCCTTCCAAAATTTTTTTCTCCATTCACTTCATAAATGATCACGTCATTTGGACGAAATGTCTGTTTCAGGCAATATGATAATGTCAAATCACCATCTTTTAAGGATGGGAACATCTGCATCCCTTCCACTCGTTGAAAACATAAGATCTTTGTGAAAAAGATGTAGATGACTAACAAAAATAAAATGGTTCGGGCAATCAATCTTAGATATCCTTTCCGAATTGTTGAATTTTGATCACTCATCCTTCATCCCTCCCTCAAAATCTTGTTTTTCTTAGGATCATAAAAAGGATCATCAAAATTCCTGCTCCAGCCATGAACAGATAAAGTTTCATATGCTCTGTCCACACTCCTTCGGAAGGATTGACGTTTGTGTAATAACGATTTGTAATTTCTACAGTTTCTGATGTTCCATCCTCTTTGATCGTATACGCTGCTTTATCTTTTTGATAAGTAACCTCGTATGCAAAACCTTTTTGCGGCTGATAACTTGTACCACTGTCCATGATCGGATTTTCATTTTCATCAAGTTCAAATACACTAAACTTGCCTCCAACAGATAATCCGGTAAACTGTGGCTTATCCACTGATTTTCCATTGCATTTGTAAGATAATATACCATTTTTATTGGTGATCGTTAAGATCTGAAGTTTTTGCTCTTTGCTGTAGTCCGTCTGTGCATTTTTATATTCATACAAACCAAAAGAAAATGTACCATCTGGTAATTCCTTCGATGTGATTGCATTTCCTTTGTCATCAAGGAAATGTTTGGCTACTTTTAGAACCCCTTTCGAATCATACATATTACATTTATACGTTGCTCCGAGATAATACACTTCAACACCTAATTTCTGCCATTGAGTTAATTGTGCCGGATAGATTTCTTCTCCTGCTTCTCCCTCTTTTTGTGCGATCGCAAAATATTTTGGTGTTGCATCGAGTACATATCCTTCGGGTGCCTTTATTTCCCTTAAACAATATACTTTGTTATAGGATAAAGCATCTTTTTTACCAAAAGAAGCAACTCCTGTATCATCTGTCTCTTCTTTATAGATTTTTGCATCTTGTGGTGCTTCCCATGCCTTTTTCAGTTCATCATACTGAACTTCCTGTATCATAAATGTCGCTCCACTTAATGCCTTGGATGTATTTTCTTTATCCACTTTCTTAACCTTTACAGCTGGGCTGGTCGTTGTCCCTGCAAATGCTTCTACATGATATCTTACTGTTGTATTTTCAATCATTGCTACTGTCGTACTGTGTCCAAACCAGTATGCCTTGTTGTTAACTGTGATATCTGTATCTGGCGCTGCATTCAATGTTGCCTCGTATGTGATCGTAAGTTTCTTATTGTCTGGAATCGTAAGGCTCATCTTCTGTCCAGTATCTGTTGTTTCAATCTTTGGAGAAATTCCTGTTATGAGATTTCCATTCTTATCCTTTACAACAATCGAATCTGTATCAAATTGGAGTGGAGATTTCATTTCATCTACTAAGGTGATCGTATCTTCCCCTTTGATCAGATCCTCGCCTGATTCATTGACCGTGATCATAAATGGAAGTTTTCCATCTCTTATATCCTGCTTTGTTTTTTTGATTGTTTTTTTGCTGACGTTTGCTGTGGCTGTGCTATTGGAAATGATTTTTCCTTCTTCGTTTTTTACCGTCATTGTATTGTTGAAACTTTTTGTTTTTCCATCCAGTAAGACTTCTTCGTCATTGACCCTTGTTACAACCTGAATCTCTAATGAATGTTTGTCACTTGCACCACCACTTTTTAAATTGTCCACTGCCATGCAGATCTTTCCTGTCTGCTTATTGTAATAAGCAATACTGGTATAATCTTTTTTATTATCTCTGTCTAGGTTTCCGGTCAGTGTAAGTTTCTCCCATTGTGGATCATTTTCATATTCTGGTATCTCACACATCACTGGTGCATTTTGATTTCGGATTTCTGGATCGATCCAGAAGTATCTGACATAAGTAAGATCTAATCCTTTTGGAAGCTGGTCTTCTACATAAACTTTTCCTTCAAGATTTCCCACATAATTAACTTTCAATCTCCAATCGATATATGTTCCCGCTTTTGTGATCTTATTTTGAAGGACTTTCGTCGGAACGTTCCAATTAATGGCACTTACCGTTGTCCATTTTCCTGCATCATCACGCTCATAAATTCCTCCCATTTCTTTGAAGTTGTTTCCACCTCCGGCTGCCACTAAACTATCCTGTCCTTGGGATACGAAATCTGTTGCAGTGCTGTCTTTTGTCTGCAGCTCATTCGTGTAAGTATAAGCGTCTCGCAAAGAATTCATATTGTTATTTGGTTCTGTTCGTAAGATGATATACAAATGTTCATTTTCTTCCAGATGTACATCTTTCTTTAATTTGATATCTGCATATTTTCCTGCATTATTTCCTGTTGACTCCCATTGATAGTCAGCATTTTGTGGAAGTTGTCCTAGATTATTTTCATTTCCGATCAATTTTTGTAATTGAGGATCTCCTGAAAGATCACGAACGGTTCCATAACAATCTTTAAAGCTTTTTCCTGTTGGAAGCTTTCCTTTGTATACACCTACTATCGAAGTTTTTCGTACCAAATGGGTTGGATTTCCTGTTTTCGGTACATCCCTGAAGATTGTTCCCGCAGGGATTTCATTTCCCTGAACATCAATGATCCAATATAAACTTCCTCGTGTCCAGTCTCCCTGACTTGCTTTTGTTGGGTCGTAATACCATCCGCTTTTCCTTGCTTCAAAGTTTTTGCCACCTTCGATGATCATTGAAGTGGATACTTTTACTCCAGCTAATTTGATACTGGTTCCTCCAGGCCCAATGACAGTTCCTCCTAGTGAAAATGAATTTCCTGAGGATACCTGTGTCAGACTTTCAACATTTTTTGGCGTTGCATAATACGTTAACAGATAGGCTCCTGTTTTTTTCTTATTTCCAAATTTCTCTGGTGAAAATGAGAATTGTTTTCCGTCATGGATATCTACCCAGTTCGTTTCTGACGGTGTTTTCTCTTCAAGTTTTGTTGCTGCTTCTTTATCACTGCCTGGATCTTCTTTTAATCCTGTATCGTAATATTCAATCTTTAGATATCCAGTGTATGCCAGATAATCATTTGCTAAAGCATCTCCAAAGATTGCGGAAGATACATCAAAATCGCCTGCTTCATTGACAACAACCTGATATTTATAACTTCCTTTTGGTATTTTAAAGCTGCGTACTGCCAATGGAGATATTTCCATATTTGAGTTGTAGACCTTGTCTTGCTCTGGAATGTTTATCTGTTCTTCTTTTGTGATCGGATCACTTTGTAATTTTCGATCCCATACTTTCTTTCCAAGAGATTTTTCCTGTGTTGCGGATGCAAATTTCTGATTTCCTCCACTTACCGTGTCATCAGAATATGCAGCGGCTGTATTCTTTACTTTGATCTCCTGATTGCTCATGGCAAAAATATCTTCACTGATCTTTACCTGATATGTTAATGTCCGTTCTTCTCCAGGTTTTAATTTTCCAAGATAGAAATCTATCTTACATTCTTTTTTCTTATCATTTACAATGTACGGATTTTCCTGACCTTTATGTAGATTCTCTGGAATTTCTAATTTTTTGGTTTCATCTGCTTTATTGCCTTCATATAATTGAAAGCTATTTTCATCGTAATTGATATATGGTAATAATGTTGTGTTTGTTCCAGAACTGAAATTGTCATGAATCTTTACATTATTTAATGTATAAGTATTACTTTCATTTGCTTTCACATAAACGGTGTATGTGATCGTTCCGCCATTGCCCGATGGATCTTTTTTATATGTACTTGCTGTTTTCTTGATCTGCATTCCTGCATTTGGTGTAAAATTAGAAGATGCACTCTGGTGTTCATACGATTTTGCATATGATTTCGCGGTATTTGTGATCATACCTTTGCTTGCTCCACCGATATAGGTATCTTTTACTTTTACTTTATATGTCAGCGTCCTTATTTCCTTCGCTTTCATATCTCCGATCTCCCAGATCAAAGTTCCTGGTTTGGTGCTATCTTGCAAATATACTTTGCTTTCAAACTGCTCTCCGTTTCCTTCATATGGGAGGTTTTTATCATTTGGCTGATGTGCTACTGTTTTCTTTGTTGTATCAACTCCTATGTAAGAATCAATATAGGTTTGATTCTTTGTAAACTGATCTTTGACCACCACATCTGGCATTGGATCGTCTCCTGTTTTTGCGATCAATGTGTATGTCAGGTAGCCATTTCCGTTTTCTTCACTATAACTTGGTTCTGTTTTTGTAAGTTCCAGATTTCCTAGTCTTGCATCACTGTCTTCTTCGAAGTTTAATTTTTTTGTGACCTCTCCGAATTTAATCGTTTGCTGTGGCTGACCTTTGATCAGTTGTCTGTCCGTAGTTGCATATACAGAAAAATTACCATTGATTTTTTTATTTTCTTCCTCATCCTGCTGAAGAAATGATTCCTCAAAACTCAGCAAAACATCTTATGTATCATCCTCAACTTTAATCGTTCCGATCTTATTTCCGTTTGCATCTTGTATAGAATTAAGCACTACAAAACTATCCTGAAACAAATCCGGCAGATGGTATCTTAATGTCTTATTATGGTTGAGGAGTTCTTTTGCATCTATATTTTTGTAGTTTACTGTGATCTTAATTCTTGCATCTGCCGGAATATTTTTCGTGTCATCTGTAATCTTGATCCAATCTTCCCCTGATTGATACTCTATTGTCACTGCTTGAATATAATTGTCTAATTCTAGAGGATGTACTTCTGTCTTATTCTGTTTTGTCGTTGTCTGCGATGCTTCAATTCTATATGGAATAAATATCGTCATAAGCATACATATAGATAGAAGGATTGCCATCAATTTTTTTATTGTTTTTTCCATATCAATCCCTTGCTTTCTGAATACAGTATATAACTATATTTTTATAATTTCAAGATTGTGTTTTATTTTTAGCCTTACCTTGACATTCTCTCAGTTGATGGACTTACAGCTTTCTGGTATTCCAATAATCTATGATATGATCTTGGATGATGATTCTTTGATCTTGATCGAAGAATATATCCATGGTCAAACTTTAGAACAGCTGCTTAATGATCAGAACACCCTGATCTATTCAGATGCTTTATCAATAATGAAAAATGGAATTTGATCGATATTAATATTTTTCTGGAAGAACATGGACTTGATGTAATTTCACTTTCTAAGAAGAATTCATAATAATAACAACAAAAAGATCAGCTGTAAGATATTGTCTTCAGCTGATCTTTTGTTATATTTCTTATGAAATTTTATCTTTTCTCAACACCTAAAGTAACTTTCTCACCATTGATGTTCCATTCTTTTTCGTATCCGACAACTTCAGAGGCTTTCACTTCATCTGCTAAAACGTCACTAGCAATTGCTGCTTCATTTCTTCCGATGATGTCTGCTGCTTTGTCTGATCCTTTGTATGAGAATGTGATATGGTCTGTTACTTCGAATCCTGCTTCTTTTCTCATAGACTGGATCTTGCTGACTACTTCACGGACGAATCCTTCTTCTAACAGTTCTTCGGATAAGTTTGTATCAAGGACAACTGTTACTCCGTTGTCTGCTTCTGTTACGAATCCTTCCTGTTTTACCATCTCGATCAACAGATCTTCTTTGGCTAATTCTACAGGTGTTCCATCAACTTCAAATGTTAATGCTCCCTTAGAGTCTAATTCAGCTTTCGCTTCATTTCCATCAACTCCGGCTAAATAGTTTCTGATTCCTCCAACTAATTTACCGTATTTTGGTCCTACAGTCTTTAATTGTGGTTTGAAGTTGTATGTTGTGAAGTTTGATACATCATCTGTAAATGTGATATTCTTCACATTTAACTCATCTAAGATGATCGCTTCGTCATAATCTGGCAGTGTTGCATCTGCTTTCACATACATCTGTCCGATTGGCTGACGGTTCTTGATGGCTGCACTGTTACGGCATGCACGTCCTAATACAACGATCTTTA
>ENA-ORTY01003710-ORTY01003710.1-human-gut-metagenome-genome-assembly--contig:-NODE-3710-length-12818-cov-3.132962_pt1 | contig 12818 bp, 9 predicted proteins | sample MGYA00241917_ERZ509198 | MGnify/ENA primary metagenome ERZ509198 (study PRJEB26280, sample SAMEA2338857) | human gut metagenome | biome: human gut; feature: human-associated habitat; material: faeces...
AGAGTTCCAGAAGTACTGGGAAATATGGATAGATCAAGATAAGTCGAATCTACTCCGGTACTTACCATACCAAGCGATTCAAGCACCTTGCCACCACCTTCTTCAGTAACCAAAATATATTCGTTATACATGTTTTTAGTTTCTGTAGATGCCACATCGTCTTTTACGAGATACATGACATTATCTTTCGCTTCTTCAACAGTAGGAAGTTTGCTAACAATCTGCTTCTTCCACCCTGCTGCCGAAACAGCATCATCTATGTACTGTTTTGTTACATGATCTCCCCATGTCATATTACTAAGAAGAGTCTTGCTACCGTCTTGACTTCCGGCAGGGGGAGCCGGGATAAGGCCTCCTTTGCCCGACTCTGAGCCCGTCCCAGGAGCGGCCTGCACCACATTCTCAAGCCTGGAATCAACCTCCTGACCTTCGAATTTACTGTTATAACCTACTTCTGCCATTTTTTATTTTTTATTGATTTTGTCCAACAATTTCTTGATCTGGTCTACGATATCCATCACCGCACCAACCTTGTTTTTTACGTCCTCAACCTTCTGATCAATCTTAGAATCCAAAGCCTTTAAACGATCTTCGTTTTTACGATACACTAAATACAGGGCTAAACCGATGATTGCTATCGTAAGGATATTAGCCAAAACGCATCCGATTATTATCTGAAACATGATGATTATATGGTAGATAACGCTACCACACGCTTTAATTATTTAACTTTTCACAAATATAGCAATTGTCCCAACCATAACAAGATCAAAGACGCTCGTCATTAACATCAGACACCCATTCTTTAGATGAAAGAACAGATTCAAGCTCAGAAGAAGGGCTGTCATATACCGGATACGGGTATTGAGGTTCGTCATCAGCCTGCATGTCTAAAGACTTAAATAGAAGGTCATAATGTTCTACATGTAAAATAACTTTAGAGCCATCTACGCTCGCTCTTGGGCTGCCTATTCCTAATTCACGTCTCTTTTCTTCAGATACGGAATTATATACTTCTTTTGGTATGATAATGAATTTCATATTATTTCGATTTTATAGTTTGTAAATAGTTATATGCTTTTATACAATCTTCCTTGGAAAGGACTGTAGGATAAATCGCTAAGTTTTTGAAAGCAATTTTAGTATAACTGTTACCTGAATATCCTATAGTTAAGAAATTTTTACTGGTAGATTCCGTTTCTTCATTATAAATAGATTCTTTCCAGTCTTTTGAATAAATCCTGCCATCAGAACAAATTGCATTAACGGTATTTTGATCGGGAATCAAATTATTTCTACCATTTTTTATATTAATGAGTATTGGATTATAATTATAAATGACTATACTATCAAATTTTACAATACCAGCATTGTCTTTTTTCCCTGTATTTATAAGCTCCCAATCTCCTATTACAGTCCAATCATTACCCATTTCAAATATAGACGAAGTTATCTTATCATCCACCCCATCAGTAACTAGATAGCCAGCATATTCCCCTTCTTTATTGTAGCCACTTCCTTCGATAAACCCAAAATTCGACAGCACAAGATCATTACCATTGCCCGTAATGTTGGCAATAGTAGCACGATCTTCGTCCTCGTTGGTTTTGCCGGTGACAGTCCATGCCTGGTCGGGGAAGAGCCAGGGATAGGTTTTAACGAAGTAGTCTTTGATCTTGGTCAGTTCTTCTTCGGTGGCATCGTGGTCGAGAAATACAAGTTCCCAGATAGCAAATCTACCACACTGTTGGCCTCCAGACAATCCACATCCTACACATAATGGTTTTCCATGATTTTTGTCACCTTTTAAAATACCAACATTATTATATTGTTTTGAAGTTTGCCATGTAAATGGTGATTTTGCAAAATCTATGATACCTCCAGCACCTAAATTCCAATAACCCTTATTTGAGGATTCTATTTTTTCAAATGCTACACCTTCTCCTGTGGAATAATTCCTGGTTGACAACAGTCCTCCTGTCAAAGTTGTATTCAAGAAATCCTGATCCCACTGTCTCAACGCTACAACCGTATATCCCTTTTCCTTAGTCAAAATAGGAAAATTCTCACAAACACCGCAATCGTCTACTCCGTCAAAGACGAGTGCGCCAGGATAGAGAGGTAATTGCTCAACGGTAAACGAACCTACTTTGCCGCTAACATTAATATAAACAGCTAAAAAATCATCTTCTTTTATTGCAGGAATTTCAGTGATGCCATTAGGGTTTAATGATACCGTTACTGTTGTTGCTGTTGATGTAGAAGGCGCATAAAATGATAAAGCCATATCACCTTCATCGTATCCTTCACTTGATATTTTTATGAAATAAGATTTATTAAATTGGTAAATATTCTTTGGTATATAAATAGTGTTACTTATTCCTGTGGTTAAAATGGTTACTTTAATAGAATTGCTACTTTGCTCATCAATTCTTACTTTATCTACAGTAGCATTGTTTCTGAAATCATTAAAATCCTGAACATATCCGCCAACCCCGGACATCCCCCTCCAAGAGAAGTTTTTCAACTGTAAATCTCGTCCATTACCCGTCTTATCAACCCATACAGGATTTTCTGCCATCTGTTCATTAGTAAGACCGGAAGCGGAATATCTGGCTACGATACCTTCTATGTCCGGGAAGGAATCTGCTTTACAGGGCAGGTCTAATATCATTTTCGCATACTCTTTAAAAGGTATGGAAGTAGGTACATCATACCCTTTGGATATAAGGGCTTGCCTTATATCCTCCTTGGTCGTAATTATTCTTGTTAATTTATCAGCTATCGTACCCATTACACAACCTCCCCATTTATGTTATCCAATATAGTACTCAAATCTTCTATCTTAGATTTAATATCTATAATATCATTCTTTATATTACTTACCTCTGTCTTGTGATTCTGCACATAAGTTTCAAGATTCTGGACTCTATCAAACAACCCACTTGTCTGATTCTGATCATCTATAACCGTATCCCCTACAGCCATAGAAACTGTATTGGAATTTTTATTATAACTGACTTTGGTAACAGAAGTATAACTGTTCTTATAATCAGGCATCCCCTTTATAGTTGATACGTCAAAAGAATGGATTTTATTATATATTTCCTCTCCTCCGGTATTAATGAAATTATATCCATTCTGGTACATTTTACCACCTTTGTAAGCTATTAAATTAAAAGATGCTTTACCGGTACCTTTTGTCCCAAACCATGTGGCATATGTCATGAAGTGAGTAATAGCAGGAAGTGTATCAAGATATTTATTCCTAAGATCATTTACTGACATATAAACACATTCTTGACCAGATCTCGTGTTATCGCCTCCCCATTTCATTAATTCGGTCACAGTGCTATTGTTATTTCCAGGACAGTTCCAACCGACAGCCATGTTATCCACTCCAGGTATTCCAGAGTTGAGAAGCTCGGTCGCCGTGTCGAGGTCCTTCCCAGCCGATGCGTCCCACAGGTACCTAAAGACCAGGAAGTCCGCGTTACCTATAGATACTACTTGCTGACTGCTTTGATTTTCTGAAACAACTTCCCAGTACCAGGTATTATTTTTGAATGTAGCTCTTATAGGCACCGTACCATTAGCAGGTACGTTGATAAAATAACTTCCAACATGAACATGGTTTACCACAGAAGTATCACCTTCTTCAACTCGAGGGAGGTAGATAGTAGAGTTGTTCTCACCTACATTAGATACATAAATAAGGTAATTATCTCCTTCGATACCTACATTGTATTTCATGCTTATCGCCTCATGGTCTCCACCTGGAGTCCAATTAACTAATACAATGTGCTTATCCATCGGAATAGCGCTTACGGTATCTATTGTGTTAGAAGATGACATGAAATTATGGTAATTGTCGTATATCTCAGACACCTCATTATCCTCTGTGGCAGCAGCATCCAATCTTCTTATTTCATTCTGATCAACTATCTCAATATCGTTGTAATCTAACCAGGAATAACTTACCGGGGTAAATACTTTTGTGTATTTACCCTTTCTGATGACATTACCGTCTACGATAATGTCTATCGCATAATATTTTTTACACCCTTCCATCACTCAATACCATTACAGTTACAAGAAATTTTAACAAATCCAGATGGTATGCTAATCCAGATAGTTCCAACAGGTGCGGAGGCTGCCGTGCTTTCTAACACCGTCAGACTGACACTACCAACATTCAAATCATTATCCATGACCTTATATCCTTCAACATACACCTTCCCTTCATCGCTGCTATAACATTCTTTTATTCCTACAATATGTCTTTCAGTTTTAGAATAGAAATCACATTCTATCATCTTAAAATTAGAAGGTATGTCTCCTATTTCATTTCCAATAGGATACAGATTGTCTGTGGACTTAAGAACAACACTTTTAGACGAACGGACATTCCCATATCCATCTATTTGCATAAACGTTCTTATCTCGATCTTCCCATTCTCAGTCTGATAGCAGTTGTCAACTACCTCCGAATCACTTGTAGAAGCATCTGGAAAATCACATTCTGCATTCAACCATGAAGTTGGAATATCTACTATTTCAGCCCCTATATTATAAGCAGGATCGGTAGATTTAAGAATAATATTTCTTGACTCACGCAAATGACCATAACCATCCAATGTTAGGTACGTTCTTAATTTAACTTTACCGTCTAATGTCTTATAGCAATTTTCTACTATTTCAGTATCACTTGTAGTAGCATCCGGAAAATCACATATAATTTTATTCCAATTCTCAGGAATGGAAGTCATTGTTTCTCCTCTTGGTATATCCGAATCAGTAGTCTCGATAACAAACAGATATTCGGCCCTAAGACCAAGAATACTATCCACCGCTCTATATCCTCCCATGTGAACCTTTCCTCCAGGAGTAGCATAACATTCGTTTACTGTAATAACATGCCTTTCAGTCATATCAGGGAAATCGCAATCTGTTCTTGTCCAGTCGTTAGGAATACGATCTATTCTATTCCATTGTGGATAATTTACATCAGTCGTTTTGGCTATATAATAATATTGTTCCCTTACTCCAAGAACAGCATCTACCGACTGATATCCATTCAGATTAACCTTGCCATTACCAGTATAATAACATTCATCCACATACACTATTTCACGATCTGTCATATCGGGAAAATCACAGACCATTCTTACCCAATCATCTGGAATCACTTCAACGGTAGTTCCAACAGGGATACTATCATCTGTTGTTTGAACAACAGTAAAAATAGATTCTCTTACACCAAGTATGTTATCTACAGCCCTAAGACCTTCTACCTGAACCTTACCCCCTGGAGTAGTATAGCATTCCAGAACATAAGTAACATCCCGCTCTGTCATATCAGGGAAATCGCATACCATCCTGGTCCAATCTTGAGGAATAATTTTAAACACGTGTCCCGCTTGAAAATTATCATCTGTAGATTGTATCACTGTATATATAGATTCCCTGATATTAAGTCTATCATCTATAGCTTCCAAACCTTCTATTTCAACCTTACCATTCGGAGTCTTGTAGCATCTGCTTATAAACGTAACATCACGCTCCGTCATATCAGGAAGATCGCAGTCGATCATAACCCATTCGTCCGGTATTTTAGTGAGAACCTTACCTACCGGATTATCCATGTCGGTACTGTCGGTAATTCTATGGGTTTCTTTAAGAACATCCATCTGGTCATTGAGAAGATACCAACTCCATACTTCAACCTTTCCACCAGGTGTACGGTAACAGGTTTTGAAATCTTTGATAACTTTCTCAGCTATGTTAATCCACTCCCATTCGGTTGTGGCCGGAATACCAGAAACAGGATGCTTCTTACCTTCTTCGTCAAGATACCAATAACAGCCATTTAAGGACACAACCACTTGGTAGATTTTGTCCCCTATTTTTATACCGGATTTGCTGTCATCTACCGGTTGGGAGGAACCCCATTTTCCAACTATGTTGGTTATTTTATCAATGCCCCTACCTAAGGCACCGACTAAAGAATCCACGCCGTTCATATGAAACTAACTTATTTCAAATTGTTTTATTACAAAAAAGGGGGTGGAGGACCAGCCTCCTCCCCCTTGGGATATATAGAAAAAAGGAAAATCAAATCTTGCAGGGCTTGATATTTGCCGAAGCAGCTAACAAGTCCATAAGGTCTTGAATACCTTCGTGAGCGCCATACGGTACATGGAAGTGTACTGTAATGTGATCATCAATTACCCTACCGAAGCCGTTAGAGTAACGTGCCGGCTTCAGCGTTACTGAATAATCAGCATACGGAGCCAACAGGTCTAAGCGAGTTTCTTCATTGGTAAACATCCGTTCCATAAGTTCCTGGTGAGTCTTACGGAAATCGAAGAACATGCGTTGTTCACGTTCCTTATCCAGCAATTCAGCACCAAGGTGAGTGCGCGGAGCCCAGTGCTGTTTGTATTCGGTATGGATCGGGTTGAAGTACGTGCTGATAGCCTCTCGCTGTTCATCCGGATAACCGCCATTTACAGCAATACGAACAGAACCTTCTTGGAATGTCAGACGGTCAATCAAACAGTCAGACGGAGAAATCATGTAGTCAATACCACGGAACAAGATACCGCATTTGCAGTTCTTAGGAAGCGGATCGGCGATAATGGACTGATCTCCTGCTACGGCACCCAAACGTTTCCAGTTACGTCCACGATAAGATTCGGGAGCTTTAGATACGAAGAAGTCTTTGAAAATTTTATCGCATTCGTCGCAAACCATGTTAGTAACGACCGTTGTTTTGAATTTGTGTTGACATCCACCAGGTGTACCGTAATCTTCGATTGTCAGATACGGGAATGCTGCCTGCAATTCTTCTTTAGCACTGTTACCACATTCATCATCCGGCAACGTGATTTCATAAGCTTCTTTCGAAATCTTACAAGAACCACATGCTTCCCAGCTAACGGTAGTAACAGTAGGATTGCTACACATATCTGCTGTTTTAGCAACGAACGTTACTGTGGCAGTCGGATTGGTTTCTACAAATGCATCAATATCAGCCTTCGTCAGTTTCTTGCTTACGGCCACAGTGTACATACCTACGCCGCCATCTTGGGCTGCTGTTTTCTCGGCAGTGCTACTAACGGCATTCTTAATGCTTTCTACTACAGTAGACTGATCAACACCATCATCCTCTAACGTTACGGCATAAATCAAACCTCCGTCTACCTTAGTATATCCGTCAGGGCACTCTTCGCAGCCTTTCATGATAGAAGACAGCTTTTGAGTATAATCAGAAGGCTTACCACCTTCTTTCATCACCTGATATTTAGATGTAGAAAGATGACGTCCGACTCTCTTGATATCCAAACCAGGATAAGCAGCCTTAAGCTGAGCCAGGGCATAAGCATCACCGGTATCACACATTTCCATGCAATAGAAATTCATGTCGGTTTCCACCGGAGTTTTTTCCATTTCATTGCAAGAATGGATAGGATGGATTTCTACAAAATCACCTACCTTTCCACCACCTGCAATCGGCTGATTCTTGATACGTTCGATTGTTTTCAAGATAGCAGCCAAAATATCAACATCTTCACAAGGATCACATTCTGAACACATATCCTCACGACCCGGACAGTTTTCGAAAATGATGTAATCATCAATATTTACCTCACCCATCGGATAACCACGAAGCTCGAGCAAACGTCCTGTCAGCTTAATATGGATAGGAATACGATCGCCTTTTCTTGCTGTAATAGCGGTATTGTCGTCAATTCCGTTATAACCGAAAATAACCTCATCTACTTTAATTTCTTTGCTCTTCGGAGCAGAAGCATACACTTCTATGATTTCGTCAATAGCAAACGTAGGTGTAGAGAATGATTTATCATCAGATACACGGTCGTTCACCATCTCATTACGTCCGATTCTGATCTGGAAACGTTGTTCGTCCTTACGATATCCTTTCAAGTCTTTCAACGCTTTCAAACCATCTTCAGTCTGCTCACCATCCAAATCATAGATAGCGATCTGACCTTCTTGAAGCAACAAAGAATCTACGTCCGCCAACTTAGCGTGCGGAGGACAGATAATGTGTCTGTCATACGGTTTATGGATAGCCATAGCCTTATAATATTTTAAAAATTAATATTCTGTTATCTGTCTCAAAAATAGTGATAGTCATATAAGCAACAAAAAGCATTATGAATTAATTAATTCTTAATGCTTTTTGATAATCTTTAATTTAGGATATGCCTTTCTTCTGCTACAAAGGAGATTGGACGTTGTTTGAATCTATTTGATAACGTCCGTATTCGCTTTCATTCAAAGCAAATTGCTTTTCAATCATGTTAAGGATAATACCAATTAATTTATCATCTAATTCAGGATCTATATCAGTTGAATTAGAACCATCGGATTTAATATATCCTTCGATGTCAACTTCCTTCGGATAACGGTAATATGTAAGGTAAACGGTGTCTACATCAAAACCAGACTTATACACCCTTACCGAATCTTCGCCTATTGTATAGAATGTTTCCCTAAAATCAAAATCAGGTTTGTTAAAAGAGTCGGCAAGAAGTTCATGCGGGTTCTCGTTCTTAGCCTCCCACATAGTAAAATCAGTGACCGTGCATTCACCTTTGGTAAATACGCCTGATATGTTTGAAAAAGAAAAGAAATCAGAAGGCAATGAAAATAAAGTGCTTTCCGGATTATCTTTATCTCCTCTCTCGTCAAGTTCTTTCGAATACACAACCAACTTTTGGATATAACGTATATCCTCTTCATTTTTCTTATCAAGGATATAACGAACAAGGCGGTTTTGTTCGTCATTAAAAAGCTGAACAAAACGTGCCTTGTCAAGTTTTATACCACCGTTGGTCATGTTTTCTTCAGCCTTCTGTAAGGCCCGAAGATAACAATCAACGATTCTCATAAATTATTCTTTTTTGTTAGCGTATTGATCAACATCGAAACCTTTCTCATCTTCCTTTTTTCTTCTTGTCAGACTTAGTGCCTTCTATTTTTTTATGCTTGTTCTTTAAAGCGTTATACGCTTCCAGGACACGTGACTTAGTTTCTAACATCGACTTATTGGAAGCAAGAGCCATAGACGCAGAGATAGCGTCGGCGCCCAGGAGCTCGCCATTCAGATACAGTCCGTCGGTGTTGACGGTGACAGCCAGTCCCTCGATCATTTCCCTAATCATACGATGGAATTTGATCACCTGCATTCCCTCAGAAGATTCATCATCAGACAAGAACCTTGAGCTTGCTTCTTTATACATGTCAACGTTCGTATTCTTAGCATCAATCCAATTAGTGAATATGTATTGAACCATGCTCTGATCAAGCTCTACGCTATATATGATATCAAGATACAAAAGCAGATCGTAGATGCTTTTCCTTTCAGCCTCGGATCCTTTCAGTTTGTTCATGAACTCGTATAAAATATCAGCCTTGTCAATCTGACGTTGTTTCCTGATATCTACGGCCGTAGTCTTGTCTTCTACACAATAATAAGATTCAACGTACATCGGATTACCGTCTTCCTCTTTAGGAGTAAGAGACTTGGATAAAATAGCTATATACAGCTCAAATAAATCACGAACGTCATTAGTGTAGAACAAACGACCATCATATAAGTCAATTCTGTAAGAATCCCAGAAATCGAAGTTCTTTTGGTCCAGGTCCTCATTGACAGTTTCTTCAAACGGATACCGAATATTCTTAATACGCATATCCATTTCATTCTTCTTGTCTTCAAGTGAGTAACCTTTATAACATGCTGAATTGATGAAGAAACCGGTATCATACACCCTAAGATCCTTATCCCATCCACAACAAGATACTGTCTTGTTCCCAGGGAAAGGAGTCTTGGAAATGCCTCTTTCCTGATATCCGGAAGGAGCTTCTTCATCCATCTTACCTGTTATAACATAAATAGAGTCGGAATATATCTTCATTCCTCCTACGGTAGCCAGCAGTTTCTTAGACTCATGGCTTTCTTCAAAAATCTTTTTTCCCATTTTTTTATATACCCTACGTCTTTTCATATATGAAAAGACTATGTTAGAAACAAAATTTGCGGCCGGTTTTAAAGCCGACCGCAAGTTAATATTAAAAGTTATGATTACAAAGAGCTTGGTAACAATTCAATTGTTACAAACCGGCTGGTATCTTTTACCCAACAAGCCGATACAGAGTGGCACCAGAATTGTTCTGACATACGAGGATGGCTGGATACAATTTCTTGAGCCGATACTCTGGATGACCATCTACCTTGTTCGTAACCCCACCACATAGAACCAATATCAGGCTTAACGTAGAATACGTTGCTGTTGATATTACCAATACGAGCTTCGGCTGAAGCAGGAATACCGGCGAATGCATTGGAATATTCAGGAGCGGTCAAGTCTTCCATAATACATGAATATGATGTGATAGGAGTCATACCGTCTACCAACTGGCTTCTATCTACCATATCAACGTAATCCAAAGAAGGTTCGTGTTCTACAATGACCTTACCAATACCTGGAATAGTAACACCCTTGATCTTTACAGTTCCTAATTCAAGAGCATCGTTTGATCCTGTTACCGGGTTATTGATGATACGTTCTGTACCCATAAGCGGAGCCAAAGCACCTAATTGAGAGAAGAACTCATCACGGAAGATTTCAACGATGTTCTTATAAGCCATAGCACCTACCTTGAATTTCATTACACGATTTTCAATCGGCATATCGCTACGACCACGGAAAATATAGTCAGCAGCAGCCAGGAAGTGTTCACGCTTGATACCGCCCGGACGTGCATATGAGATAACGAAACCACGGCGAAGTTGATGGTACAAACCTTCGTTTTTCATCAAAACACCATTATGACCCTTAACTCTACCTCCACGCATGAACATAAGTTCGTATGCTTCCATCTTAGCCAACTCAGCCAAACAGAACAAAGACACTGTATTGGCTACACGTGCCGTACGCATATCAATGCTTCCGTCACCAAGACGAGAACCGATAATGGCATAACTTGCATCACCTCCTCTGATTTCAGAAAGCTGACGAACTTTCTGGTAAGCCTTGTCGATGAAATTCTGTGTACGTTCGTCCGCATAAGCCAAAGACTTAATACCAGCGTACATAGTCGTTTCACCTTCAACACCACGGTGTCCACCAAGCGTAAATTCACAAGTCATAGAACCGGCCTTAGAAGCACCTCCTACACCAGAGAACTGAGTAGAGAACTCACCAAGAATGTTTGTTACCTTCCAGTATTTAATACCGGCGCGAAGCGTGTCTTTCGGGAAGTATTTAGCACGAGAACGACCCCACAGCTTACACCAATATCTCCAGTTTTCACCTTCTTGTTTCGGAGGGCGCTCTGTAGAGATAAGAGCCTGGCAACCGTTAATCACATCGTAAGTAATAACATCTCCTTGTTTGAATTGTGCATTCAACACAATTTCGAAGAAGCTTTCATCAATACCAGGTTTTGTATATTTCAAAGACGTGTCTTCTACTGTAACCACCTCATACGTTTCTGATACCGGAAGATTATAACGGAATGAACCATTGATACCATTTACGGTAATAGTAGCATCCTGTTTAATCATACCCATATACATAGGCAGAGGATAGTTTGTAATGTTAGAAAACAACTGAAGCATACCCAGATGGTTCTTATCCGGATTTTCGTAGTACCAATCTTCTAAAGAGCTAAGATCGTGCTCTACGATACTTTGCTTAACGACTTTAGCGTCGGTATATCCAATCACCGTGTCACCATTCATGGTGGCCGGGAAATTTTTTGTTAAAAGTACATTAGCCATGAACGAAAAAATGTTTTAATTTTTAATCTATACTGATTTCATCGAACTTCACACCTTGAACTTGATCACCTTTATCATCTACCGGAGCTACCCTCTTGTCTTTATTTGTGTGGCTGATGAGCTTATAAATTTTCTTCTTCTCATCAACTACAGCTTGATTCGACTTCTGTTTTATGAACTCTCCTGGGTTCATAAGAAACATAATCAAATCTGGCGCTTCTTCCGGATTCATCATCATCTCCCTTACCCTATTAAATGCTTTGGTGATTCCGGGATTCGATTCAGAAGGTTTTAGGGCAAAATCAAGAGCTTTAGATACCATAGTGTCATTTAGCTGATACTTTGCCTGGATAGAAGACTTAAGGTCTTTCTTATACCTTCTAAAATCTTCTGCATCCTTCGCCTTCTTTTCGGCAGCCTCTTTAGTACGTTGCTGGATAATATCATCCATTCTCTTATCAAGCTCAGCCTTATACTTTATAGCCTTTGCTTCAACATACTCTTCTCCTTTATTGATAATGCCTTTGAAAAACTCATCAGCTTCATCTTTAGGCAACCCAAGAAGATCAACATAATGGCGAACGATCTTTATCTGATCTGCTTTGTTTTCAATGTCAAGCTTTTCTATCGGAGCGACATTCGTATCATATTGCTTAAGAATATCAACGATATTAGCGCCAGCCTTATCAGCCTGAATAAGCTTCTTGGTAATATCAGAAACAGAAGTAACATCTATCTTATCCTTAACAATATCCTCTTTCTGGCTTTCAAGGACTGTAGATAGTATGTCACACAACGAATCTTCTTTACTAAAATCAAGATCATTGATAGTAATCTCTTCGCCGTTTTCACCGCTAAATACCACATCTTTCAAATCGGGAATGATCCCTCTTGAAGAAAGGGCATCCAATACTTTTCTGTAATTGACAACCGGGGTCTCTACCGGATCCTGTTTAACGTCAACCACATTCTCTTCTCCTTTTTTATCCCGCGACCGCCT
>ENA-ORTY01003711-ORTY01003711.1-human-gut-metagenome-genome-assembly--contig:-NODE-3711-length-12810-cov-15.651823_pt1 | contig 12810 bp, 10 predicted proteins | sample MGYA00241917_ERZ509198 | MGnify/ENA primary metagenome ERZ509198 (study PRJEB26280, sample SAMEA2338857) | human gut metagenome | biome: human gut; feature: human-associated habitat; material: faeces...
CCTCGCTTCAGGCCGCGTATTTGCAGGCTGCCGCTGTGCGGCACTTCCCCGGCAGGTACGCAAACGCATACTGTCAGCCGATCCTGTATAACTCCCGGACAAATCGATGCAGCCGCAGTTGGGGGCGGCGTTTTCAAGGTTCAATAGATGGTTTTTCCCGTTCACAAAATAAATACGGGGCCATGTCCGTATTTTTTGCACGCGCGCCAGAAAAACTAAATATAGTATTTTTGCATTGACTTATACAATATATTGTGTTACACTTTGCCCGTAAATGAGTTTTGCGCAATTTCCCTTTGGGCATAGGTCAATGATCTGTGTGTGGAGTGATCCACCTGCGCACGTTGTCAGGTTTGTACGTTTTTGTCAGTAGTATTGCTGTGCCATGAGAGCCGGCTGCTGCTGGCTTTTTTATTTTACGGGGTACTGCCCCATACTGCGGGAATGACGAGAGTTTGCTGTCAGGCAAACATACTGGATTTTACCAGGATCGTTGTTCCCGCTTTTTTGCGCCCAAACGCCGAAAGGCTTTGAGGATATATCATCAAGAAAGGTGTAAACAAGAAATGAAATTCAGACGAAAATGGAAACCCGGAGGGCATCCCAGACGTTCCTCCCGACCGTACCACGGGTACAGAGAGAAGCGGCTTTTGAATAAGCCGCGCATCAAATATGAAACCGAGGAGGAATGCATCCATGAAAAATGCAAAGTGTTACGCTCCGCAAATTCTCGTCGGTACAGAAGGTCTGCCGCGTGAACAATGGCTGGAATACCGGCGCAAGGGCATCGGCGGAAGTGACGCCGCTGCCGTTCTCGGAATTTCACCATTCCGTACTGGGCGGGATCTCTACTATGACAAGCTGAATATCGTCACAGCGGATGATGCCGAAAACTGGGTCCAGTTGGAGGTTGGAACCCTGCTGGAGCCACTGGTTGCCAAGATCTTCGCTCATAAGACGGGCTATAAGATCTACCGCCGACCATTCATGTTCCGGCACCCGCTGTATCCTTGGATGCTGGCGGATCTGGATTATATGGTGGAACTGCCGGATGGTACAACAGCCATCCTTGAGATCAAGACCACAAACTATAACGCCAAGGATAACTGGTGGTACAACGGCGAGGAGATCGTTCCCATCTACTACGAATCACAGGGGCGGCACTACATGACGGTCATGAATATTGACCGGGTCTACTTCTGCTGCCTTTACGGAAATTCGGGAGACGAGGCAATCATCCGCCGTATCGACCGTGACATGGCCTATGAAGAAGAACTGATCGCTTTGGAACGGGACTTCTGGGAGAATCATGTTCTCACAAAAACGCCGCCTCCCTATGTGGAAGCGGATGGCGACCTGATCCTCGAAAGCCTGCGGCGAAAGATGGGGCCTGCGGACAAGGATGCGCCTCCCGTGCTGCTGGGACAGACGCAGTTTGGGCAGCTGTCCATGATCCTTTCCCTGCAAGAGCAGAAAAAGACGCTGTCGGCTGATGTGAACAAGCTGGACAAGGACATCAAAAGGTTGAAGGGTATGCTCATCGAGAGAATGGGCACAAGCTGCACCGCCGTGTATAACGGTTCTGCGGAGAGCTACACCATAACCTACAATCCGGTACGCTCCGCAGGCATATCGAAGGACGCCTTAGAGCGTTTGAAGGACGAACACCCTGATATTTACGATCAGTATGTCACGGTGTCTGAATGGCGAAGATTCCATGTGAAAAAAGCTGCCTTGCAGGCAGCGTGAAAAGAAACGGAGGTGATGTGCTGTGAGCATTGTTGCAGCACTGGACAAAGTACTGTTTTTCAATGCGTCCAGCAAATATTCTGTCCTTCGGATGAAGACGGAGGACAGCAGCGTACCGGCAGAAGCCCGGAGTCCCTATCGCTATCACGATCACCTGATCCGCTTTACCGCCGTCGGCATCGAATTGCCGCAGACGGATACGGTGAAGATCGAGATGGATGGAGAGTGGAAGGACGGAAAATACGGGCTTCAGCTTCAGGTCGATCATTGGCAGGAAATCGTGCCGCCCACATTGGAGGGCGTCCGCAATTATCTTGCCTCCGGTCTGCTGAAGGGCATCGGAGAAAAGACCGCCGACGCGATCATTGAAAAGTTTGGCATCAATGCTCTGGAGATTCTGGAACATCAGCCAGACCGGCTTCTTGAGATTCGCGGCATTACGAAGGAACGGCTTGCGGAGATCAAGGACGCCTATGCGGAAACCAGCCGGATGCGTGTCCTGATGACCCTGCTGGCCCCGTTCAAGGTCACGCCGACGACCGCGCAGAAGATCTATCAGCATTTCGGCCCTGCCTGTGCAGACATCGTGAGACAGAGTCCCTTCAATCTCTGTCAGGTGCCGGGGTTCGGCTTCAAGAGGATTGACGCCATCGTGCAAAAATCCGGTGGAGACCTGCGTGATCCGAAGCGTGTTCACGGTGCGCTGTTCTATGCGCTGGAGGACGCACGGACAAAGGACGGACATCTCTATCTGGAGGCGGAGTCTTTGCTCAAAGCGGCTATGCAGCTGCTCAATGAGCGGATACCCCTCCCACAGATGCGCGTCCCCATGAGCCAGGTCGAACAGGAGCTGTCTGCCATGATCCGGCAGGATGAGGTGGTATCGAATCACGGCAACGTGTATCTGCCCAAGCAATTCCTGCAGGAGAGCGAAACCGCACAGAAAGCGGTAGAGCTGTTTCTGGCAAATCCGGCGGTGGTAGACATTGCGCAGCCGTTGGAGCGAGTGAAGCATAGCTTAGGGCTCAACCTGTCCAAACGCCAGTCAGAAGGCGTGGAAATGGTGTTCCGGCATAACCTGTCCATCATCACAGGCGGCCCCGGCACCGGCAAGACCACGGTTCTGAAAACGGTGATCGAAGTGTACCGTCAGCTCTATCCTCAGCAGAAGATCGTACTCGGAGCGCCCACAGGTAAGGCGAGCCGGCGTATGGCGGAGGCAACGGGGATCGATGAAGCACAGACGCTTCACAGCATTCTGGGACTTCACGGTGATTCGGAATCGAAGAAAGACCGGGAACGGAAACCGCTGGAAGCAGGGCTCCTGATCGTGGACGAGACTTCCATGGTCGATATGTGGCTGATCCATCAGCTCTTTTCCCGCTTGCGCCCCGGCACCAAAGTTCTTTTGGTCGGTGATGCAGACCAGTTAGAGAGTGTGGGCGCCGGTGACGTATTTCACGAGCTGATCGGCTCCGGCGTCGTGCCAGTCACGGTGCTGGACGAGATCTTCCGTCAGGCACAGGACAGCCTGATTGCCCACAATGCCCGTTTTATCAACGAGGGCAAAACGACGCTCTACTATGGTGAGGACTTTGCCTTTCATAAGGCAGAGAGCCAGGAGGAGACTGCCGGCATCATCCGTGAGCTTTACCGGGAGCAGATCGCCGCAAAAGGAATCGAGCAGGTGGAGATTTTATCGCCGTTCCGCTCCGAGGGCGAGGCATCGGTCAACAGCCTGAATGAAGCTATCCGCGAGGAGATCAACCCCGCAGCGCCGGAGACGCCGGAGATCGTGTACGCCGGAAAGATATTCCGCCTCAATGACCGCGTGATGCAGATGCGGAATAATTACGACATCAAGCTATATGACCGCTCCGGCAAGCAGGTCAGCGAGGGTGTTTTCAACGGTGACATCGGCACCATCCGCAAAATCAGCGGTACCAATGTCGTGATCGAGTTTGACGGCCGCTATATGGATTGCCCGCAGGTACTTCTGGATGATTTGGAGCTGTCCTATGCCATTACGATCCACAAATCCATGGGCTCAGAGTATGATACGGTCATTATTCCGCTGCTGGCTGCCCATAATGTGCTTCTGACGCGGAATCTTCTCTACACGGCAATCACGCGTGCCAAGCGCCGCGTGCTGCTGGTGGGTGAAAAAAGGGCGCTGTATATGGCGATCCATCGGAGCCGAAAAGGAAAACGCAATACCATGCTGGGCGAACGCATCGCCCTCTACTATAAGGCAGTCACGCGCAAGGCTCTCCGTAACGAAGAGAGCGAAGAATGGCAGCGTGCCAGTTAATGTGAGATGAATGTGCAAAAAAACGCACAGTCATCTCTTATTTATTTTATGAAGGGAGTATCAAACCATGTCCAGAGAAAGAATTATGCTGACCCAAGCGATTCCTGCCGTGCAGCAGCTTCGTAGGGTGCAGGGCTTTGACCCGCTGCGCTTTCTGAAAAGAAACGCCAACGGCGGAATCGAGCTGGAGCCGCGCTATCAGCGGCTCTGGTTCCGATTGGCCTGCCCCGATGGAAAAATGCTGCTGAACCGGCTGCAGATCACAGATCAGATCGCCGTTTATGAGGCGCAGGTATTTCTGTCCAGAGAGGACAACCAGCCCATTACCAATTTTACCGCGGCGGTGGAAAAGGCTCAGGCTCCTGCCGGACGCTATGTGCAGGCCGCGCAGGACGAGGCGCTGAAAACGGCGCTGGATAATGCAGGCTTCGGCATCCAGCTCTGTGAGATCACCCCCTCTGCGACGGTAGATGCACAGGCCGATGGGAAACAGGAAGTCGCAACGGGCGCTGTAAATCGTCAGGAGACTGCTCCGGCGGTAAATGGAGCCGCAGCGCCGCAGCGAGAAGATCCTATCGGCGAAAATCATCCGGTACAGGCAGTGCCTACACCGCAAGAGGTTCAACCGCAGGAGGCGGCAAAGACGCCCAACGTAAATCAGCAAGAGGTTCACACCACCCAGCAGACGGAAAGCGTTTCAGACGCCATGAGTCTGCTGCAGGCGTTAAGCGGCGGAACTGCGGCTTCTGAGCCTGATCCGGTTATGCCCCAAAAGGCGCAGGAGGTTCCCTCGGAAACAGCGGAGCCTGCTGTCATGGAGCGGGCTGAAACAGCGCAGACGGTGAAGCCTGTTGTGGTCGATATGCCGGCAGCGGCATCGACAGCGGCTGCACCGAAATATTCGGACGATATGACGGTGGACGAGATCCTTTCGCTGATGACAGAAGAGGAAGCTGCGGAGCTGGTCGTAACCACCGGCGTCAATAAGGGCTGGACGATGGCACAGGTTTCTGAGCAGCGTCCCTCCAGCCTGAAATATTACGCCTATCTCTGTGAGGATTGCGGCAATATTATGAAGGCTGCCGCCATGCTTCTGATGGGCGGTTCGCAGCAGTTAAAGGCAAGCTGACTGCTTTCCATCCGTAAATTTTGCGTCTTGGGAGGGATGCTGGTTTGAATTACGGAAAAAAGCATGATCTCCCCTTTGGCATTATGGATGTGGCCGGGCTCCTCCGCCTGAATATCAGGCGGAGGGCTCCCGGTCAGGTGTATGTGGATTGTCCCATCTGCGGTGACCGCCGGGGGAAAATGAATCTGAACACGGCAAAAGACCTGTGGCGCTGTAACTACTGCGGTGAAGGCGGCGGAATGCTGTCCCTTTACGCAAAGGTATATGGCGTCAGCAATTCAGACGCTTATCGGGAGATCTGCGACGCTTTGGCGGTAAACGGTTTTTCGCCGGACTATACCGTTCCAGAGAAGACGACGCCTGCGGAGGCCGAGCAGTCTGACGCAGCTTCTGTCCAGGAAGTGCATCAGACCCTCTCCATGCTGCTGTCCATGCTGACCCTCATTCCGGCGCACCGCGCACACCTTCAGTCTGTGCGGGGGCTGTCCGACGATGAGATCACACGCTTTGGCTTCAAGAGTACGCCGCCCCCTTTCCTTTGTCGCTCCCTGACCAATCGGTTGGTCAAGGCGGGCTGCAGGGTGCAGGGTGTTCCCGGCTTCTATGTGGATGATAACGGCTGCTGGACGGTCAAATTCCATCAGCGGACATCCGGCATCATCATTCCCATCTTCGGTGTAGACGGTCTGATCCGCGGCGCACAGATCCGGTTGGATCACCCGCTCAAGGATAAAGACGATCCACCGGAGAAAACGGGCGTGAAATATCTGACGCTGTCCTCCACGGGAAAGCGCATGGGAACGACCTCGGGGAGCCCCATTCATTTTGTGGGCGACCCCTGCTCCCGCGTTGTATATGTGACGGAAGGCTGCCTCAAGGCGGATGTCGCTCACGCGCTGATGCACAGGACCTTTGTTGCCACACTGGGAGCCAACAACACCGCCAAGCTGGATGAACTGTTTGCGTTCCTGCACCGAAACGGAACGGAGGAGATCATCGAGGCGGAGGACATGGATAAGTACAGTAATGAAATGGTGGGAAAAGGCGCATCGAAGATCTATGCGCTGGCGGCCAGGCACGGGATGCGCTGCCGCAGGCTCACATGGAATCCCAATTACAAGGGTATTGATGACTGGCAGCTTGCGCTGCGCCGGAAAGAACAGAAAATGAAGGAGGATCCAGAAATGACATTTAAGGAGCAATATCTCAACGGGCTGTGCGGGCTGGAAATGCTGGAAGCCTGTACGGAAAAATGGCACACGATGAAGGTGGACAGTATTTCCCTGCGGGACTATCTGGGGCTGACGGAGCAGGAATACGATGCGTACTTACAGACTGCCCCCGGCGTTTCTTTTCAGGAGTTGTTGGACAGTCAGCGCAAAATGCAGCGGTTTCGTGTTTACCAGCTGGATCTGGAGCATGGCAAGACGCGCGCATTCGCCTTTGGCGGCATTGACGCGCTGCACAAGGCCGGCTTTCAGCAGCCCCCGGCGGCGGAATACACACTCGTTTACGACGGTGAGCTAACCTGCCCGGTCGGGCAAGATGAACGTGATATTCTGGAACGCATTTTTGCACGCTATAATCAGGCGTTCCCCCCGGACTATCACGGCCGCAGCATTGCCCCATCCGATGTGCTGGAGTTGTATGATGAAAGCGAGCGCAGATACTTTTACTGCGATATGGCTGGTTTTCCGCAGGTGAAATTCTCTCCCGCGCTGGCAAAGAAGGCATGAGTATGCTGCGATGGAGAAACAAAGGAAGGAATCTCTTGAAGCGGTATTACAGCTTTGCGGAAATTTAGGCGCGGAGATCCGGTATCATCCGGAGTACCGCTATTTTACAGCTATGGTCTGGACCGGCTGGGATACGCCCTGCGGAATGGGTGAGGCCCTTGCCATCCAACAGGAAATTCAAAGAACGGCTGCTCAGTATCCGACTGTTGTGTGCTACTGCTTCGACCCATTCAGCACACTGGTCTACACGGTCTGAGCCAAGTATGTAAAAAAAGGACGCCTTGTGCCATTGGCACAGGAGCGTCCTTTTCAAAATTTTATTTAGGAGGAATGTACGAATGGGCGCTTTTTCAAATATGGATTACGAGCTCCAAAGCAGCGAGGCTGCCGTTTCTGACGCCTTTACGGAAGATGATGCTATGGATATGCCGCAGACGGCTCCTGTGGAACCGGCGACAGCAAGTTCTCCGACTGCAGCTCCGACTCCGGCGGCGGCCAGCGAACCGGCAACCGCCCCCAACACCCAAAGCGAGGATGAGGCACGCCGTGCGCACGAAGCGTCTGAAGCCAAGCGCAAAGCAGAGTGGGACGCCAAGCAGGCGGAAAAGCGGCGGGCGGAACAGGCCGCGCTGGAAAGGTTGGATGCCATGGGCCCGGCAGAGCTGCTCAAGGCTGCCGCAAAGCGTGTGTCCGCAGATACGGAGAAGCTGACGCGACGCAACATGAAAGAGAGCGTTGCCGAGTTTATCCAGACCAAGTGTATTGATGACCTCGGCTTTGCCCGGCTCACCATGCACCCGCGTAAGAGCATGATCCACTGTTTCCAGTATATCAGCCGGAAGGCATGGGATTATGTGCAGGACGAGCTGAAGGCAAACGGCGTTCAGCCGGGCCCCGGTCAGCAGGCATACGGCTGCGATATTCCCGATGATCTCTGCTATCAGTGGGCGGAGGACTATTTCCGTGACCCCGATGCCAAGGAGGATCAGGGGGATGAAGAGGAGTTTGTCCCGCAGCCCTATCGCGGGAAAACATCTTCCAAGTCCGTTTCCAAGAAGAAAAAGGAAGAAAAGAAGAAAGAGCCGGAGAAGAAAGAACCGCCGAAAAAAGCGGAAGCCGATGATGGGCAGATCTCGCTGGGAGACCTCTCCTCTTTTGGGGAGGCCGCCTGATGTACGCTTATAAAGGCTTTGAGCCGGATCTCTCCTGCCGTGGCTATCGGTTCGTCATGGGAAAGAATGTCACCCCGGAGGCAAACTGCGCCAGCAACGGTTTCCATTGTGCGGAGGACCCGCTGGATTGTCTTTCCTACTATGGCGACATGAATCGCTCCATTTACTGCTTGGTGCAACCCGGCGGGGATATTGACGAGGACGATCGTGACTCCAAAATTGCCTGCACGGAACTGACAATCCTGCGGCGGCTGACGAGGAAAGAATTCTTTCTTCATGCACTTGCCTACATGGTGGATCACCCATGCCGCAAGGTGAGCGGCAAGGTACAGCGTGAGCACGGCGTTAGCCGCGGCGGCTATGCCATCGTTCGAGGCAAGACACCAACTGCATGTGGAAAACTGGGCGATGTTCTCGCATTTGCCAGAGAGCGGCGTGAAACCGAAGTAATCTGTCAGATTGCGGTCGTTGAGGTCGATGGAGAAAAAATTCTGCCTGATGTATGGTATGACATTGATTTTGTGAAAAGAGAGGCGGTGCAGAAATGAAAAAAAGCAGTTTGCTGAAAATGAAGAATTTGCCTGCGACTGAAGAAATGCTTGCGGTTGCCCGCGAGGATGTGCCGGTCAAGGTCGGTTCGGGCTGGAACACTTTCTATCGATGCCGATACAGCGGTTTTGTACGAAGCGCGGTAGAGGGCGGCATTTTGAAAGTCACCCTGTATGATCCGGATGCAATGCGCCTTGGAGGAACGCTGCCGGTCTATGAGATTTTCATGGAGAAAGAAAAGCAGCAGTTTCTCACCTATGACCGTACCCGTAACGAGTGGCGGGCGGCAAAGATCGACTACTTGGAATGGCAGGCGAAGGGATCCAATAATGTGTGGATCAGCGCCGTGGATGATGCACAGATCCGGCAATATCTGGTGTCGGATGAAAAAAGCGTGTATCAGTCTATTCTGAAATTCCAGCGTGCTGTTCGTGATGCTGAACTGGAACGCCGCCACAGAAAGGAAACCGATCCATGGGACGCGGAGCTCTCTCAGACGCCGCCGCTGCCGAAGGACTGGGAGCGGTGGGTCAATAAGGTGGGTATTCAGGAAAACTACATCTTCTACGATTACCGCAGAGGCGGAGCAAAGTACGGCTACTGCACCTACTGTGAGAAGGAAGTCGCACTGAAACGGCAGCCTTATCATAACAGAACTGGAACGTGCCCGAGATGCCGGCATAAGGTCACGTTCAAGGCAAAAGGGAAAATAACGGAGTACCTGCGCTCACCGACCGAATGTGTGTATCTGGCGCAAAAGTGCGCGGATGGGTTTGTGATCCGCCAATTTCAGGTGAACAGACAGTATCGGAAAGAGGAGAACGCTATCGTATCGAAAACCTCCAGCTTTGAGAAGCAGCGTATTTTCTACCGTGCGGATCTGTCTTCACATTCGTATTACTGGGGCTGGTACAAACAGCGCCGCACCCGATGGGTGGAGGGCATCGATGAGTACGTCTACACGGGTATGGGCTATTCCTACAACGAGTATTGTTATCAGCCGGGGAGCATCTATGGAAAAACGCTTTCCAGCATTGCACCACTTCTTGCAAGAACCGGATTGAGGGAGTATGTAAGACTTTGCCGGGGCTGTGTAAGCCCCAACTGGTACCTGTTTGCGTGGGGGAGGTTTCCCCGCATTGAGCAGATCTGCAAAGCCAATCTTCCGCGGCTGACCACGGAGTGCTTGGAAAATTTTGGAGCCGTAAAAAGCTGTATCCGGCAGGAGTCTGAAACCAGTCTCGTCAAGGCATTGGCACTTGATACGCACCGGCTTTCGCGGCTCCGGACACTCAACGGCGGCGCCATTATGCTCGACTGGCTGCAGCGGGAGAAATGCAGCGGCAGAATCATCCCGGATCATGCGCTGCGCTGGCTGGAGCAGGAGAAGATCCATGTTTCCGATATCGCCTTTATTCTGGATCGAATGTCGGAGCAGCAGGTCTGCAACTATCTTCAGCGTCAGAAAAGCGGCACGCGGGATTCCCTGCGGCAGATTATTTCCACATGGCGGGATTACCTTTCCATGGCGGACAAGCTGGGAATCAACACCCATGATGAGATCGTGTACCGCGTCAAGCTGCTGCGCCAGCGTCACGATGAACTGGTGGAGCAGCTGCGGAAAAGAGAACGGGACATGGAAGCTGCCGCAACAGCAAGAAAGTATCGGAAAATTGCAGGCATCTGCCGCTCGATCAAACCGAAATACGAATACACCGGCGAGGTGTATTCCATCGTTGTCCCGTCAGGTGTGCGCGATGTTATGCGCGAGGGCGATGCGCTTTCCCACTGTGTCGGCAAGTCAGACCGCTATTGGGAGCGCATCGAGCAGCAGGAGGCATATATCCTGTTCCTGCGCAAGACCGCAGAGATCGACAAGCCATACTACACCCTTGAGGTGGAGCCAAACGGCACGATACGGCAGAAACGGACCTACTTTGACCGACAGAACGATGACCTCAAGGACGCAGAGATGTTCCTGAAGGAATGGCAGAAGGTTGTCTCCGAGCGCTTGACAGAGAGCGACCGGGAAAAAGCGGAAAAGAGCAAGGTCCTTCGCCTGCAGGAATTCGAGCAGCTGCGGCAGGATGACATTCGCATCCATACCGGCGACCTTGCCGGTCAGCGGCTGGTGGATGTTCTGGTGTCGGATCTCATGGAAACTGCGGCCTAAGCCGCAGCACAACACATTTGAACAAAGGAAAGGAAGTTATAGAGAACATGAAAAACGGATTTACGATCACGCAGCGCAACGCTGTTGTGGAGCAGCATCTTTGGTGCATTGACACGGTCATGGCGCAGTACGCCGCGTTTATGCAGACAGAACCCGTAGACCCCGATGATGTGTACCAGTCTTTGGCGGTACGCCTGATCCGGGCAGTCAACAGCTACGATCCCCGTAAAGGGTATCTGAAGGAGTACATCCTCTCTCAGCTCAAGCGGGAGATGGTTCGTATCCGGAGTACGCAGGCTGTCTATGGACTGACGCAGGCGCCGGCCAATATCGGCAGCACCATTGTTCCGCTCACGATTGCGGCACAGCGGGAATCGTACTGGGAAACCTATATTGCTGTATAAAAGGAGTCATGTGAAAATGAAACAGTTGGGAAACCTCGCGGTTATTTGTGCCCAACGCCCGGAGCTGCTGATGCAGCTCCGGGACGGTCTGGTCTTGGTACAGGCGAAAAACCGTGCGGCGATGGAGGCCGCATGGAACGATGATACGCGGATCGAAAAGATGATCTATGAACTGAACTTCGGAGCATTCTCCAAGGAAAGGCTGGTGTAAGAAATGGAACAGAGTAAACAGCAGAGAATACGGGAATTGACAGGCCGGCTGAATCGCTGCCGGTATGAATACTACAATCTGAACGCGCCGTCTCTGACGGATGCCGAATATGACGCGCTTTTTGATGAACTGAGTACGTTGGAAAAGGAAACCGGCTTCAGCATGACGAACTCGCCCACGCAGACGGTAGGCTGCTATCCCGCCGTCAGCGCCTTGGTGAAGACAGCGCATCCGATTCCGCTGCTGTCGTTGGATAAAACGAAGAGCAGTGCGGAGCTTCTGCGCTTTGCGGGAGAGCAGATGGTCATGCTGATGCTCAAGCTGGACGGCCTGACGGTAAAGCTGACCTATGAAAACGGCCTTTTGATGGAGGCAGCTACCCGCGGCGATGGAGATACCGGTGAGAACATTACTCACAATGTGCTGGGGATCTCCGGCATCCCGGATAAGATCCCGTACAAGGAACGGCTGGTCGTCACCGGCGAAGCATTTATCCGTCTCAGCGATTTTGAGGCGTTAAAGGACACGCTGCGGGACGGAAATGGCGAACCTTATAAAAACGGGCGTAATCTGGCTGCCGGCTCTGTCCGACTGCTGGACTGCGGCGCCTGCAAGGATCGCCGTGTGACCTTTAGGGCTTTCAACGTGCTGGAGGGCTTTACAGAATACGCTTGGAAGTCGCAGCGGCTTCGAGCCATCGAACAGCTCGGCTTTCCCATTTGCAAGTATCTGGCGAGCAAGCAGGCGTTGACGCAGTTCGATATGGACGCCGGTATCCGGCACCTGCGGAAATACGCGCAGGAAAACGACATACCTATCGATGGCATTGTGGTCACCTACAACGACGCCGCCTACGCAAAGTCCTGCGGTCGAACCGGGCATCACTATAAGGACGGGTTGGCATTCAAGTTTGAGGACGACACCTATGAAACAGTCCTGCGCTCGATTGAATGGACGCCCAGCCGCACAGGGGAAATTGCTCCGGTAGCCATCTTTGACACGGTGGTGATCGACGGCTGCGCGGTATCCAGAGCGAGCCTCCACAACCTCTCTTTTATTGAGAATTTGGAGCTGGCGCCGGGCTGCCGCATCAAGGTGAGTAAGCGCAATCAGATCATTCCCCATGTGGAGGAGAATCTGGATCGAAACTGCTACTCCAGAGACAAAGTTGTTCCGGCCAGATGCCCGTGCTGCGGACAGCCCACTCGCATTCACATGACCAAAAACACCGTAAACGGGGTGGAAAAGGTCACGGCGGCGCTGTTCTGCGACAACGAGCATTGTGAAACGCGAAAGCTGCGCAAATTCGTCCACTTCGCAAGCCCGAAGGCGCTGAATATTATGGGACTATCTGAGTCGATCCTGGAAAAGTTCAT
>ENA-ORTY01003717-ORTY01003717.1-human-gut-metagenome-genome-assembly--contig:-NODE-3717-length-12800-cov-3.507807_pt1 | contig 12800 bp, 20 predicted proteins | sample MGYA00241917_ERZ509198 | MGnify/ENA primary metagenome ERZ509198 (study PRJEB26280, sample SAMEA2338857) | human gut metagenome | biome: human gut; feature: human-associated habitat; material: faeces...
TGCGCGCCGCACTTGAGGCCATCGGCGCAAGCTCTTTCCGCACGTTGGACAGCGCTCGCTACGCGGAGGCGCTTGCGGCCGTCAAGGCTGAACTAGCGAAGGCGGAGGCGTGACCATGGCTAAGCATGCTCTCATTAGCCCGTCGAGCTGCGAGCGTATTGGCTACTGCCCGGCGTCCGTCCTTCTTTCCAAGGACGCGCCGGAGGACTCCAGCCCTTACGCAGAAGAAGGCACCGCGGCACACCGCTGGTGTGAGCTCGAGTTGCGGGCGAAGTTTGCGGGCCGCGACCTAAACCGCGCCGAAGCCGCAGAGCGCGCGGCCATCAAGCTGTCTCACGACGGCATGGAACCCCACGTGCGCGAGTATGTGTCCCACGTGGCTGAACTTGCCGGGGGCGCTCTCTATCGCGCCGTCGAGGTCCGCCTGCCGGTCACGCCGATCACGGGCGAGCCCGACGCCTTCGGCACTGCCGACTGCGTGGTTATCGACGGCGACGGTGTGCTCCACATCATCGACTTCAAGTACGGCGCCGGCGTCAAGGTCGAGGCGAAGCACAACGCGCAGCTCGGCATCTACGCGCTTGCCGCCATGGCTGAACTAGACCCCGAAGGCATGATGTTCGGCATCGAAAAGGTCGTGCTCCACATCGTCCAGCCGCGCATGGACAACATCAGCGAGTGGGCGGTCGACCGTGCAGCACTTGAGGGGAAGTTCTTCACGAATATCCGCCGCGCGGCCGATCGCGCGCTCCACCTGGTGGCGCATCCCGAAGACCTGAAGGAGGACTACCCCTTCCTGCCGCTCGAGGGCTCCGGCATGACGCCAGAAGGCGACTTCGCGATCCCGAACGATCACATCTGCCGCTTCTGCAAGGCGAAGGCGATCTGTCCGATCCTGCATCGGTCCACGGTGGAGGCGCTCGAAGCGGACTTCGAGGATCTCGCTGACGGCGCCGAGGCTGAACAAGCCGCGCCCGTCGCCGTCGCGCTCCCGAGCTCGATCCCCGTGCCGACCACGCCCGAGCGTCTGGCGGCCGCATACAGCTGGCTCAAGGTGATTCGCATGTGGTGCGACGCCGTGGAGGGCGCCATGTACGACCGTCTCAACAGCCATGGCGAGACCGAAGGCTACAAGCTCGTCGCGGGTCGCCCTGGTCCGCGCAAGTGGACGGATGCCGAAGCCGCCGAGGCTGAACTGCGGAAAGCCCTCAAGGTCGATCAGGCGTACGACCGCAAGGTCATCTCGCCGACCACAGCCGAGAAGCTCCACAAGGCGGGAGAAATCGGACCCAAGTACTGGGCTCGCCTCTCAAACCTCATTGGCCGAAGCGACGGCAAGCCTCTGATCGTGCCCAGCACGGACGAGCGCCCCGCGTTGACGCCGCAACTTGAGAACGACTTTGACGATCTCGACCCCAAGGCTGAACAAGCCAATTAAACCCTGTCATTTTTGAAGGAAATACAAATGGCAAAACTTACTGCTGAAGAGCGCAAGAAGCTCCACCTCGTGCTGCGCAAGGTGCGCATCGCCTACCCGGAAGTCTTCGAACCGAAGCACAACGACCTCTCTGGCAAGGACGAGTACTCCGTGCAGGTTCGCCTCTACGAGAACAACCCCGAGCACATGAAGATCGTGGAGATGATTAATGCCGCGAAGGAAGTGGCCGCTAACGCCTTCTGGGGCCGCGACGCCAAAGCCTTTAATGCCCGTGTCGAGAAGATCGACAACAACAAGGGGCTCCGTCACAACGACGAGGGCGGCTTCTACTTCCTGAGCGCCAAGCGCCGTCCCGACCAGCAGGCCCCGCGCATCGTCGGTCGTGACCGCACGGTTGAACTGCGCCCCGAGGACGGAAAGATCTACAGCGGCGCTGTCTGCAACGTTGTCGTGGATCTCTGGTGCTACAGCGGAAAGGCGAAGAATGGCACGCCCATCCAGCCTGGCTTCTCCTTCACGCTCTGTGGCATCCAGTTTGTTGAAGACGGCGATCCGATCGGCGGCGCTTCCGTCGCCAAGGACGATGACTTCGATGATCTGAAGGCGGACGACGATCCCGACTTCACCGACATCCCGTAAAGCGCTTACGCGACTTTGAACAAAGCCCCCTCTTCTCCCCAGAGGAGGAGGCTTGATCCAGAGCCGCGGGGGAAACCGCTCGGAACGCAGAGCCGTAGCGGGTCGGGTGATTCATCAGGCAGTAATGCCGGAGTTCTAGCACCACGATCACACAAGGATGAGCATCTGCAGCTCTTGCCGCACGGCAAGCCCTCATCCTCCCCCAAGGGCTCCCCAGTTTTTCAAAGGAGTCTCACATGGATCAAATTCACAAGCCGACAGAAGATGAGCGGCAACGCCGCATAGGGCGTCTCGTTGCCGGCAAAGAGATCGTAGATGTCGTCGGCTGGTACGCGACGCCTTCGGCCGCGAAGCGCTGGCTTGTCGTCGCCCATTGCCCCTTCTGTGGGAAGCCCTTCAAGGTGAAAGAACTCAGCCTCTACAGCAAAGCCGTCAACTGCGGATGCCGCCCCCGTGCGAACGGCGTCGCGTTGCGCGAGAGTGGGAACCTCACGATCAGTGGCGAGCGCTGCTCGATCGCGGAGGGGGAGCGCCGACGCGAAGAGGCGATCAAGGCTGCGGCAGTCCGCCGGCATGACAAGGCTGAACAAGACGGCCCGCTGTACGTGCCCGAGAACCCGTCTCTCAAAAAGTGGTATGGGCGGGATGCGATGGACCGGTTCACGAAGGATCGAGTCCTCGTGTACTGGATGACGCTGGACCGCGCAGCCTGCTGCCCCGCATGGCAGGACTTCGAGAAGTTCTACGGCTGGGCGATCCGCAACGGCTACTCCCGTGAAAAGGTGCTCGTACGCCTTGACCCGACCAAACTGATGAGCCCTTTGACTTGCAAATGGAGTCTTCCATGAAATACCTTTTCGCGGACCTTGAGACCTTCTCTCCGCTCAATCTCCCCCAAGTCGGCAGCTTCCGTTATGCGGAAGACTGCGAGATTCTGCTGTGGGGCTACGCCATCGACAACGAACCCGCCCGCGTCTGGGACTGCACGAACCCGCAGACCAAAGAGATGCCCGAAGCGCTTGCCAAGGCGCTCAAGGAAGTGCAGGCGGGCGAGCGCAAGATCGTCTGGCACAACGGCATGTCGTTCGACACGGTTGTGCTTGCCGCCCACGGCTACCACATCCCGCTCGAGATGATCGTGGACACCATGGTCATCGCCTATCAGCACGGGCTCCCCGGCGCTCTTGGCGACCTCTGCGACGTTCTTCGCATGCCGACCGACAAGGCCAAGGACAAGGACGGCAAGCGCCTCGTCCAGCTCTTCTGCAAGCCGCAGCCTGAGTGCTACAAGGTGCGTCGTCATGACCGCTACACGAAGCCCGAGGACTGGATCAAGTTCGTCAACTACTGCAGGCTCGACGTGGAGGCGGAGCGTGAGCTCTTCAAGGCTTTGCCGAAGTGGAACTGCACGGAGTGGGAGCACCGCCTGCAGGTGCTCGATGCCGAGATCAACCGCCGCGGCATGCAGATTGACGTCGACCTTGCCGAGGCCGCGGTTGAACTATCCGAGCGGAACAAGAAGCTCCTGGCCGAGGAGACTCAGCGTCAGACGAACGGTGAAGTCGGTGCCGCCACGCAGCGTGATGCGCTCATCGACTACATGGCTCGCGAGTACGGCTGGAAGATCGACACGATGACGAAGGCCGAGCTTGAGAAGCGGGTGGACGACCCGTCCGTACCGGAGCCCGTTCGTGAGCTCCTGAAGCTTCGTCTCATGTCTACGAAGACCTCGATCCAGAAGTTCAAGGCGCTTCTGCGGCGCGTCAACAAGGACGGGCGCATGCGCGGCGGGCTCCAGTTCCGTGGGGCTTCGAGAACCGGGAGGTGGTCGGGTAGGGGCTTTCAAGGCCAGAACCTGGCTCGCCCCACAGTTTCACAGAAGGAGATCGACTTCGCTACCGAAGTGCTCAAGCAGCGAGACGGTACGTTCGAGTGCTTCTACGACGACCCATCGATCATCCTTCCCAACCTTCTCCGCGGCGAGATCATCGCACCTGCCGGCAAGAAACTGATCGTCGCCGACTACTCCAACGTGGAAGGCCGTGTGCTCGCTTGGCTTGCCGGTGAGGAGTGGAAGCTTCAAGCCTTCCGAGACTTTGACGCGGGGCACGGCCACGACCTCTACAAGCTTGCCTACGCCAAGGCGTTCGGCGTGAAGCCTGAGGACGTGACGAAGCCTCAGCGCCAGATCGGCAAGGTGCTCGAGCTCGCGCTCGGGTATGGCGGCGGCGCTCCGGCCTTCGCTCGCTTCGCCAAGGCGTACGGAATAGACCTCTCCGACATGGCCGAGTACGTCAAGTCGACCGCGCCACGTGCTGTTTGGCTCGAAGCGGTTGACGGGTATCCGTACTTTGTAGAGAAGAACAGAACGGGCGGTCTTGAGCGTGAGCCCTTCATCGCCTGTGATGTCCTGAAGCGCCTGTGGAGAAAGTCGAACCCGAAGATCGTCCAGTTCTGGGCGAACGCTGGCAACGCGGTGCAGAAGACCATCGTCTCTCGAGAGAGTGTTCGCGTCGGCTACGTCGCCTTCGCCAGGACCGAGAGCTTCCTCGTCATCCGACTGCCGAGCGGCCGTCTGCTCTGCTACCCGTCGCCGAAGACGAATCCGGGGGTCGGCAAGGACTCTTTCACCTATATGGGCGTTAATCAGTTCTCGCGCAAGTGGGAAAAGATTGAGTCATATGGGGCGAAAAACGTGGAAAACATTACCCAGGCAGTCGCTTGCGATCTCCTCTCCGAAGGGCTTTTGCGCATGGATGCCGCGGGCTACAAGACCGTGCTGACAATCCACGACGAAGCGATCACGGAAGCGCCCGACACCGACGAGTTCACCTTCAAGAAGATGGAGCACCTGATGTCGACGCTGCCCGACTGGGCGCCCGAGCTTCCGCTCGTAGCGGCGGGCTACGAAGCCTACAGATACAGGAAGGACTAGACCATGGCAGAAGAGAAAAACCGGTGCCTGACGCCTCGCGAGTTGGAAATCCTACAGCTCACAGCGAAGGGCCTCGAGCAAAAGCAGATCGCAGAAATCCTGGGCATTTCGTTCGCGACTGTCGTCGCGCACAGGAAGAAGCTCTTTAAGAAGCTGGGTGTCCACAACGTCGCCGAAGCGGTTTACGAGGCCTTCCAAATGGGGTTTTTAAAGGTTCAAAAATGAAAAAGCGAAACAAGAAGTACCGTCCGAAGCGCACGCACGCCCCTTCTTTCATTTACTCCCTGACGCTGGGGGAGTTGACGGAGGGGGACCGCGCGAGGTCGGACATCCATCCGTACGTCCACCTCGATGTTCTGCGACGTGGCGAGGGGAACGAAGAGGACGCATGGCACGTCCAGTCCGCGCTTCGCCACGCGTGGGTTCTGAGCCAGGGGTTCGAGGAGAAGACGACGATGAGGCTCACTTTCCTTCTCGCGTTCGCCTCGCTCAACTGCATGGCGCAGCTCAAGAAGCGGGAAGAACCTGAGCTGCCGGATGCGCTCTTCGAGCCCGTCGACATGGCGCTTGAGTACCTGAAGCAGATGAAGGACTCGTGCAACCGCTCCGAGCTCCTGAAGTCCATGTGGGCGCTTGAGGCGTCCGGTCACATCTTCGACATCCCGACAGGCTCCGGCTTCCTTGTCGACCCCGTCAACGATGACGACTTCGACAAGGTGCAGGGCCGAGGAGGCTTTGCGGTCATCAACAAGAAGACCCGACGAGGTTGGATTGAACGAAACGAAGCCATGAACCGCTGGGAGTGGCACTGCCATGACGAAGATGTCGTGGCGCCGATAACCAAACCCTTTGTCCTTTTACTTTACACACCTATCAAACCATGAATTGCATTACCCATCAATACCCTTTGCCGACCTGCGCCATCCACGGTGAAGACAGCTCTGTGCGTGTTACCGCCCGCGTGGTCGGCGTCTCCAAGGTGGGCATGCCCGAGGTCGTCATCGACATGGATGGCGTCAAGGGCATCCCGCTGACTGAGATCCACAAGCTCGAAACCTTTCTGACGAGCGTCTACGACTGGCGCCGTCTCGCGTTCAACAAAGGAGAGATCAAGTGAACGACAACATCAACCACCCGAAGCACTACGAAGATGCGGGCTACCTCGTTCAGCCCATCGACGTGTGCCAAGAGTTGCCCTTCTGCCTGGGCAACGCCGTCAAGTACCTCTGCCGCGCCGGCAATAAGGAGGGGTGCCCCGAGCTCGAGGACCTGAAGAAGGCCCAGTGGTACCTCAATCGACAGCTTGCCCTCCTCGACAACGGCTCCATGGCCGCTGTTCTGTCGGCCAGAGGGGCCTGTGCCGCACGCTTCATCGCGGAGAAGCACAACGGTCCGCTCCGTTGGCTGTTCGAGAACGGGATCTGCGGTGCCGCTGCCAACGGCTTTGTCGTCCTGAGGACGGATGTTGTCTCCTGCTTAGCGGCAGTGCGCATGGCCATTTACCAACTCGTCGAGCAGAAGGAGGACGAGGAATGACGATCACCCCATGGACGATTTACCTCATCACGTTACTTGGAGACGTCAGGGATGCCGCCAAGCTTTTGACCGTTGTCGGAGCCGCAGTGGTTGCCCTTCAGGTCCTGTATGTCTGTCTTTGCTTCGACGTAGCCATGAAAGACGTCACGGTCATTGAAAAGCTTAAGGAGATGAAAGGGTTCTTTAAGAAGGTTGCTGCGGCCACTGCGGTTTGCGGCGCCATTACGATCCTCGTCCCCAGCAGCACGACGCTCGCGGCCATGTACGTCCTGCCTGCAGTCGTCAACTCCGAACTGGTGCAGGAGCTTCCGGGCGAACTTGTCGAGCTGGCCAGGGGCTACGTTAAGAGTTTGATTGAGGAGCAGAAGAAGTGAGATACAGACTCAAAGACCGCGAGCTGCAGAAGAAGCTCGACGAGGCTACCGATGGGGAGTTCTCCCGACGGCTTCAAAACGACCGTGAGCGTATGGACGGAATGATCCTCATCGGCTGCATGGGCATGATAGAGGATAGAAGACGACATAACCACACCAAGCTCCAGAGGATGACGCTTTGCTTCGCACTGGACGAGATCGAAGAAGTCGCAGAGTACGACCCGCACGGATGGAACATCTTCCCAGAGGTCGAACCTCCGGAAGGCGTATTGATGCGCGTCGAGTGCCGCGATGGAAGAAAGGCCTGCGCCAAGTATCGGCTCTTTATCGAAGGCGGCTCATGGTGCGACATCAACGGAGGGGCTTGGCCTGAGGCGTACAGCCAAAGCGTTGCCCGCTTCCGCCCGTGGGACGAGGAGGACAAGGAATGAGTGAATTCGGAAACATCGAATGGCAACGGTACGACGCAGACGATGAAGCAACGCACCCGGACACAGGCAAAGAACTAATCATCATCGCCTTGAAAGGCGGAAAGCCCGTCTACATTCCGAGAGGCTATTTCGGACTGGGCATCGAGTTCTTCTACGAAGTAAAGACCGTCAAAGGCTGCAGGGTCACGAAGCGAAACGAGTACAAAGTCGAGGACTTTGACGACATCGCATGGGCCTATCTCGACATTCCGTCGTGGTGGATCAGAAAGGAGAAAGAGGAATGAGACCTGAAAGAGAATACAGACGCATGGCAATCGTCGCTTTGGACTTCATCCAGAAGTACGCGACTGCAGGAAAAGAGGCCTGGAAAGGTCAAACTCCTCCGACCATGGAGGAAGTCGACTCGGTTATCCGCGACCTGTCCTATTTCGTTGGGGCGCTGAAGGACTATCGCTCGATCCGCATCCAGATGATGAAGGAGGCTGAAAAATGAAGGACTTCTGGGGGTTCTACTGGTTAATGCTACGACTCCTTCTGGCGGTCGCCGCCTGCGCGTTCGTGGTAGGCGCCCTCCTTGCCCTGCTGGAACACCTGCTTGGCGACAGTACGCTCGCGCGTCTCGCCCAGTTGGGAGTAGTCATCGCCATCGCTCCTGTCATTGGGTACGCAGCCAGCAAGCTTCTCGGGAAGGACCTATGACGCCTGAAGGAAAACTCGTAGCCTACCTGTGCAAGCGGGCGAAGGCAGAAGGCTTTCGTGTGCGCAAGCTCTCCTACGAAGGGCGCCACGGAGCGCCGGACCGACTGATCCTTGCGCCGGGCGCAGCCGTCTTCGTGGAAGTGAAGGCGCCGGGGCAGCGGCCCCGCCCTGAGCAGACGCGCGAGCTTGCCATCTTCAATGACAGCGGGCTTCACGCCTGCTGGGTGGCGTCCAAGGAGGACATTGACAGCGTGCTCACGGAGCTCTCGCTTCGCTCCTGGCACGCGCTGGAGGAAGACCCGTATGTGTGATGCCCTTTTCGGGATGTTCGTTACGCTGCTCCCGCTCCTCGCCGCCGGGCTTGTCGCGTGGATGCTGTCCTGGTGCGAAGACAAGGGGAAATCATGAAGTTCACCCCTCGCCCCTATCAGAGGCTGATCGTCAACCACATATTGACCAACCCTCGATGCGCCTGCTGGTGCTCGATGGGCATGGGCAAGACCAGCTCGACGCTCTACGCCATCAACCTTCTCCAGTCGGTAGAAGGCGTAGGTCCCGCGCTGATCCTCGCCCCGCTCCGTGTGGCCGTATCGACGTGGCCGGATGAGGTCGCCAAGTGGGAGGACTTCTCCCACATGCGCGTCTCCGTCCTCTACGGTTCGAAGGCGCAGAGGAAGAAGGCGCTCAATGAGAAGGCCGACATCTACTGCGTCAACTACGAGTCCCTCCCCTGGCTGGTCGAGGAGCTCGACGGCAACTGGCCGTTCGACATCATCGTCGCCGATGAGGCCACGCGCCTGAAGAGCTTCCGCACCCGCTCGGGTGGGTCCCGTGCCAAGGCCCTTGGCTCCGTGGCGTGGCGTTCCGAGTTCTTCATAGAGCTCACAGGGACACCCGCCTCGAACGGGCTCCTCGATCTCTGGGGACAGTTCTGGTTCTTGGACAAAGGCGAGCGCCTTGGCAAGACGATGCGCCGATACCAAGAGGTCTACTTCACACCGATACGCGTTGGCGCCAACGCCTTCGCGGTGAAGTACGAGCCCCGCGGGTTCGCCGAGAAAGCGATCCTTGAGAAGACGCAGGACATCGCGCTCAAGCTCAACGCCGAGGACTGGTTCGACATCCAGAAGCCCATCGTCATGGACGTGGAGGTAACGCTCGACGAGAAGGTGATGAAGGCGTACCGAAGCCTCGAGCGGAACCTCTACGTGGAGCTGGGCGAGTACGCCGTCGACACGGCCAACGCGGCCACGAAGACGTCTGCCTGTCTGCAGCTTGCCTCCGGCAACCTCTACGAAGGCGAGGAAGTAACGCCTGACTTCGAGCGGCTTGCCGAGGCGAAGGCCGCACAGTCGGTAGAACGCGTCGACGGAGGGACGACGAAGCCTTACTTCCACGTCCACGACAGCAAGCTCCGTGCGCTCGCATCCATCGTGGAAGAGGCCAACGGCATGCCGATCCTCGTGGCGTACCAGTTCAAGCACGAGCGCGACAGGATCCTCTCCTACTTCAAGGGATCCCGCGTGCTCGACAAGAACCCGCAGACGATCCGCGACTGGAATGCCGGCAAGATCCCGATGCTCCTTGCGCACCCCGCCTCGTGCGGCCACGGCCTCAGCATGCAGGACGGCGGGAACATCCTCGTCTTCTACTCCACCGGGTGGAACCTCGAGGAGCACGAGCAAATCATCGAGCGCATCGGACCGACACGACAGGCGCAGGCGGGGCATCCGCGCCCCGTCTTCGTCTACAACATCATCGCAAAAGACACACTGGACGAAGCCGTCCAGGAAAGAATCACCACCAAACGCAGTGTCCTCGACCTGCTCATGGAAAGGAGAAAAGCATGAAACCGCAAGAACTGATGACCGCAAAGCAGGTGCGTACATATGTAGGGTGCGCCCCCAACACCCTTACGAAGGCTGTGCGTGAAGGACGCTTTCCCGCTCCTGCCCTCATCCTCGGCCGCCAACGATGGCGAAAAGCGGACGTGGACGAGTACCTTGAGCGAGCGTTCAAGGTCGCACAAGCAAGGCGAGTGGGTGCATGAGAGGGAATCCGTAGTCCAGACTAAGAATGCGCGAGGAATAGAGGCATTTCGAGCCGACACCTCGCGCATTTTAGTAAGGGGGTTCACTATGGGTGAATTCGCTAGTAAAGGGGTCGCGGGTAGCGGCCTGGGTCTCGGCATTGCCGGGACCGCGTTGGGGCTTCTCAACGCTAATGGAAACGGTGGCGGCCTTCTTGGCGGGCTGTTTGGCGGCGGCAATTGTCAGAACGCTCAGGCTGGCATGGCGCTCAATGCTCTGGCTGAAAAGGACGCGAAGATCGCGGAACTGACGGCCATGCGCTACAGCGACAACCAAGATGCGGCGGTCTACAAGCAGACGCTTGCCGACAACAAGACGCTTCGAGACGAGATGTACGCCTACATCACGCCGATTGCGCAGGAGTCCGCGGCCAATCGCGAGCGCGTAGCGGTGCTTGAAGCACAGCAGAAGTGCGAGATCGAGAAGGCCCTCCTCCGAGAGCAGATCGTCACGCAGAAGATCGACCGCGTCGCCTCCGACTGTGCATGCGGCCTCAACAATCTGGCCACCGAGGTCGGCTGTCTCAAGGCTCGTGTCAACGCCATCACGAAGGAGGTCGTGCCGCTTGGCGCGATCTGCCCGCAGCCGATGCCCCGTTACAACGAGTGGACGTCTCCCGAAGGCGCGACTCAGGTGACGGTCTCCAATCCCGCCCGAACGACGGCGCAGCAGTAACCGGTAGGAGCGCGTCATGAACGTTGAAGTCTCCCAGATACCGACGATTGCCAGCGAATTCATCGCCACGGTGGTCATGCCGAAGGCGCCCACCGGGCTCCTGAAGTTTGGCATCGGCTTCGTCTCCCCCTACATCCGCGACGCCGTAGCGGTGCGTGTCGAGCAGTCCCAGCCGACGCTCAAGATGCTCGGCATCGTGGACGAAGGGAAGGTTGATCTTGACCGTGCATCCGCGGCCGCCTACGCCGCGCTCGAAGAGGCCGGCGGAAAGGTGGAGCTTAGCGGCTACATGGTCGACAAGGCGGACATTGACGCGCTCCTTGAGATCGCGAAGAAACACGCGGTCGACTAAGGAGAAAGTCATGGACTTGAAGGACATGCGAAAGATGCAGGGTGAGCGCACCGAAGAAGAGCTTCTGGAGAAGATCGACAAGATCCTCGACGACGCTCGGGACGGTCACTACAGCCTGACATCCCAGAACCTGGAAGATCTTTGTGAAGCGTGGGAGTGCATCAAGCACATCCGCACGGTTCTAGCAATGGATCGTTAACCACGCAGGGGGCGATCCAGTCGTCCCCTTTCTTTTCAATCATGCTGACAACCCTGCAGAACCTCATTCCTCAAGGAGCGGAGAGAGTCATGCTGACCGCAGGCGGTGTGCTGGGCGGTGCCTTGTCATTCGCCTTCGGCGACGTAGGGCCGTTGCTCTGGTGGCTTGTCATCTTCACGGTGACAGACTTCTTCCTTGGCACAGGCATAGCCGTGCTTCAAGGGCAGTGCTCGAGCCATAAGAATTTTCTGGGCATCCTGAAGAAGGCACTGATGTTCGCCATCGTAGCACTCGCCCATGGGCTCGACGAAGTCTTCGCGCCCGTCATCCACTTTCAGATTTTCCAAAGCATCACCATCTGCGCCTACGCGGCGGGTGAGTTCGGCTCCATCATCGAGACCTTGGAGCGCGGAGGCTTGGGCGGTGCGGTTCCGCCCGTGCTCCGTCGGCTTGTCAAAACCCTCAACGAACGCATTGAAGCGCACGCCGAAGAAGAGCTGGCGAAGCGCGGATTAACCGTGGAAAAGGAGAAAGACCATGAGTGAAACGAGAGCCCTTACGGCTTGGCCGGTCGAGTTGGCCGCAGACTTCATTGAACAATGGGAAGGCTTCCGCGAGACGGCGTACCTATGCCCCGCGGGCGTGCTCACCATCGGCTTCGGCCACACTGGATCCGACGTGAAGGAAGGGCAGGTCGTGACGTACAAGGAGGCCTACGACATGCTCCTTGAAGACCTCAAGCGCTACGCCTCGGGCCTTGCCTTCTGGGTCAACGTCTACCTAACCGAAGGCCAGTACGTGGCGCTTATGAGCCTTGCGTACAACATCGGCGTGGACGGCGTCGTCCACAAGTGCCCGAAGCTGATGCGAGCGGTCAACGCAGGCGACGCGGAAGAAGCCGCCCGCCAGTTCTTGGACGTGAACAAGGCCAACGGAAAAGTCCTGCCGGGGCTCACGCGTCGCCGTCAGGCTGAGGCGAAGCTCTATCTGGGTGAAGAATGAGGGACAAGATCATCGCGGTCGTCGCGCTCACCGCCGCCTTCCTTGGCGGCTACCAGTTCGCGGCCGCGCTCTACGGCGAAGACATCGCCACACTGAAGGAAGATTACGCCACGCGCTCACAAGCGCTGGAGGAGAAGTATCGTGCAAAGGAGCAATCAACCATCCAGAAGCTCTCGGAAGCATGGGCGCTGCGTGATGCCGCTCTTGGCCACGTCGATGATTTGTCTGGCGAGCTTGAGCGGGTGCGCCTCGAAGCCGACGCCGCCCGCCGTCGAATGTCCGCAGCCCGCGCCGCTGCCTGCCGCTCTGAGCGAGAGCAGCTTGCCCGATGCGCAGGCCTACTCGAAAGAGGCACGGAGTTGGTTCGAAGAGGTGTCGAGCTTTCTGAGCGAACTGCGATAGACAAGGACGCCGTGGTCCACCTAACAAA
>ENA-ORTY01003724-ORTY01003724.1-human-gut-metagenome-genome-assembly--contig:-NODE-3724-length-12791-cov-2.481470_pt1 | contig 12791 bp, 8 predicted proteins | sample MGYA00241917_ERZ509198 | MGnify/ENA primary metagenome ERZ509198 (study PRJEB26280, sample SAMEA2338857) | human gut metagenome | biome: human gut; feature: human-associated habitat; material: faeces...
TGCCGCCGCGGACGGCTTTTCCCTTGTAGGTCATGGAGACGGTGATGCTGCAATTGCCGTTCCGGCTCTCATCCGGAACCGCATGGGCGGCGGCGGACAGGGGCAGAGCAAGCAGGAAAAGCAGCGCCAGCAGGCCGGAAATAACATGCTTTCTCATGAAAAAAACCTCCTATTTCTTTCTGCGCCTGGGCAGCAGCAGAAGGATCAGCAGAATCAGCAGCATGGGGACCGCCACGACGGGCGCCACCAGCATGGGCTCTAACTGGACGGCGTCGGCGGTGACCCGCACGGTTTTGACTTCCTCGATATTGTCGATGCGGTGTCCGCGAACCAGCAGCCGGTGGGTATTGATGCCGTAGGGGGTGCAGGTCACCAGGGTGCAGTAGTCCTCCCCCTCCGTGATTTCCAGCGCGGCGGTATCCTGAGGCTCCACAATGAGGATTTGATCCACCTCATAGGTCAGGATCTCATCCAGCACCCGCAGAAGGAAAGTATCCCCCTCCCGGAGCTTGTCCAGGTTGGTGAACAGCTTGGCGCTGGGCAGACCCCGGTGACCGGAGAGGACGCAGTGGGTGCTCTCCCCGCCTACCGGCAGGCTGGACCATTCCAGATGGCCGATTGCCACCTGTAGGACGGGATCCTCCGTGCCGTGGTAGATGGGCAGGCTCACGTCAATTTCGGGAATCTCGATATAGCCCATGACCCCCTGACCGGATATGTCCAGCAGGCTTTCGTATTCGGCCTTCTGCTCCTCGGAGAGGAGGAAGCTGTTGCTGCGACTACACAGGTTCCGGTTATACTGCCGGGCGGCGTCCCAGATGGCGTCATAGCTGGCGTTGTCGAGGGCGGCCACGTTTTCGGCGTAGGTGGTAATGGCCTTGGTCTGGTGGAAAGAGTTCCAGTAGTCGCTGACAGTGGGGTACAGCAGCAGGGACAGCCCTATGAGCAATAGGATCACCAGAACAATGGTGGATAGATGTTTTCGCATACAGGGTTCTCCTTGTGGCTGTGTGCCGGGGAGGGGCGCTCCCCGGCACAGGACTTAGGTACAGAAAGCGGAATTACAGAGTGTGTACTCTCAGGAATTAACGATTGGCATCGCTCATGCGCTTCTTGGTGACCAGCAGGACGACCGCGCCCAGCACCAGGACAGTGCCCAGTACATAGAAGACGGTAGTACCCATACCACCGGTGGAGGGCAGCTCGGTACCGGCCTTGTTGACAACAACAACGGCGGTTGCGGCGATGGTATCAATATCGACCTTAACCTCAATTTCTTTAGCACTCACATCAACGACATTGCCGTCTTTGTCCAGATACACGGTGGTATGCGTGGAGGTGCTACTGGTCTTGACAGCTTGGACAGTGACAGGGGCAGTCAGCTTGTTATAGCCGGCAGGAGCTGTGACCTCCGTAATTTCATAGCTACCGGATTTAACACCCTTCACAACGATCACGCCGCTGTCAGGTGTGGTGATCTGGTTCGTAAGACCTGCGCCAGCGGTGGTACCAGCATAGATGTAAGCGCCGTTGGCGTCAGCAGTAGACTTCACATAGAACGGGAACTCGAACACAGCGCCGGGCAGGGCAACGCCCTTATTGTTGACCTTCTTCAACGCAATGGCATAGGTGAAGATGGTTTCATCAGTTTCTACCTTGTCGGGACCAGGCTCATCGCCGCCCTTAGTCGTCCACGTTACAGTGACCTTGTTGGTGTTGCCATTGCCATCAATGTCGGCCTTGTCAGTTACAACAGCGGTGTAGGTGATAGTGACGGTAGCACCATTGTCATACAGGAACTGGTTTTTGGCCTCGTCATACCAGTCAATGACGATCTTCTTATTAGCAAACTGGTCAGTGACATTAGCCTGGTCACCGGCGGTTGCGTTGTTGCCATCATTGTCTACAATGATGCTGGTGACAGTCACATTGGACAGGAACTCGGGCAGGGTATCCTCGATGGTATAGGAAACAATTTCCTTTGCTTCCTTACCAGCGCCATAATAATTGGAGGTCTTGAAACTAACGGTATAGGTGACCGTGTCGCCAATGGAGACATCATTACTAGAGGCAGTTTTACTCAAGTCTTTAGGTGTAGAACTATTCTTGTCAACAATGGTAACATTTGGCATTGTTGAATCAACGCTGATAACCTGGTCACCCTGAGTAGTAGTCACAACATAATAGCCATAAGCCAGTTCTTTAAAGTTCAGGGCTGAGCCGTCACTTTCGGCCGTTGCAGCGGCTGTTGCAGTTGCCGTCCAAGCTTTCAGGGCAGTTTTCAGCCCCTCACTCATATTCTCCCCATCTTTGGCCGCCGAAGTAGCGCTGATATAGCCATTTTCATCCGCGGTGAAATAAGTATTCAGGCTTTCGGGAATTGTGCCGGTGTAAGCGATACTGCTGCCGTCCGCGTTCACGGTCGCGTCAAACAGTTTGTAGATGGTGTAAGTTTCGCCCTTTGCGGCGTTGGAAATGGTAATGGAGCCTGTGCCACCCGTAACCGTTACATCTTGGGCAAAGACTGTGGTGGCCAGGGCGAAGACCATGACCAGGGCCAGCAGGAGACTGGCGAGTTTTCTTGCGTGTTTCATTTTTTGTGCTCCTTCTTTCATCATAATTTTGAATTGGAATGGTGGCTTTCCGCGTATCAGGAAGATACCTCATCCTCCTTTCGACGCTTGCAATGGATATACAACAGGGTCGCCGCGCCGAAGATCAGCGCCAGGCCGCCTGCGGTATAAGAGGTTGTTCCGGCTCCGCCGGTGTCGGGAAGCTCGTAGCCCCAAAGGGTGTCCTGAATGGGAAGCTCCAACACCTTGGAGTCGGTGCCGGTGGTAACGGTCAAAGCCGTTCCGGTGTTGCTGGCCTTTTCCAACGTTCCGTCCGGGTTCTCCGTGGCCGGGTAAAGCGTCGCGTCTTCGTCCCTGACCTCCAGAATCCAGGGTCCTGCCGTCATGTAATTTGACGGCGCCTTTGTCTCACGCAGATCGTAGGTGGTATTGCGCCGGATGCCGGAAAAGAGCGCGATGCCGTCTTTATCGGTGGTGACCTCCATAGAGTTCTCTGTCCCCTGTTCTTTCAGGGTGAACTTTGCGCCTTCCAGCAGCTTCGAAGCGTCCACGCTGTCCGTCTTCGTGATTTGCAGATTCAGTTGGGTCGTCATGGTGTTGGTAAAGGCGGCTCCCGGGATGGTCAGGGTGTAAGACCCATCCGGATTGGCCCCCTGCCCAACCGCATCGCCCGCCCCCGAAGAGCCGCTGGCGGCGGTGTTTGATACTACGCCATTGTAATTGAACACCGCTTCTTGTCCCGGTGCATAGGGGACATTTTCAATATTGCCTGTTTGCTCACCAGAACCATTGTTGAAAATATAATTGTAATTACCCGTTTCGGTAACGGTCAGGTCGTAATAGTAGGTGTCATTCGTAGTATCCTTTGTCATGGGTTGACCGGGCCACCCGCCAACTATATTTCCACCAGCATCCCAAACGTACACGTTCACGTTGTTCCAGTTATTCGTGTTCTGATAGCGTACCCTGAACTTCCCCGTCTCGGAACCCGTTCCGGAGCCAGAGCCGGAGGAACCGCCGCTTTCGCTGCCGTCCAGCGTAACGGAGGCCACATTGTAGCTTTTGAACGTCACGCCCAAAAGGGAAACGGTTTTCTCCTCAATTGTCACCTGGATTGTATGTACGTTCGTATCGTAGGTGATGCCGGGGCGGTTGTCGTTGACCTCGCTGAGCGTGTAGGTATGGGTTCCGGTCTGGGAATACTGCACGTCGGGCGAAATCGTAAATTGTCCGGTAGCAGCATCGGATGTTGCCGTTCCGACTTCCTTCCCCTCACTGTCCGTTAACTTAAACTGGAAGTTCAGTCCCTCGTTCTGCTTTACGCCGTCCTTGAGCAGAGCCTTGGTACCGGTAATGTCCATCTCCGGCGTGGCCGTTACAACCTTTCCACCCGGGTCACCCAGAATCAGGCCGCCGTTGGTCATAATACCGCCGCCATGGATATTGGAATGGTTGCCGGTGATAATGACCTTCGCGGCATTGACTGCCTGGCTCTTGGCGGCACCATCCGGGTGCGCATTCAATCCGAACAGATATTTCGCGGCCGCGTAGCCGCTCGGGCCGATACTGACGGGCTGCTCGTCGCAGCTTCCCGTCCAGTTCGCCGCGCCGCCGCCCGCCATCAGACCGGTGACAAGGGAAATTGGGTTGTTTGCGCCGTCTCTTGCGCGGACACAGAAGTAATCCGCGTAGCCGTTTCGCGTAAAGACCTCGCTCGTTTGCGCCAAAGTGGAATCATAGGTTTTGTTGTTGCCGCCGCCGGACATATTTGTGCCGGAAGCCCTGTTCTCGTAAATGGCCGCTCCGTCTTGATTTACGATCAGGGTTTCACCCGTAGGACAGGCGCCCACGCCGCCGCCAAAGCCGCCCGCGGTGTTTCCGGTGATCAGCGCATTCATGATCGACAGGTTGCCTTTTTCCTGAACGAAAATGCCGCCGCCGCCCCAGTCATTGTTGGAATTCGTTATGTTATTGGTAATGTATACCTTGTTCGTTGCCCGAATCACGCCGTTGGTGCCGCCGGCGATACGAAGACCGCCGCCCTCGCCCAGTTCGGCGCAGTTGCCGGCAATGGTTCCGCCGCTCATGGTAAAGCGGACATTGTGGCCAAAGAAGCCCGCGTAAATGCCGCCGCCTGCCAGACCGGAATAGTTGCCGGTGACATAGCCGCCGGTCATGTTCATAACGGAACCGTTCGCCAGAGCGATGCCGCCGCCGCCGTGGGTGTTGTTGACATCGTTCTGGCAGTCGTTGCAGTCGCATGCCTTATAGTTGTTGGTCACATAGCCCTCGCCGGACAGATTCAGCGTTCCGCTGTTGACGTAGATACCGCCGCCGTTGTCATGGCCACTGTTGACCCAGTTGCCCGTCACCGCACCGCCGGAGATGTTCAGCGTCCCGTTTTGAAAGAAGATACCGCCGCCGGAACTGCCACGGTTGGCCGCAATGACACCGCCCTGGATATTCCCCGTTCCGTTGTCAACGTAAATACCGCCGCCGGGCGTGCCGTCACTGCCGCCGCCCACAATATAGCCGCCATTTATGTCCAGCGTTCCGCGGTCCACGGTGAATATATGTTTGCCGCCGGTGTTTTGGAGTACACCGCTCTGTAGTTCCAATGCACCCTTGACCAGAATCACCTGTTCAGAAGCCGCCTGACCCAGAATCTTTCCTGCGCCGGTGAGAGGGACGGTATGCTTTACCAGTGTTTCCATGGTGCCGGTGCCATTGGCCGTGGATTCTGTGATGTAATACGTCAGGGTATCATTTTCCAGTGTCGCCTTATTGCCGCACACGTTTCCAGTGACCGTAGATTTGGTATCCTGAATACTGTCGGACGAGTCCATAATGGTGAGCTTCGCACCGTCGTGCACATCAAAGTACTGATTGGCCTTGCTGATCGTCAGGGTATGCCCGTTCAAATCGATGGTAGTGTTCTGCGAAATGCTCAAATTCGCGCTACTGCCGTTATCCGCCGTCCAGGCATCGCCGGTCAGCTTAAAGTTGCCGCCCTCGGAGAACTTATCCCCGACATAGCCGGACAGATCTTGGAAGGTCAGAAGCCGTAAATCATAGAGAGAGAAGTGATCCGTGTCTACCGTCACGTCGCCGTTTTCTCCGGTTTTCGTTTCCATGTCCGTGGCGGTCTGGGCATTCGTGTCAATGTGGTAGACCTTGGGGTAAAGCCCCTCCGTGTCAATGCCGCTGAAGGTCACGGTCACGGAGCCGGTTGGCTCGATCTCATCCTCTCCGTGCCACAGGGTGATGTCCAGCAGGTAGCTCCGCTCCGGTTCGGCTTGTTCTTCTCCCAAAATCTGATCGCGAATCGCCCGACGCTCCCCGTCCGTCACCTCGGTCACCGTTACCGTGATTTCCCTTGCCGGATAGGGCAGGGAGACACTCTCGCCGGTGATGGTCACGGTGATGCCGTTTTCGGTCTGCGCCGTCAGGGTGAATTCCTTCGGCCCCTCCGGCAGGTTGATATAGCCCAGAATCCCGGGGTCGTCCGCCCCATAGGTCAGCAGACGCACCGCGTCCTCCGCGTCGCCTTCCATGGCGGCGAAGCCGGAATCCGTGATCTGCGCCACCAGACCCGCCCGGTCGGCCGTGCCGTCCCCGTCCCGGTCAAAGAGCACCAGATCTCCAACCGCCGGGGTGTGGGACTGTGCCGGTTCAAAGGCGTCCGCCCAGGACGTGACCCAGCCGCCGCAGTCTCTGTCGACGCCCTCCACCCCGGCGTAATGCAGGCAGAAGGTCAGGAACATGACGTTCCAGTCGCCGTAAGGCTCCCCGCACCACGCGCCATAGCGGGTGTAGCCCTTAACCGTTTCGCCGTTCTCCGCGACAACGTAGTTTTTCGTACTCTCGGCATAGCCCAGCTGGGTTTCGGCGATGGCAAGGGTATCCTGCCGCCAATTCCCGGTCAGCGTCACCCCCGCGAAGGTCTGCTCCCATAGCTCCGCCGTCTCCACGTCCGCGCCGGAATCTGCGTAACAGGCAAGACTGTGGGTGTGTTCCTCCGTCCCGCAGACCAGCTCCCCGTTTTCATCCCGGCAGGCTTCCCCGTGGGTATGGGCGTCCTTGCCGCAGAATACCGTTTCTTCCTGCTCATTCTGAGTGCAAGCCTCGCTGTGGGTGTGTTCTTCCTGTCCGCAGACCAGCTCCCAGGTGCCGTAGCACCGGGCGGTATGCACGTGCGCCGTATCGGTGCAGGTCAGCGTCCCGGTGTCCACCGGCTCCGCCACCGTCTCAAAGCAGGCGTCGGAGTGCCGATGCTCCAGAACCTGGGTCTGTCCGCATATCAGATTGCCGTCAGCGTCAAAGCAGTCGGACGTGTGACGGTGGAGGACAATCTCCGGTTTCGTGCAGACCAGCACCGGCTGAGCGTCTTCCGCCGGCTCCGTGGGCAGGTCGCAGCTCAGAACCTGCTCCCATTCATAGCAGGCATCGGTATGACTATGGTCGCTGTCGATGCCGCAGGTCCGTTCCCGGGACGTCTCATAGCAGCTCTCGTCATGCCGGTGTTCCTCGGATTCTTCCAGGCCGCAGGTAAGCACGGCAGTCTCGGTGTAGCAGGCATCCGTATGGACATGCTCCCCGCAGACCAGATCGCCCCGCACCGACGTATAGCAGCCCTCCGCGTGGGTATGTTCTTCCGGCAGGGCATAGCAGTCGGCAGTGTGCCGGTGTGCCTCAATCTCGGGAAGCGGACACCAGAGATTCCCGGTTTCGTCATAGCAGCGGGAATCATGGCTGTGAACCACAAAATCGGCATACCCGCACGTCGGATTTCCGTCGGCATCACAGCAGTCCGCCGTGTGCCGATGAATTTCCAGCGTCTCCGCGCTGCACACGGGAACCCTTTTCTCAACCGATGTCACCTGCGCATAGCAGGCGTCCGTGTGGGTGTGCTCCGGGATGTCACATTGCTTTTCCAGTGTGATAGCCGGCAGAATCAGCGCATAGGTGGTACAGAATACCACCACACCGGCAAGGACGGTCACTACCCGATGCCGGAGGCGCTTCCTTTTATGCACCTTCGTGTATTTTTCCGCATCCCGCAGAACATCATACTTCATATATCCCTTCACCATCCTTCCTATTTCAACGCGCCGAAGTCCGGCAGAGGCCAGACCCGGAATACGATCCTTCCGACGATCTGCTCATCGGAAATACAGCCAACCGCGGTACTGCGGGAATCCACCGAGGTGGAACGGTGATCGCCCACACAGAAGTAACGGTTATCCGGCACCTGATACGGCAGCGTAATGTCACATTCTCCAAGGGCTTTTTCCGTCAGGTACGGTTCCTCCAGCAGCCTTCCGTCCACGGATACATTTCCGTTTTCGTCGATATCCACCCATTGGCCGGGGCCGGCAATACAGCGCTTCACCAGGATCTTGTTTCCCAGGTAGAACGCCACCAGGTCGCCGGGTTCAAAGCCCGAGCCCTTGACGGAGAGGACAATATCCCCCTCATTCAGCGTGGGCGTCATGGAAGACCCGTAGATCTGCAGCACGGGCATCCAAATGGTAGCAACCAGCACGGCTACAGCCGCAACAACCACAAGCGTATAGACGGTGCTGCGAAGAACGCGTTTATACCGCCGTTTGTATTTTTCTCTGCCAAGCTCCGCCTCCAGCTGTTCCAGAGTCGGGGGCTCGGGAGATTTCCACGATTTCGACTTCATAACTCTCCGCTTCCCTTTTCCGACATAAGACGCACGTTTTCCAGATATTGCTGCGCGGCTTTGTCCGCGGCCTCAAATACACGGTTCAGCTGCAGCGCTGCCTCCGCAAGGGAACCGGCTTTTTCAACCGCTATTCTGCGATCCCGGAGCTGCGCCTCCGCACGTTCCAGCCTGATTTTCAATTGACGGTTTTCTTCCGTCTGCGCAATCAGCATTTCCAGCAGCTCGCTCCGGCTTAACCGTCTCAGTTCCTTATCCGTCATCCGACTTCCCTCCAATCTGCGCTTACGGCTGAAAGCAGAAAAAAGCAGCGGTCATTTTCCTGCCCGTCATTCCCACAATGTAGCTAAAAGACCTGATTCCCGGTGATATACAGGAATTGGACTCGTTTCCAACCTCTTAATACAGATGATATCACGTTTAACACGTAAATGCAACCATTGATCGTCGAATATTGTGTGTCAGAATTAACGAATTTTCAGCTTTATTTTTGTTAATTATTTCCCCACTCCGGAAATAAGACGAAGCATTCCCCCCATCCGTGCGCTTCTGCGCAGGAGATTCTGGAGGACGTATCGGAAATGCCCGGATTTAGAGAAGAGAAAAGACTCACCCGCAGTGTCAGCTACTGAAAACTGCGAAAGGGAAAGCCGGGAATGAGCAGTTTTACCAAAGCAGTGATATCTTTTAAGACTAGTATAGTGTATTTTACCGGATTCGTCAATACCCTGTAACAAGCAATATTCCCCACCCTTTCACACAAGGCGCCTCAATTTCTCTGTAATTTGACAGTATCTTCTTCGCGAGAGGATATGTCACAATCCGGAAGCTCGGTTCTTTTCAATAAGGAAAGAAATCCGTGTCCCCATTGCGGTGTTGCCCTAAGCGTGTCGGAGTTCTGCAAGCTATGTACAATAAATAAAGCAGCACGCCCTGCCAATCAAGGCAGGGCGTGCTGCTATTTTGGAGCAGGATACGGGAGTCGAACCCGCCTTCACAGCTTGGGAAGCTGTTGTACTACCGATGTACGAATCCTGCGTACAGGTGCATTATAGCAGAGCCGCATGAAAAAAGCAACCATTTTTTGTCGGAAAAGGGAATCCCGGTTGAGGAAATCCGCCGGGTGTGCTATATTTAAGGTAACGACCCGGCGGGACAGAGCCGTGATTTGTAAGGAGAAGCGCTTATGGCAGAATATGAGCTGGTTTACGAGATCAAGAACCTTTGCCGCAACAACCAGATGCGGGACGTCTTCTTTGAGGATGTGGAATGCGACGACCCGGAGGCCTATCTCCGCGGCCGCCTGAAGGGGAAAACCGTGGAATTTTCCACGGAAAAAGGCGCGGGCGGCAGTGTGACCATCCACGCGGTGGTGGACGGGCTGATCCAGAAGTACGTGTTCACGCCGGTGTAACAAAAATATCCACTTGCAGCCGTCGGATAAATGAGAGTTGGGCAAGTTTTCTGAAAAAATTTCGCAAATTATGGGTTGAATTTAGATGGCATATGTGATACGATAAGTTAGTACCGATATAGGCGAAGTGCGCCCGTAGGGCAAAGTCACCATCCGCAGTCAAAAACGGCTCCCGAGCCATGAGTGCGCGTGGTGACGCGGCCTGTATGGACGAAATTCCGACCTGTCGGCCGCTCCTTTTCCGCTTTCGCCGGAAGGGAGAAAACGCGGGAGGGGCTGCGCTCCGAACCTGCGTTACGCAAAATCACTTTTAAGGAGAACCAGACTATGGCACCTCATACCATTGCCGTTGCCGGAAAGGGCGGCGTGGGCAAAACCACTACCTGCGGCATGATCATCGACTACCTGTGCGCAAAGAAGCGCGGCCCCGTCCTTGTGGTGGATGCCGACGCCAATTCCAACCTGAACGAAGTTCTGGGCGTGGAGGTGGAGACCTCTCTCGGCCAGATCCGGGAGGAAATGGCACAGGCAGAGCTGAAAGGCACCATTCCCAAGGGCATGACCAAGGCGGACTACGCGGAAATGAAGTTCGGCGACGCCCTGATCGAGGACGACGATTTCGACATGCTGGTCATGGGACGCACCCAGGGCAAGGGCTGCTACTGCTATGTCAACGGCGTGCTGCAATCTCAGCTTGGCAAGTATCTGCCCAACTATTCCTACGTGGTCATGGACAACGAGGCGGGGCTGGAGCATATCGCCCGGGGGACGCTCCCCCATGTGGACACCATGCTTCTGATTTCCGACTGCTCCCGCCGGGGCGTTCAGGCCGTGGCGAGAATCGCCGAAATGATCGACGAGATGGGCTTAAACCCCGGACAGATGGGTCTGATCATCAACCGCGCGCCGGACGGAAAGCTGGACGACGGCGTCCGTGCCGAGATCGAAAAGCACGGCCTCAAGCTCTTCGGCGTTCTGCCTCACGACGAGGCGGTTTACCGTTGCGACTGCGACGGCAATCCGTCCGCGAAGCTCCCGGACAGCGACCCCATGAAGGTCGCGCTGCGGGGAATTATGCAGTCTATCGGCCTGTGAGCCGGTAAACTCGCAGGATGCCGGGCGGCATTCCGCGGCAGAAACACATCCATAATTGCGCCGGGCGGTTTCCGCCCCGCGTGTGGAAAATATATCAAGGGGGATTACAAATTATGGCTTTCACTCCTAAAACGGCACCCTTCAGCGGCAAGATCAATGCCGTGACGCTGGGCACCGGTGACAAGGCAATCGTCATCGGCGGTCAGAACGTGATGCCGTTTTACACCTTCGATGCTGCCATCGAACACGCGCCCAAGATCGGTATTGAAATTTCCGATCTGGCAACACAGTGGGATGCTCCTGCTCTGAAGGAGTTCTACGCCGGCTGCACCACCATGGTTGACTTTGCCAAGAAGGCGGAGACCATGCCCGGCGCGGATTTCCTGTGCCTGCACTTCGAGTCCGCAGACCCCAACGGCGCCAACCGCTCCGTTGCCGACTGTGTGGCCGACGCCAAGGCTGTCGCCGAGGCAACCACTATGCCCATCGTGGTCATGGGCTGCAAGAACATCGAGAAGGACGGCGAGCTGTTCAGCAAGATCGCTGAGGCGCTGCAGGGCAAGAACATTCTGGTTCTGTCCGCCCGGAACGAGGACTACAAGACCGTCGGTGCTTCCGTCGCTCTGGCTTACGGCCAGAAGGTCGGCGCTGAGACCGCTGACGACATCAACCTCGCCAAGCAGCTGAACATCATGCTCAAGGGCCTCTCCATCAACCCTGAGAACATCGTCATGAACATCGGCACCGCCGCTGTGGGCTACGGCTTCGAGTACGTGGCCTCCACCCTGGACCGTGTCCGTCTGGCCGCTCTGGCGCAGTCCGATGCCGACCTGCAGATGCCCATCATGTCCCCCGTGTCTCCCGACGCCTGGGCCGTGAAGGAATCCACCGCTTCCGAAGAAGATGAGCCCGAATGGGGCAGCCGGGAAGAGCGCGCGATCGGGATGGAAGTCTCCACCGCCGCTGCCAACCTGACCGGCGGCGCTGACGCTGTCATCATGCGTCATCCCGCAGCCGTTGCCACCATCAAGAAGTTCATCACGGATCTCGTGTAATCGGAAGGAGGATACATACAATGGCTTTGAAAGGTCTTGACATTTTTAAGCTGTCTCCTAAGAAGAACTGTAAGGAGTGCGGCAGCCCCACCTGTATGGCATTCTGCATGAAGGTGGCGCAGGGTGCTGTGTCCATCGACAAGTGCCCCTACTTCTCTGACGACGCGAAGGCGATGCTCAACGAGCAGACCGCGCCTCCCATGAAGACCATCACCGTCGGCAATCACAAGCTGGGCGGCGAGACTGTCCTCTTCCGTCACGAGAAGACTCTGGTCAACAAGAACCTGTACGCAGTTTCCGTCTGCACCTGCATGTCCGCTGAGGAAGCCGACAAGAAGCTGGCCGACCTGCAGAAGGTTGACTACGAGCGTATCGGCGAGAGAATGTACGTTGAGTTCGTTTTCGTCGCCAACAAGCAGTCCGATCCCGCTGTCTACGCGGAGCTGGTCAAGAAGGCCGCTGCTACCGGCCGTGACCTGATCCTGGAGTGCTGGGATGTGGAGTGCGCCAAGGCTGCTCTGGCAGTCGCGGGCAAGAACGTCATTCTCGACGGCGCTACCCCTGAAAACTACGAGGCTATGAACGCTGTCGCCAAGGAGGCCGGTGTTGTTCTGGGCGTTCACGCCGACACCATCTCCGACCTGTACGACACCGTGAAGAAGCTGGAAGCCGCCGGCAACAAGAATCTGGTGCTGGACGTCACCGGCAAGACCGCCAAGGAGACGCTGGCCAACGCCGTTCTGGTGCGCCGCACTGCCATCAAGGATGGCGACCGCAGCTTCGGCTATCCCTCCATCGTCAACGTAGGCCGCATCGCCAGCGGCGATGACCATCTGCAGACCGCCTACGCTTCCATGTTCACCGAGAAGTACGGCTCCATCATCGTCATGGAGCGCATCGGCTATGCCGAGGCCCTGCCTCTGTACGGCCTGCGCCAGAACGTCTTCACCGACCCGCAGAAGCCG
>ENA-ORTY01003728-ORTY01003728.1-human-gut-metagenome-genome-assembly--contig:-NODE-3728-length-12769-cov-2.253736_pt1 | contig 12769 bp, 8 predicted proteins | sample MGYA00241917_ERZ509198 | MGnify/ENA primary metagenome ERZ509198 (study PRJEB26280, sample SAMEA2338857) | human gut metagenome | biome: human gut; feature: human-associated habitat; material: faeces...
AAGAAGAGCTGACTGTTGTAGAGGGCGGTTATAATGACAACTATTGTTTGAAAGTTTCCAACCGTGTGAAAAACTGGGCAGGACCGATGATTGATATCACTCACAATGTGACTGATTTTACAACGTATAAGATTGAGGCGTATGTAAAGCAGACAACGGGCAGCAACAAGACGATAAACTGCATGTGGGAGTCGATGGACTATGCGGGAGCGATGGCTTATACAACCGTGCAGAATGTAGTTGCGCCGAATGCTACATGGACAAAAGTGGACGCAACGGTTGTGGCACCGGGTGATGTAAGTAAATTGTCACTTTATTTTGAAATGGCAAATTATTCAAATGATTTTTATGTAGACAATATTTCTATTACGGAGAAGCATTTGGATATGGATGCAGTTCTTGCTGCACCAAGTCTGAAAGAGGCATATGCAAACCGCTTCCCGATGGGATGTGCAGTTTACAGCTATAATTTGCAGAATCCGGAGATTTTATCATTTATTAAACATCATTACAGTACGGTTACATTTGCAGATGAGCTGAAACCGGAGAATCTTTTGAACGAAGAGGCAACAAAAGCATCGGAAGATGGCATGCCGGTTATTAATACAGATGTGATTGATAAATGTTTATCTCTTGCTCAGGAAAATGATTTAAGTGTGCGTTTCCATACGCTTGTCTGGTATTCGCAGACACCGGATTGGTATTTCTGTAAGAATTACACACCGGAGTATGATGGTACGGGAAGCTAAGAAAAACATTACAAATCTTGTTGACAAAGAGACGATGCTTGCTCGAATTGAAAGTTATGTTAAGCAGGTTATTACCTATGCAGAGACTAATTATCCGGGCGTTGTATATGCTTACGATGTAGTAAATGAGGTAATTGACAGCAATGGCTGTAAATTACGGACAGTAAGTTCAAGTTTGTATGGTGCTATTTTTACAGGCGATGACAATACTTATATTACAAAGTCTTTTGAATATGCGAGAGAAGCTGAAAAAGCAGCAAATTCATCGGCAAAATTGTTCTACAATGATTTTGTCGGACTGGCATCGCCGGGACAGATGAAGGCAGTTGTGAAATATCTTGCAGGTGCAAAAGATGCCGGAAATATTGATGGTCTTGGCATGCAGGCACATCAGACTAATCTTGGTGTGACAGATGGTGATAATATTAAAAATGCACTGAAATTATTCCAGCAAAAAGGCTATGAGGTGCAGATTACTGAGCTTGATTTTGCAAGTAAGGATAATTCAGAGGCGGGTAATGAGACACTGGCAGCAGCATACCAGAAGTTCATGAATATTATATTACAGCGAATGGATGATACGTCTGCTCCGGTAAATGTAAGTAATGTTACATTCTGGAATCTGACAGATTTGGATACTTGGCTGAATAGTTTTTACAGTAATGGAAGTACCTATTATCCATCACTGTTTGATGAAAATTATCTGCCGAAAAAAGCGTTTACGGCATTGATTAATCTGGCAAATGGAGTTGTAGAGCCGACCGCAACGCCGACTGTGGCACCAACTGCGACTCCGACGGCGACTCCGACGGCAACTCCGACGGCAACTCCGACGGCAACTCCGACGGCAACTTCGACGGCAACTCCGACGGCAACTCCAACGGCAACGCCAACGGCAACTCCAACGGCAACTCCAACCGTTGACCCGGATGCTACGCCAACACCTACGCCGGTTATCACACCGACTCCGGAGCCGACGGCTGAACCGGAACCGGCAGAGACAAAAGAATTGGATTTGGCGCAAGGAAGTATTGTAATCAGTGCAACCGGATATACAATTGGTAGTGCAGAAGAAACTGCATTTACCGGAAATTACACGATTTCCAGTACAGCACAATCGGCAACAGCATATTATATTTTAGTAACGGGCGGTACTCATACGATTACGTTAGATAATCTTGTTTGTACATCGAAAGAGTCAAGTCCAATTAAATTAAGTGGTGATGCTAAGGTAAATCTTATCTTAGTTGGAACATCCGCATTGACCGGTTCCGGCTATCATGCAGGAATCGAGGTTCCGTCCGGTTGTGAACTGACGATATCCGGTGATGGCCAATTGACGGCATTAGGCGGTAAAGAATCGGCAGGAATTGGTGCTGCATCAGATGGTAAGACATCTAGCACATTAGGACGTATTATTATCAGGAGCGGTACGATTATAGCCTGCAATACAGGAAGAAATGCTGCAGGAATCGGTGAATCAAGGTGCGCTAAAGGTGGCGGAGAAATTTACATCTACGGTGGTAATATTTATGCCACATCTTCCGGTAACGGAGCCGGAGTTGGTGGCGGTGGTACTGCAGATGCCTCAGCTGAAACGATGAAGATTGGAATCTATGGCGGTATCATTTCCGCAGGTGGCAGTACCTATGCAATTGGAGATGGAAAGAGCCAGAGTATTTGCAAAGTGACAGTAACCGGTGGTGCCTGCTATAGTACGAACCCTGGAAAGACGATGTTTGGCTCAACATGGGAAACCCAAGATACTTATGTTGGTACAGAGATTGACACAACAAAACTTTCCGGTATTCAGTCAGTGACGATTGATGGGGTAGACCAGGGAATCAGCAGTTTTTACATCAATGCACAGTCTGGTACTACGAACTATATGTGGAAACTGAATCTGTATGTGAAGAAAGGTGTATCTCATACGATTGTAGTAACGGATACAAACGGTGAGGCACATGAGTATATGTTTGACGCTTAATCTATAATTAAAAAAGGAGTTCATTCGTTCGAGACAAGATAATGCTTTGCTTTATAGTCTCTTACGAATGAACTTTTTTTGATTCTATTGACAGATGGTGCTTCCTAAAAATATAGATAATAAAAATCTTGAATCTTCCCCCTTTTTTTGCTATTCTAAAAACAGTTTAATCCACAAAGGAGAGGAAAGCGAGGCATTTTATGTTTCTCAAACAATTTGCAGAATTCAATTCGATTTGTATACAGTGCCATGACAGTCCGGATGCGGACGCGATGGGGGCTGCGTTTGGTTTGTATGCGTATTTTATGAATCTGGGTAAAAAGGTAAATTTGATTTATGCAGGGGAACATCAAATTACAAAGCCATCGCTGAAATTGATGGTGGAGCACCTTGGTATTCCGATTCGATATGTGAATGAAATGCCGGAACATGATATTTTGATTACCGTGGACTGCCAGTATGAGGGTGGTAATATTACATCGATGCCGGTGAAAAAAGTGGCGATGGTTGATCATCATCCGATTTGTGTAGAAACGGATGAATGGTGTTTTATTTTCCCGGAATTCGGAAGTTGTTGTACCGTGGTCTGGGAACTGCTTTTGGAGGCGGGGTATCCGGTGAATGCGAACTGGCAGGTGGCAACGGCGTTGTATTATGGTTTGTATAGTGATACCAGCAGTTTGTCTGAAATTTATTATCCGGCAGACAGACAGATGCGTGATTCTCTGCAGATTAACAGAGAGTGTCTCGATGAAATGATTCATGCGAATTTACAGCGTCAGGATTTGGAAATAGCAGGAGAAGCGTTGTCTCACTATTACTATGATGAGGAAAAGCGTTTTGCGCTGCTGCATACAAAACCATGTGATCCAAATCTGCTTGGCGTTATTAGTGATATGGTAAATTGTGTGGCAACTGTTGACTGCTGTGTGGTATATAATGAAACACCGATTGGATATAAAATGTCGGTACGAAGTGCGAAAAAAAATCTGCCGGCGAGTGATTTGGCAGAAAAAGTCAGCTGTGGAATTGGTGCTGGCGGCGGACACACGAATAAAGCGGGCGGCATGTTGATGAAACACATGCTCGCCACACAGTATCCGGGGGAAGATGTAAAAGAAATTCTCATTCAGCGAATCCGTGAGTTTATCCGTGAAGCCGCTTGCTGATTTCCATGAGAGGAATTGGCATCAGGGATAAAATACCTACGACAACCCATTCGCGCGGATTAAGTGCCTGCGTATGGAAAATAGGCTGGAGAACAGGCACACAGATGACCAGACATTGCAGGACAATGCAGAACAATACACTAAATAAAAGTTTTTTGTTACCAAGAATCCCTGTCTCTAACAGCGAGTGCTCGCTTCTCATATTAAACGAGTGAACTAACTGCGATAAAGAAAGTACGGCAAAGCACATGGTGGAATTGCCGCTTGTATAGGCAAAAAGTGCTAAGGAGCCGATGAACATACCTTCTAAAACCATCTGAAAGACGGTATCAAAGTGAAAGATACTTTCATTTTTCGATAATGGCGGACGGTTCATACTGTCAGGATCCGGTGGCTCGACACCGAGGCATAGTGCCGGAAAAGAATCCGTCACGAGATTAATAAACAATAGTTGTACCGGCAAAAGCGGTGCAGACAGCCCGAAAAAGATAGCAACAAAAATCGTCATGATTTCCCCGATGTTACAAGACAAGAGGAAATGGATGGCTTTTTTTATATTATCGTAAATACCGCGCCCTTCCCGGACGGCACTTACAATAGTGGAAAAATTATCATCCATTAAGATAATGTCAGATGCATTTTTGGCAACATCGGTTCCGGTGCGTCCCATGGCACAGCCGATATCTGCTGCTTTTAGGGCAGGGGCATCATTGACACCGTCGCCGGTCATGGCAACGACATTTCCCATCGCCTGATACCCTTTTACGAGACGTACTTTGTGGGCGGGAGATACACGGGCAAAGACATGATATTTTTTGAGCGCCGCCGGAAGTGAACGGTCGCTGATGGCATCTAAGTCGGCTCCCGTAATGACCTCATCTTTTGTCTGGCAGATGCCAAGTTCCTTGCCAATCGCCGCAGCGGTATTTTTATGGTCGCCGGTAATCATAATCGGACGAATTCCGGCGTGCTGGCAGCTTTTAACAGCTGCGTAAGCTTCCGGGCGGGGTGGGTCAATCAGACCTGCCATCCCAAGGAAAACCAAATGGGATTCTAAGGAATTGTTGTCCGGGCGGCTTTTGTGCAGACAAAAACCGAGAGCAATGACGCGAAGTGCATTGGCGGTGTAATTTTCAATTTGTTCATTTAATCTATGCCGCATCGTATGTGTCAGTGGACGTGTGCTGCCATCTTTATCGAGATACGAGTGACAGTTGGCAAGGATAAATTCAGGAGCTCCCTTAGTTATTGCTAAATATCCATTGCGTGTCCGGTGCAGCGTTGTCATCCGCTTGCGGATTGAGTCAAAAGGGATTTCTTCAATAACCGGAAATTCTTTTCGTACTTCCGTATAAATAAGTCCGCTTGATGCACCGTAATGAATCAGTGCATGTTCGAGTGGACCGGATTGGTTGTTGCAAAGCAGAAAATAACGAAGTAAGGTTTTTTCATTTTCGGTGCTGTATATATTCCGAACTGTCATGCGGTTCTGGGTAAGCGTGCCGGTTTTGTCAGAACAGATAACAGAAGCACTGCCAAGTGTTTCCACAGCAGGGAGATGGCGGATAACGGCACACTGTTTTGCCATGCGCTCGACACCAAGGCTTAGCATGATGGTGACAAGAGCGGGCAGACTTTCCGGAATGGCTGCGACGCCAAGACTGACGGAAGTCATAAACATATCAAAAACCGGCTGATTTTTCTGCAATCCCAGAAAAAATAGAATGGCACAAATAATCAGGGCCAGGATGCCAAGCACTTTTCCTGTATGATTGAGGCGCCTGGTAAGAGGTGTCTGCGGTGCCTGTTCGTGTGAAAGCATACCGGCGATTTTCCCAATTTGCGTATTCATACCGGTTTCCGTAACACAGAACAGCCCATTTCCGGTCGTAATCATTGTGCCCGAAAATACCATATTGAGCTGGTCGCCGAGTGAAAGATTTTCCATATGCAGCGAGTCGGAAGTTTTTTCGATACTTCCCGTTTCGCCGGTAAGGGCGGATTCATTTGCCGACAGATTGTGCGTAAGGAGAAGTCTGCCATCGGCGGGAACAAGACAGCCCGTGTCAAGATAGACTAAATCTCCCGGTACAAGTTCCGGAGAAGATATGGTCTGGCGTTTTCCATCTCTTAGTACCTGACATTGTGGCGTTTGCAGAGAACGAAGGTGAGCCAGCGAATGTTCTGCCTTTTTCTCCTGATAAATGCCAAGCAGAGCATTTAGTATAACGATTGCCAGAATGATTAAAGGGTCGGTCAGATTCATTTCTCCCTGTGCATAAGAAGCGAAAAAAGAAATGCCGGCAGCTGCCAGTAAAGTAAGAATCATAAAATCTTTAAACTGCGCTGCAAACTGACGGAAAAATCCGGGACCTTTTTCGCTTTGCAATTCATTTTTTCCATAATGTCTCTGGCGTTTGATAACTTCTTTTTGGGATAAGCCCCGGTCTTTGAAACGGTTGAGTTTATCCATTACTTCCTGTGATTCCATTTGATACCAGTTCATACTTACCTCCAAAATATTTGACTGTTTTTGTCGAAAGGACTCTCCTCTTTTCCCTTATTTGCATAAAATAGAATAAGGAAGTGGCAGGAGGAGCTTGTGTTTGTTGTTTGCTTATTGGCGTTGTCGGTGAGCCTTGACACGCTGGGGATTGGTATGGCATATGCAATGTCGGGCATTTGCATACCCAAACGAATCCGGTTATTTATTGCGTTATTAAATGGCGTGCTGACAGCGGTTGCACTTTTTGCGGGTTCGACATGCCTTGCGGGGCTGCCGGAACCTTGTTTTCGCCTTATTGGCGGCGGGATTTTGATTTTGCTTGGTGCAAAAACGTGCATCCGTGTGTTGCAAAACAAAAGGGAAGTACAGTATGACAAAGATAATTCCCGAAGCATTGATATAAAAGAAGGCAGTGCGTTGGGAAGTGCCCTTGCGCTTGATTCGGTGAGTGCAGCACTTAGTCTGGTCGGTCAGGGAACCATAATCTGGTTGTTTCCTGTATGTACCGCTTTTTTATGTGGAGCCTTTTTGTGGATTGGCGGGCAGAGGATATACCACGTGCGTCGTCTCAATGGAATCAGTGGCATACTTCTTATTCTTCTTGGTTTGTTTCGCGTGCTGCCCGTTTTTTTCTAATAGCATTGAGGGCGAAAATTACTAATAGGACAATACCTGTATAAAAAATAACATGCTTGTATTTATCAAAATAATGAAAGAACAAATCTTTGTATTGATAAAAATAATAACCAAGACCGGTTAATACCGTGTTCCATGTAACAATGCCGATGGCAGAATACAAAAGATAACGGCTGATATTCTGCCCCATGGCACCCGCGACAAAGCCGATATAGGTGCGGCACAGAGGAATCACACGGCTGATTAGAACGGCACTTTTTTCGTGATTTCCAAAGACACGGTAGGAGGTTAGGATTGGTTTCTCCATAGAAGAAAAACGTTTCATAATGCGTTCCAACAGTGGAGAACCGCCAAACCTGCCAATGCCATACGGAATCAGTGCCCCAATCAGTCCTGCTCCCGTTGCCAAAAGGACAAGATATGGAAAAAACAACCCCTGCCCGGCAGCCATAACCCCCGCCAGTGGCAGAATAATCTCACTCGAAACAGGAAAACAGGCATATTCCAACATAATCAGCACAAACATAGCCCAAATGCCATAGCTCTGTAAAAACGACTCAATCCAATCCATTCATCATGACCTCAGTATGATTGTTACAGTGTATGAGGTGATAGTCGGAATTATTCTCTAGAATAGGGGGATAACAAAATTCAACCCATTTAGAAAAGTTGATACGAGAGTTTGCGGTCATTGCTGGCGTTTTATCAATATTCCAGTAAATCACCAAGAAAGGATTTGCAGCTCGTGGGTACAAATACGCAAGTATCTGACATGCGTAGTGGGCATGTCGATACTTCTGCGCATTTGTCTGAGCGGGAGCGTCCACGAGATGTAAACCTTTCTTGGTAATTTATGGAAATAAAAAACGCCACTAATTAACTGCCCCAAACTCTCCTATCACAGTCCTTGACAAAGGATTTTAGTGTTGGTATTATAAAATAGTATGCGTGCGTACATTTTGACACAAATAGGAGGTAGATTTGAAGAAGAAAATCAGCTTATTCGTTTTGTTGTTTCTCTTAGTATTGACAGCGAATTTTCAGACAACAAATGCGGCAGCAAAGAAAAACACATATAAGATAAAAGTAAACAAATTAAAGAATACGGTGACGGTATACCGTCATACGAAAAAAGGAAAGTACAAACCATATAAAGCATTTGTCTGTTCATCGGGCAAAGCGACACCGGTCGGCACTTTTTCTTTGGGAGAAAAATACCGGTGGCATGCACTGATGGGACCGTCTTACGGTCAGTACTGTACAAGAATTTATGGAAGTTTTTTGTTTCATTCGGTATGGTATTATCAGCCAAAGAAGAATACACAGTCCTATGCTCAGTTTAATCGGTTGGGAACGATGGCATCTCATGGATGTATCCGCTTGACGGCGGCAGACAGCAAATGGATTTATGATAATTGTCCATCCGGCACAAAAGTAGTAATTTACAATTCGCCAAAGGCAGGACCGCTTGGAAAGCCGAAGGTACAGAAGTTATCCGGGCATATGGGATGGGATCCGACTGATCCGGATATTCATAATCCATATTTGATTAAGGTAAAGAGTATCAAGCTGAGTACTACGAAAAAGACATTGGAAATTGGTGGTAAAAAGAAGGATGCGAAGTTTACGATTCGGGTAAAAAAGATTTTACCGAAAAAAGCGATGATCAAGAAGGTGAAATACACTTCTTCCAATAAAAAGATTGCAACTGTCAATCAAAAAGGTGTCGTAAAAGCAAAGAAAAAGGGAACTTGTAAAATTTTTGTGGAGACAACCGATGGCAGTAAAATAAAAAAGGTATGTAAGATTACAGTGAAGCAGGTGGAAAAGAAACCGGTTGTTATGCCAACACCGACACCGGCAGTTACACCGACGCCAACACCGACCCTTACACCAACGCCGTCACAAACGGCAGAACCAACACCGACATCAACGCCGGAATCGGCATTAAATGAGTGACAATAAGAAAAGAGGTAAAAAAATGAGTCAGAGTTATAATCCAAAAGAAATTGAAAAAAAATGGCAGAAAGTCTGGGAAGACGAAAAAGCTTTTCAGGCAACTAATGATTTCAGCAAGCCCAAATATTATGCCCTTGTTGAATTCCCATATCCATCCGGACAGGGACTTCATGTAGGACATCCGCGTCCGTATACGGCACTTGATATCGTAGCACGTAAAAGAAGAATGCAGGGCTACAACGTACTTTATCCGATGGGATGGGATGCGTTTGGTCTTCCGACAGAAAACTATGCAATTAAAAATAAAGTACATCCAAAGGAAGTAACGAAGAAGAATGTTGCAAGATTTAAAGCACAGCTTCAGGCACTTGGCTATTCCTTTGACTGGGATCGCGAAATTAACACAACAGATCCAAATTACTACAAATGGACCCAGTGGATTTTCCTGAAATTATTCAAAGCAGGACTTGCTTACAAGACAGAGATGCCGATTAACTGGTGTACTTCCTGTAAATGCGGTCTTGCCAATGAGGAAGTTGTAAACGGTGTGTGTGAGCGCTGTGGAAGTCCGGTTATCCGTAAGGTAAAGAGCCAGTGGATGCTTAAAATCACGGCATATGCAGATAAATTGATTGATGATTTGGATGGACTTGACTATATTGAGAGAGTCAAAGTTTCACAGAAAAACTGGATTGGACGTTCTCATGGTGCAGAAGTAGACTTCCAGATTAAAGACAAAGAAGAAAAACTCCGCATTTACACGACACGTCCGGATACTTTGTTTGGTGTAACTTACATGGTAGTATCTCCGGAACATCCATATCTGGATAAGTACAAAGATGAGATTAAAAACTGGGATGAGATTGTAGCCTACCGTGAGATGGCAGCAAGAAAATCCGATTTTGAGAGAACCGAGTTAGCAAAAGATAAAACAGGTGTAGCAATTGACGGACTTTCGGCAATTAATCCGGTAAATGGTGAGGAAATTCCAATTTGGGTATCCGATTATGTATTGATGAGCTACGGAACCGGAGCGATTATGGCGGTACCGGCACATGATACCCGTGACTGGGAATTTGCCAAGAAATTCAATTTGCCGATTCATGAAGTAATTGAAGGCGGTGACGTGGAAAAAGAGGCCTTCACGGATGTTGCTACGGGAACTCTTGTGAATTCCGGATTTTTAACCGGTAAATCTGTAGAAGAGGCAAAGAAAGAAATTATTGCCTGGTTAGAGGATAAGAAAGTGGGAACGGCAAAGAAAAACTTCAAACTGCGTGACTGGGTATTTTCCAGACAGCGTTACTGGGGTGAGCCGATTCCGATTGTAAAATGTGAAAAGTGTGGTTATGTACCGATTCCTGAAGAAGAACTTCCGCTTCGTCTGCCGGAGGTAGACAACTATGAACCAACGGATAACGGGGAATCTCCAATTTCCAAAATCCGTTCCTGGGTTGAGACAACTTGTCCATGCTGTGGCGGAAAAGCAGAGCGTGAGACAGATACAATGCCTCAGTGGGCTGGTTCTTCGTGGTACTTCCTGCGTTATATTGACCCAACAAATGATGAGGCACTTGCCAGCAAAGAGGCATTGAAATACTGGCTGCCGGTTGACTGGTACAATGGTGGTATGGAGCATACGACCCTGCATTTGCTGTATTCCCGTTTCTGGCACAAATTCCTGTATGATCAGAAAGTTGTACCGACACCGGAACCATATCAGAAGCGTACGTCTCACGGCATGATCCTTGGTGAAAACGGTGAGAAGATGAGTAAGTCCAGAGGAAACGTTGTAAATCCGGATGATATTGTACGTGATTACGGTGCAGATACACTGCGTACGTATGAGATGTTTATCGGTGCGTTTGACTTGAGCGCTTCCTGGTCTGAAGATGGTGTGAAAGGATGCCGCCGTTTCTTAGAGAGAGTTTGGAAGCTGCAGACACTCTTGACAGAAGGTGATGAGTATTCCGCAGATATGGAGATCAAGATGCATCAGACGATCAAGAAAGTCAGCGGTGATTTCGAGAATCTGAAGTTTAACACAGCGATCGCGGCAATGATGTCGTTGATCAATGACTTCTATAAGAAGAATTCGATCAATAAGGCAGAATATAAGACACTTATTACATTGCTCAATCCGGTTGCACCGCATATTACCGAAGAACTTTGGGAAATCGTTGGGGGACAGGGCAGATTGTACCAGCAGTCTTGGCCGGAGTATGTCGAAGAGAAGACCGTAGAGTCTACTGTGGAGATCGCTGTTCAGATCAACGGTAAGACCAAAGCAACAATTTCTATTGGCAAAGAAGATCCGAAAGACGATGTGCTTGCTAAGGCAAAAGAAGCTTTGGGTGATAAATTGAGTGGTAACATTATCAAAGAGATTTATGTGCCGGGGCGTATCGTTAATATTGTAGCAAAATAACATGCAGCAATGAAACGATCGTTGCGAAATAGTATTTTATGATGTTAATAGTCCATTTCCTTGGCGGAACGGTGGTTAATGTTTTGCCTTGGAAATGGGCTTTTCATGTTTGGAAGGAGGAGCGTTATGAATATTGCTGTATTATTTACCGGAGGGACGATCGGGAGTACGTTAGCCGGAAATGTGATCGGTACGAAAACCGGAGCAGCGGATGGTCTGTTAGACACGTTGTCTTGTGTAGAACGAGATGGTCATGTGGAAGAAATCACCTATCAGGTATATCATCCGTATACACTTCTCAGTGAAAATAGTACCGGATTAACGATCGCACAGTTGGCTCAGAGCATCCGAGAAGTGGTCAGTGAGGCGAAGTATACAGGCAGTGCAAAGGTGGCGCTAGGGAACAAAGGGGAAGCAGAAGATGGAACATCCGTATTTACGGGACTGGATGGAGTGATCATTATGCATGGCACAGATACGCTGGCATATTCAGCGGCTGCGATGGGCTATCTGTTTGGCGATTGTGACATTCCGATGGTTTTTGTGTCCAGCAACTATGTATTGACAGATCCAAGAGCCAATGGTGCTTATAATTTTCAATATGCTGTGCAGTTCTTAGCATTTGACTGCAAGCAAAAAGGTGTGTATGTTTCGTATCAGAATGGGGATGGGATCCCAAGGATTCACTTAGGAACAGCGATCATTGGACATCAGCCTTACAGTGATGAAGTGTATAGTGTTGGTGGTATGGAATACGGTCATTATGAAAAAGGCACCAAGTGTTTTGTCGCCGGAAAAATGTACTATGCATGGAACAATACAGAGAGGCTTACCGATAGACCTTCCCTGCAGGCACCGGATCACTGGGATGCACCGATCGGGTTGATCTACCCACATCCGGGGATGCGTTATCCGATGAACTTTGACGGAATACAGGCAATTTTGCATCATACGTATCATGCCGGCACGATCTGCAGTGAAACACCAGAAGCGGATAAATTCTTTTATGAGGTGGCAAACCGGAAAATCCCCATTTTTTTATGCGGCATGGATGCGGACATGGTTTACGAAAGCACATACGTCTATGAAAAATACGGAATGATCGTATTACCGATGGCATCGCCGGTAGCAATGTATATGAAACTGTGGCTTCTGCTATGTAGCGGATACTCAGCAAAAGAATGGATGACCAAACCGATTCCGGGCGATCTCCCCAATTTTAGTATATGACGCAAACTTCGCATACCCTCAACAGTCTTTCACCCACATATTGCTTATTATGTCAAAAGCTGCTATACATTTTGCAGTTCCCAGAGACTGAATTCTGCCATAAGG
>ENA-ORTY01003733-ORTY01003733.1-human-gut-metagenome-genome-assembly--contig:-NODE-3733-length-12760-cov-2.101377_pt1 | contig 12760 bp, 10 predicted proteins | sample MGYA00241917_ERZ509198 | MGnify/ENA primary metagenome ERZ509198 (study PRJEB26280, sample SAMEA2338857) | human gut metagenome | biome: human gut; feature: human-associated habitat; material: faeces...
GTGACGGCTGCTGTTGCCGGTTTTTACCACCTGGGCTTTGGCCTGGGCGCCTACGTGCTGCCGATCGTCATTTTGCTGTTTGCCGCCACGCTCTTTTTAGGCGAGGACTCGCCGCTCAACGTGCGCTCGGTCGCGGGCGGAGCCGTGGTCTTTATCACCGTTGTCTCCATTCTTTCGCTGATGGTGCCGGGTACGAGCGACTCGTGTGACCTTATGTTCACGCCGCAAAATCTGTCCGCCTCGGGTGGCTACATCGGTGCGTTTATTGCGAGTGCGCTGCAGAATGCCCTGGGTAAGCCTATCGCGATGGTGGTCCTGTTGGGTCTGGCCGTCGTTGGTTTTGTCATCATCGGCTTTTCGGTGGGTGGCGTGCTGCGCTCTGCTCGCGACCGCGCGGCCGATTTTGCCGAGCGCCGTCGTGCCGATGTTAACGCGAGCCCGTGGGGTGACGACGAAGCCCTGTCGGTGCCCGGCGTTGCCCGTCCGCACCTGAGCATTCTTCGTCAAAAGGGCTCCGATGCTGCCGTGACCACGGTCATGGGCAACGATGTGGACCCGGTTTTGGACGATGACGACGAGGACGAGAATCCGTTTGTCGACGTATCCGATGCCGTGGAGGCCGAGCGCGCTAAGACGACGCTGCTGCCGCGCCGTCATGTCAAGAAGGGCAAGGCCACGCCCAAGTTGAATACAAGCGAGCCCGACCCGTCTTGGTCCGATAGCGAGATTGAGCTTACCGAGGGCGATGACGAGGACGACGAGGCTCCGATTGAGACCGCAAAGACAACTTTGCTGCCGCGTCGCCATGCTAAGCGCGAACAGGTAACCGGCCAGCTTTCGATGGAAGACGACCCCGATAAGATCGACGAGTCCGAGCCGCCGTTTGCCGTGAATCCTGTCTCGGCAACACCTCAGATTCCCGACTTCTTGAAGCATCCCAAGGTTGCCGATACGGCTGTCGCGGGCGCTGCCGAGGCGCCTACTCCTAGCGATGGGGGAGCGGTCAATGCCCCCGCGGATAACGAGGGCGAAGAAGAGGACGGCCTCAAGCTTCCGCCGCTCGAGATCCTGCACGCCAACCCGCAGCCGGCGTCCTCCGCGTCTTCTGACAAGGAGCTGGAACAGACTGCCGAGTCGTTGCAGTCCACCTTGCTTGAGTTTGGCCGCAGTGCCCGCGTGGTCGGCTGGATCGCCGGCCCCACGGTGACGACCTTTAAGCTGCAACCTGGCGAGGGCGAGCGCGTGAGCAAGATTTCGAGCCTCGAGGACGATATCGCGCTTTCGCTCGCTGCTCAGTCGGTGCGCATCTTTGCCCCGATCCCCGGTACCTCGCTTGTGGGTATCGAGATTCCCAATCGCAAGCGCCAGAACGTCAACCTGGGCGACGTGCTGCCCTATGTGAAGGGCGGTCCGCTCGAGCTGGCCATCGGTCGAGATGCCGAGGGCACGCCGGTCGTCGCTGACCTCGCCAAGATGCCCCACCTGCTGATCGCCGGCACGACCGGTTCTGGTAAGTCGGTGATGATCAATTCCATCATCACGACCCTGCTCATGCGAGCCCTTCCCGAGGACGTTCGCCTGATCATGGTCGACCCCAAGCGCGTCGAGCTTGCGGGCTATAACGGTTTGCCGCATCTCTATGTGCCCGTGGTGACCGAGCCCAAGCAGGCCGCGAGCGCTCTGCAATGGGCCGTGTCCGAGATGGAGCGTCGCCTGAAGGTCTTCGAGCGTCTCAACGTGCGTAAGATCTCGACCTACAACGAAAAGCAGGCCGCCGGCGAGTTTGAGCATTACGACAACCCGCCCCAAAAGATGCCCTATCTGGTCATTATCATCGACGAGCTTTCGGACCTGATGATGGTCGCCGGCAAGGATGTCGAGGCCTCGATCGTTCGTATCGCCCAGCTGGGCCGTGCCGCCGGTATACACCTTATCGTGGCTACGCAGCGCCCCAGCTCCAACGTGGTGACGGGCCTCATCAAGGCCAACATCACCAACCGCATCGCCTTTAACGTCGCCACGGGCATCGACTCGCGCGTTATTATTGACCAGATGGGTGCCGAAAAGCTCACCGGTTTGGGCGACATGCTGTTCTCCAAGGTCGACTGGGGCAAGCCTCGCCGTATCCAGGGCTGCTTTGTCTCGGATGACGAAATCAACGAGATTGTCGAGTTCGTCAAGTCGCAGAGCGAGCCCGACTACCACGAGGAGATCCTGTCTGCCGTGGCGCCCGCTTCCATGTCCATGGTGGGTGGCGGCGGCATTGTCCGCACCGGGGGAGCTGAGCCGCAAGACGATGATCCGCTCATTTGGGAAGCCGCCCATATTGTGGTGGAATCGCAGCTGGGCTCCACATCTGGCCTGCAACGCCGCCTTAAGGTTGGCTATGCGCGCGCCGGGCGTATTATGGACATGCTGGAAGAAAAGGGTGTCGTCGGCCCGCCCGACGGTTCCAAGCCGCGCGAGGTCCTGTTGGACGAGGAGGGGCTTGCCGCGCTGGAATCTGTCGACGCCGAGATGGCACGTGAAGATCGTGAGTTTGGAGGATTCTGATGGCTGCACGCTTTGGTGACATGCTGCTCGAGCAGCGTCGCCGAATGGGCCTTTCCATTCAGCAGGTCGCCAACACCATCAAAATCAGGCCGCAGATCATCGAGTTTTTCGAGACCGGTAACTTTGCTTCGATGCCGCCGCGCGGCTATGCACAGGGCATGATTTCGAGCTATGCTCGCTTTTTGGGCCTCAATCCGCGCGAGGTCGTCAATGCCTACTTTGACGACCTGATGGCATACGAACGCGAGACATCGCAGCAGGGCGGTCGTTTTCAGGACGCCGCCGGCTACGTCAATTCGCGTTCCTCGGTCGATAACGGGCGCTTCCTGATGGTTCAGGGCGGTCGTTCGACCCGCTATGGACAGCGTCCTCAGCAGGCCGGTTATATTACTGAGACGGGTTCGGGCGAGGAGATTCGCTCACAGCGTGACCGGTTCCGCAGTACGCCGATGCCCGAGGACCGTGCACTTCCCGCTGCCCGCGGCGTGGCGCGTGACCCTCGTGCCGGCTACGGCGACGGCGGCTATTCAGATCGCGGTCACCGTGGTGTCTCCACCGGACGCTCTCGCGGTGGCTATGCGGATGCCGATACCACGCAGGTGACGCCGCGTCTTCGCTCTCAATCACAGCCGTATGGCCAGCGCTCTTCGGCTCCGCGTTCGGGCCAACGTGGCTATCAAGGCCGCGGTGAACTTGCGCCCCGCTCGGGTCAGCGCAGCCTTCAGGGCCAGGGCGGCTATCGCGGCCGTTCCGATAGCAATCGTGGTCGTATGCCTCAGGGAGGCGGCCGCAGCAGTTCCGGTCGTGGACGCGGCGGATCCCGTACTCCTCAAAACAACGGGCTCGATCCGCGTATCGTCTACGCCGGCATCGGTGCCGTGGCGTTGCTGCTGATCGTGCTCATCGTGGTGCTTCTGCGCGGCTGCGCATCTTCGGCGCCCGAGACCACGCCCGAGGCGCCCACTGCTACCAAGACGACGACCAAGAAGTCTTCTAAGAAGACCGAAACGGTCGACGAGGACGAAGACACCGATGAGCCGACGGATGAGTCGACTGATTCGGACGCTACCAAGACGACGGCCAAGAAGGAAGAGAACGAGGTCACGAAGGTCAAAGTTTCCGTTGCCAAGGGAAAGACCGCGTGGATTGAGATCAAGGTCGACGGCAAGTCGGTCTATGGCGCTCAGGCGACTGGCCCCTTTGAGCAGGAGTACACGCCCGAGTCCTCGATCGAGATCACCACGTCCAAGCCTTCCGATGTTACCGTTACCAAGAACGGTGAAAAGGTCCGTTACGATACCAAGACCTCGGGCGTGGCTCGTGTGACGATCACCGTTCCTAAGAAGGAGACGACTGATTCCGAGAATGGTGAAAGTTCTGATGGTACCGACACCACCGATGGTACCGATGCCCAGTCCACGGATGGCGCCGATACCGCAACTGACGGTCAGACACCCACCGATTCTACCGACAATTCGTACGATAGCTACTAGGCCGCTCGTACGCGAAAGGAAACATCATGGCTAAAGATTCCAGCTTCGACGTCGTGTCCGAGGTCAACATGCAAGAGGTCGACAACGCCTTCCAGCAGACCACGCGCGAGATTTCCCAGCGCTATGACCTTAAGGATTCCGGCGCCACGATCGAGCTTTCGAAGGGCGAGAAGCTCTTTACGATCAACGCCCCGGCCGACTTTGTCTCCAAACAGATTGTTGACGTGCTGAGCTCCAAGCTCATCAAGCGCGGCATCGACCTCAAGGCTGTCTCGTGGGATGCTCCGCAGGCGGCATCGGGCGGCACCGTGCGCGTGCTCGGCCATATCGTCGAGGGTATCGACCAGGCGACCGCCAAGAAGATCAACAAGGACATCAAGGATCAAAAGCTCAAGGTCAAGGTGACCATCGAGGCCGACAAGCTGCGTGTTTCCTCTGCTTCGAAGGACGCGTTGCAGACCGTGATTCAGTTCCTGCGCGACCAGGATTACGGCCAGCCGCTACAGTTCACCAACTACCGCTAATATCAATCGAAAGGACCGCTCTCCAACATGGATACACCGTTGGGCTCCGTGCTCTACATCACCCTCGGGTGCGCTAAGAACGAGGTTGACACCGACCGCATGCGTTCTCTTTTGACCGCCGCGGGCTACGAGGAGGCATTCGACCCGCAGGATGCCGACATCGCCATCGTCAATACTTGCTCGTTCCTCGCCTCCGCAACGTCCGAGAGCATCGAGACCACGCTCGAGCTCGCCAACGAGGTTCAGGACGGCGTTCGTTCTTGCCCCATCGTCATGTGCGGCTGCGTGCCGTCGCGCTATGGCGATGACCTGCCTGACGAGCTGCCCGAGGTCGCTGCCTTTGTGAAGGCCGACGAGGAAGATGGCATCGTGGCGGTCATCGATGGCGTGCTGGGTGTCGAGCGTGAGATTGCAGCCTATATCCCGCAGGTCAAACGTACCGTCGAGGGTGCTGTCGCTTACGTCAAGATTTCCGATGGCTGCAACCGTTTCTGCAGCTTCTGCATGATTCCCTATATCCGCGGCCGCTATCATTCGCGCAATGCCGAGAGCATCATCTCCGAGGTGCGCGACCTGGTTGCCGGCGGTGTGCGCGAGATCGTGCTGATCGGCCAGGACACGGGCATCTGGGGTACCGACTTTGCCGACGAGGACGTCGCCGATGGCTCGCCGCGCAATCTGGCGCAGCTGCTGTGTGCCGTCGCCGAGGCCGTGCGCCCGCACAACGTCTGGGTCCGCGTGCTCTATCTGCAGCCCGAGGGCATGACTGACGAGCTCATTGAGACCATTCGTGATACGCCCGAGGTGCTGCCCTATATCGATATCCCCGTGCAGCACTGCGACGCGCGCATTCTCAAGGCCATGCGTCGCTCCGGTTCGCGCCAGGAGCTCGAGGATCTGTTCCGCGACCTTCGTGAGCGTATCCCCGGCATCGTGATCCGTTCCACGGCCATGGTCGGCTTCCCGACCGAGACCGACGACGAGTTCCGCGACCTTATCGACTTTATGGACACCGTCGGCTTTGACTACACGAGCGTCTTTGCCTACTCGCAGGAGGAGGGCAGCCTGGCCGCTAAGATGGAGGGTCAGGTCGACGAAGAGGTCAAGCTCGAGCGCGCCCAGGAGGCCATGGACCTGGCCGAGTCGCTCGGTTTTGCCGCCACCGCCGCCCATGTGGGCGAGCGCGCCCAGGTGATCGTCGACGGTATCGAAGAGACCGAGGATGGCGCCGAGCTGATCGGCCATGCCTGGTTCCAGGCGCCCGATTCCGATGGCGCGGTTCACTTGGACGCCAGCGAGGCGTCCGTGGGCGATATTCTGACGGTCGAGTTTACCGATAGCTTCTGCTATGAGCTTATCGGTCATGTTGTGGAGTAGGAGAGCGTCGTGGCAAACGAGAGCAATAAGGAACTGACGAGTGTTTGGACGCCCGCCAACATCGTGACGTGCGTTCGCATCGTCTTTATCCCGGTGTTCATGATCGTCTCGGCTCTGTCTCACACGAGTGTTGCCGGTACGGATTGGAGCACCTTTGACGGCCCGCTCGCCGCCGCTGCCTTCATTCTGTATGTGATCCTGTCGTGCACCGATAAGGTCGACGGTTATCTGGCGCGCTCGCGCAACGAGATCACCGATTTCGGCAAGTTCTTGGACCCCATCGCCGACAAGCTGCTGGTGTTCTCGGCCTTGCTGCTGTTCTTGGATTTTGGCGCGGTGACCGTGTGGTCCGTGTTCATTATCCTGTTCCGCGAGCTTCTGGTGAGCGCCCTTCGCATGGTTGCGAGCGCGGCCGGTGAGGTCGTTGCGGCCGATAAGCTCGGCAAGTACAAGACGGCAACCACGATGGTCTCCATCTGCGGTTACCTGTGCGTTTTTGCTATGGCCGGCTTGCACCTTGGCCCGGTGGCGCTGACGCTCGGCATCTACTCGGTGTCGCGCTTCCTGTACGCCGTTGCCGTTGTCTTGACCGTTATCTCGGGCGCCCAGTACTTCTGGAACTGCCGCAAGATCGTCTTTTCGGTCTAGGTCCTGGTGGGCATGACGGAATCATTTGAGCAGATTGCCGCGCATAACGAAGAGCTCGCACGCGATATTGTCGAGCGCGCGAGCGCTCGGGGTGTGACGGTTTCGACGGCTGAGTCGCTGACGGCGGGTATGATCGCCTCGACGATTGCGGATATCCCGGGCGCCTCGGCGGTGCTGCGTGGCGGTGCGGTGACCTACTGCGATGAGATTAAGCATCGCGTGCTGGGTGTTGAGCAGGAGACGCTCGACCGCTACACCGCGGTGTCGCATCAAACTGCGCGCGAGATGGCGTCGGGTTCGCTGGAGCTGTACCAGAGCGATATTGCCGTGAGCGCGACTGGCTATGCCGGCCCCGGTGGAGGGACCGAGGACGATCCGGCTGGCACTTTTTATATTGGCTGGGCGTATCGCTCGGCCGATGGGGGCGTGCCGGTCGTGGACTCCATTCGTTGTCGCTATGAGGGCGATCGTTCGTGTGTTCGTGCCCATGCGGTCGCGGAGGCACTGGGTCGCATTGTCTGCGTGCTCGATTCTATGGAATAGACGTGTTTTAAGGGGCCTCCGGGCCCCTTAATTGTGGAGATAGGGACCTTAGGCTCATTTGGCGTTTGTGCTGGTTGTAGACGTATTCTTGCCTTCCTTGCTCTTATTTGGCCCTTTGTGGTCAAGCATTTGGTCAGTGTTTGGTCGGCGTTTGGTTGGGTTTTGGAAAGACTGCCTGTATATGATTGGCCTGAACGGTTGACCACGAACAGCCGTTCGTTTATTATCGATGCAGGTTGTTAAGAGGAGGGCTATTCATGGCCAAGAATTCAGGTCCCGTACGTACCGTTCATGCTCGCACGACGGGTAAAGAGCGCGATGAGATGATCGCCACCACCAAGGCTGAGATCGAGAAGAAATTCGGCCAGGGTTCCATCATGAGGTACGGCGACGGTGGTCCCGAGCTCGAGGTCGAGGCCATTCCCACGGGCGCTCTGGCCCTCGATGCCGCTCTGGGTATCGGCGGCGTGCCGCGCGGCCGTATCGTCGAGATTTACGGTCCCGAGTCCTCCGGTAAGACGACGCTTTCGCTCGAGATCCTGGCCGAGGCCCAGGCAATGGGTGGCGTTGTGGCATTTATCGATGCCGAGCATGCGCTCGATCCCACGTATGCCGCGCGCATCGGCGTGGATATCGACGAGGTGCTCATTTCTCAGCCCGATACGGGCGAGCAGGCGCTCGAGATTGTTGACATGCTCGTGCGTTCCGGCGCCATCGATGCCATCGTTGTTGACTCCGTCGCCGCGCTGACCCCGCGTGCCGAGATCGAGGGAGAAATCGGCGACACTACGGTCGGTCTTCAGGCTCGCCTGATGAGCCAAGCGCTCCGCAAGCTCGCCGGCTCGCTGTCTAAGTCCAACACGACGTGCATCTTCATTAACCAGCTGCGCGAGAAGATCGGCGTCATGTTCGGCAACCCCGAGACCACGACGGGCGGCCGCGCCCTTAAGTTCTTCTCTTCGGTGCGTATCGACATTCGCCGCATCGACAGCATTAAGCTTAAGGACGAGGTTATCGGTAACCGCGTGCGCGCTAAGGTCGTTAAGAACAAGGTGGCAGCTCCGTTCCGTTCTGCTGAGTTCGACATCATGTACGGTACGGGCATCTCTAAGGAGGGCTCGATTCTGGACATGGCTGTCGAGTGCGGCATCTGCAAGAAGATGGGCTCCTGGTTTGCCTATGGCGAGGACAAGCTCGGCAACGGTCGCGAGGCCGCCAAGGCTTTCCTGCGCGAACACCCCGATTGCGCCGACGAGATTGAGCATAAGGTTCGCCTTGCCTGCGGACTTGAGTTTGATGACGATGCTCCGTCCGAGGTAGAGCTGACCGATCAGCCTGCGCCTGAGGAGTTTGATGAGCTTTACGCCATCGATGGTTCCGCTATGCTCGATGATGACGACGAGTAGCGGTTACGCTCATGTCGTATACGGTGACCGAGGCCACGGTCGTCTTTCCCGATAAGAAGGCGGCCTCCTCGTTCTCGAGCGGGTATGCGTCCAAAAAGCCTTGCGCACATATCGATTGTGAGCTTGAAGACGGTTTTGAGCGGTCCATTTGGATTCCCGTGCGGGTCGCGCGCCTGTATGTCAAAAACCGCCCCGATCTTCCCTGTGATTGGGACAACTTTCGTGAGGCGGTGCAGATCATCGAGCGTAAATGTGCACTTACCATGGTGACCGAGATGTTATCGCGCCGCGACCATGCGACGGGTGAGGTCCGTGACAAGCTGGCTCGCTATGGCTTTCACCTGCCCGCGATCGATTTTGCCGTCGAGCGTGCCACCGAGTATCGCTTTTTAGACGAGAATCGCTTTTGCTCGTACTTTATCGAGGAACGCAAGCGGCGTGGTTGGGGACAGCGTAAAATCGAGACCGAGCTCAAGCGCCGTCATGTCGTGCTCGATGACATTCCCGGTTATCCCGAGGATTATTTTGCCGTCGAAGACGATTTGGCGCGTGCGTCAGCCCTGCTCGCTAAGCGGCGTGTTCCAGAGACGCGCGGATTCGAAAAACTGGTTCGGTTTTTGATGGGCAAGGGCTTTTCGTATCACATCGCCGCTGATGCCGTTAAGGCCCGCCTCGATGCCGAATGCGAGGAATGTGCGCTTTAGGCGTATGCGTTCTGTGGCCCTGCCGTTCACCGCGTTTTAGCCGCCGTACTGGGGCCATTTATTTGACAGTTGTTGTGGTTCAACGTACGATAAACACTGTCATTTGCTTTGTGATATGTGCTCATCTGTGATGAGTTTGTTTATATGTTTATCTGTATCCGACCCGCATAAGCTGCGCCCATATTACTCAAATGTCGCGAGCCGTTCGTAAGGACGGTTCGCTTTGTTGTGTAACGAATCCATAAAAAGGAGTGAGCATGCCTATCATTGCAGCGCTCGTTGGCATCGTTTTGGGTGCCGTCGCCGCCATTGCCTACATGCGCACCGCCAAGCAGGGTAGTCTTCACGAGGCCGACGAAAAGATCCAGTCGGCACACGCACAGGCTGAGTCCCTGATCGGTGATGCAAAGCGTCAGGCCGAGACCCTCAAAAAAGAGGCTCTGCTCGAGGCTAAAGAGGAGATCATCAAGAACAAGCAGGCCGCCGAGGCCGAGGACAAGCAGCGTAAGAGCGAGATTCGTACGCTCGAGAACCGCGTGATGCAGCGCGAGGAGTCCCTCGATCGCCGAAACGATGCCCTCGACAAGCGTGAGCACCAGCTGTCCAGCCAGGCCGGTCAGGTCGAGAAACGCTCCCGCGAGCTTGAGGAGCTCTGCGCCAAGCAGACCTCCGAGCTCGAGCGTATCGCCGACCTTACCCGCGAGGATGCCCACAAGGAGCTCCTCGATAAGGTTCGCGGCGAGGTCACCCACGAGGCTGCCACGATCATTCGCGAGTCCGAGCAGCAGGTTCGCGCCGAGTGCCACAAGACCGCCCAGGAGATTTTGTCCCTGGCGATTCAGCGCTGCGCTGCCGACCACACTGCCGAGGTCACCGTTACCTCCGTGCACATTCCCTCTGATGACCTCAAGGGTCGTATCATCGGTCGCGAGGGTCGCAACATCCGGACCTTTGAGCAGGTTTCCGGCGTTAACCTCGTGATCGACGACACGCCCGAGACCGTCGTTCTTTCGAGCTTCGATCCGGTCCGTCGTGAGACCGCCCGTGTCGCCCTCGAGAACCTCATCGCCGACGGCCGCATTCACCCTGCCCGCATCGAGGAGATGTATCACAAGGCTGCCGACCTGGTTCAGCAGCGCGTGCGCGAGGCCGGCGAGCAGGCTGCTTTCGACACCGGCATTCACGACCTACACCCCGAGATCGTCAAGACCCTTGGTGCCCTGCGCTACCGTACTTCGTTTGGTCAGAACGTGCTTCAGCACTCCCTCGAGGTCTCTGATCTCTGCGGCGTGATGGCTTCCGAGCTTGGCCTGGACGTTGTGACCGCCAAGCGCGCCGGCCTGCTTCACGACCTGGGCAAGGCAATTGACCACGACGTCGAGGGCCCGCATGCCGTCATCGGCGCCGAGCTCGCCCGTCGTTATGGCGAGAAGCCCGTTATCGTCCACGCTATCGAGGCTCACCATGCCGATGTCGACCCCAACACGGTGCTCGACGTCCTGGTACAGGCCGCCGATGCCGTCTCCGCTTCTCGCCCCGGTGCCCGTCGCGAGTCTGCCGAGAACTACATCAAGCGCCTTGAGAAGCTCGAGGAGATCGCCAACTCCCATGACGGCGTCGAGCGTACCTATGCCATGCAGGCTGGTCGCGAGGTCCACGTCATGGTTCAGCCGGACAAGATTTCCGATGCCCAGTCCACGGTCCTGGCTCACGATATCGCCCATCAGATCGAGGAAGAGATGGAGTATCCCGGTCAGGTGCGCGTCGTCGTGATTCGCGAGAGCCGCGCTGTCGATATCGCTAAATAATATGAGCGACGCGAACGAGCTCATCTCATTTATCGCGTCGATGTCGGGGGAGGGCAACCTTCGCGTCGAGGAGAACCTTGGCGAGGGGTATGTCCGCCTCCGCGTTTCGGAGGCCGAGCGGCGCCAGGCAAAGCACGACATTCAGCATGTCGAGGATATCGTCATCGAAATGCTCCGTAATGCTCGCGATGCCGGCGCCGACAAGGTCTATCTCGCCACGACCAAGGAAGATGGCGTCCGCACGCTTGTCTTTCTGGATAACGGCTCGGGTGTTCCGCAGGATATGCAAGAGCGAATCTTCGATGCTCGCGTTACCTCAAAACTCGAGAGCATGAAGATGGACCGTTGGGGCGTTCACGGTCGTGGCATGGCATTGTTTTCGATCAAGCAGAACACCGACGAGGCCCGTGTGGTCACGTCCGGCGTCGATCTTGGTTCAGCCTTTAAGGTGAGCGTTGCGGCCGACCGCCTCAGCGAGCGTGCCGATCAGTCCAGCTGGCCCCATGCCGTCAAGGATGAGGACGGACGTTATGTCTGTGCTCGCGGTCCGCATAATATTATTCGCGCTGCCTGTGAGTTTGCGCTCGAGGAGTTGCGTGGTTGCGATGTCTATCTTGGTTCTCCGTCTGAGATTGCCGCGACCCTTTATGCTCAGGCGTCAAGTCGGCTCGATACGTCTCGTCTCCTGTTTATTGATGATGAGAGCGAGCTTCCGGTTGTCGATCGTTTAGGCCTTGCCTCCGATGCCGAGGACTTTATCCGTATCTGCTCGGGTTTGGGTCTTGAGATGTCCGAGCGCACGGCTCATCGCATTTTGGCAGGGCAGATTAAGCCCGTTCGCGGTGTGACCGCGCGTCTGCTGCGCGAGCGTGATTCGTCCTCGCATGCGCCGGCTCCTGTCGATCTCGCGAAGGATCGTCGCGGGCTACGTATTGCTAAGGATGACATGGCACAGTTTTCGCGCGCTGTGGAGCGCGACTTTAATGACCTTGCCGCCCGGTACTATCTCAACCTTTGCGGCGACCCAAAGATTCGCGTTTCGCGTGATCGAATCACCGTGACCTTCGATCTTGCCAAAGAGGAATAGTGCCTTTACCGAGTCCACTCGGTACGATAAAGTTATTGCAGTTAAAACGTACTTTTAAACGCAGGAGTTTCTTCATGGATTGCCTGAAGGTATCAAGCAAATCATCGCCCGCGTCCGTTGCCGGCGCCATTGCCGGCATGGTCAAAGATGGCGTCCCCGTCAACATTCAATGCGTCGGTGCCGGTGCCGTCAACCAGGCCATCAAGGCCGTTGCCATTGCGCGCGGCTTTCTGATTCCGACCGGCTTTGATGTCTCCTGCGCGCCGGTGTTCTCCGACATCCTCATTAACGGGGAGTCGCGCACGGCCATCCGCCTTTCTATCTACGTTCACCAGATCAATCGAGCTGCTATGGATAACGTCGTCATTGATGATGTTAAGCCTGTGGCATAGCTTCTGCTTGCCTCGATTCGCCTCCCTTCCATCGTTAGGACTTATGCACATGGACCAGCGTTCCGTACGCGATATTCTTGCCGGAAAAACCTACTTTATCCGCACCTTTGGCTGCCAGATGAATCAGCACGACTCCGAGCGTGTGAGCGGTCTGCTTGATTCGCATGGCTGCCTCATGGCGCTCGATCTCGCGCATGCCGATATCGTTGTCTTTATGACATGCTG
>ENA-ORTY01003734-ORTY01003734.1-human-gut-metagenome-genome-assembly--contig:-NODE-3734-length-12759-cov-2.594537_pt1 | contig 12759 bp, 13 predicted proteins | sample MGYA00241917_ERZ509198 | MGnify/ENA primary metagenome ERZ509198 (study PRJEB26280, sample SAMEA2338857) | human gut metagenome | biome: human gut; feature: human-associated habitat; material: faeces...
AATGCAAAATAAATAATTAAGGAGAATAAAGATGGATTACAAAAAAGCTGGAGTCGATATTGAAGCAGGTTATAAATCAGTAGAATTAATGAAAGAACATGTTAAAAAAACAATGCGTCCTGAAGTCTTAGGAGGACTTGGTGGTTTTGCAGGTGCTTTTGATTTAAGCGGAATTAAAAATATGGAAGAACCGGTTTTATTATCAGGAACAGATGGTTGTGGAACAAAAGTGAAACTTGCTTTTGTAATGGATAAACACGATACAATTGGTATTGACGCTGTAGCGATGTGTGTTAATGATATTGCTTGTTCTGGAGGAGAACCACTTTTCTTCTTAGATTATATTGCTTGTGGTAAAAACTATCCTGAAAAGATTGCTTCAATTGTAAGTGGTGTTGCTGAAGGATGTTTACAATCTGAATGTGCTTTAGTTGGTGGTGAAACTGCTGAACATCCAGGTTTAATGCCTGAAGATGATTATGATTTAGCTGGTTTTGCTGTAGGTGTTGTTGATAAAAAAGATATTATTGATGGTTCAACAATTAAAGCAGGAGATACACTTATTGGTATTGCTTCAAGTGGTGTTCATTCAAATGGTTTTTCACTTGTTAGAAAAGTGTTTGAAATGACAAAAGAATCATTAGATGCATACTATGATGAATTAGGAGAAGCTTTAATTGAACCAACACGTATTTATGTAAAAGCTTTAAAAAATGTAAAAAATGCGGGTGTTAGAATTAAAGGATGCTCTCATATTACAGGTGGAGGTTTCTTTGAAAATGTTCCAAGAATGCTTCCTGAAAATGTAAGAGCAGTTATTAAAAAAGATAGTTATCCAGTACCAGCTTTATTTGATTTAATTCAAAAAAATGGAAATATTGAAGAACATATGATGTATAACACATTCAATATGGGTCTTGGTATGGTAATTGCAGTTAATCCAAAAGATGTTGATGCAACAATGAAAGCTATTGAAGATGCAGGAGACAAATGCTATGTTGTTGGAAATATCGTTGAAGGAGATAAGGGCGTGGATCTATGCTAAAATTTGCGGTCTTTGTTTCTGGTGGAGGAACAGATTTACAATCTATTATTGATGCCAAAAACGAAGGAAAGATCAATGGCGAAATCGCTCTTGTTCTTTCTAATCGTCAAAAGGCTTATGGTTTACAAAGAGCTAAAGATGCTGGGATTGAAACAGCGGTTGTCAAAAAAGATGATGCTTTGATTGTAAAGATGTTAAAAGAAAGAAATATTGATTTTATTGTCTTAGCGGGTTATCTAGCAATTTTAACGGATGAGTTAATTGATGCATATCCAAATAAAATTATGAACATTCATCCTTCCCTTATTCCTTCTTTTTGTGGACCAGGAATGTATGGAATGCATGTTCATGAAGCTGTATTACAACGTGGTGCAAAGGTTTCGGGGGCAACCGTGCACTTTGTTTCAAATATTGTCGATGGGGGACCGATTATTAAACAAGTTGCTTGTGATATATCGGATTTAGATACAGCGGATGATATTCAAAAAAGGGTGTTAGAGATTGAACATAAATTATTACCTGAAGTTGTAGGGTTATATTGTGATAATAAGATAAAAATTATTGATGGAAAGGCAAAGGTAATTTAAATGAAAAGAGCTTTAATTTCAGTTACAAATAAAGATGGGGTTGTTGATTTTGCTAAAGGATTAGTAGAATTAGGTTTTGAAATTGTATCAACAGGAGGTACAATGAAAGTTTTACAAGAAAATGGGGTTTCTTGTATTGCAATTGATGATGTGACAGGATTTCCTGAAATGTTAGATGGACGTGTTAAAACACTTCATCCAATGGTACATGGAGGACTTTTATATCGTCGTGATTTACCTAGTCATGTTGAAACAATTAAAAAACACTTCAAAGGAAGTGTTCAAAAAGATTTATTAAATATTCTCTATACTTCTATTGAATTAAAGAATATTTCAAAAATCTATCGTTATAAACAATATTTCCATGAATCAGAAGATTCAATCAGAAGTTCACTCTTTTTACAATATTCAAGATTGCCAAAAGATATGATGAATCGTTTAATTAGTGCAAGCGGTCCTAAAGAAGTATTATCTTTATTATCAACTTCTAAATATAACTTCTATATGGATGATAAAGAATTTGCCTATATCGAATATTATGCAGATAGTATTCAATATAATATCGCAAAAAGATACATGCGTTTTTCAAATAGTGCACCACTTGTTTATATGACTTATTGTATTTTACAAAGAATAGAAATAGACAATTTGAAACATATTATTGAAGGTATTCGTTACAATCAACCTGTTTCAAAAATTGAAAATACATTAATCTATGCATAGGAGGGGGAAAAATGATTAAAAATACACATTTATATAACATTGTTTTCTCTAGAGATGATTATATGGAAGTTTTGATGAAACTTGAAAATCATCAAGATTCTATTTATCCAGTTAAAGCGAAGAAAGTGATTTCTAATTTAGATCATGCGACTTCTATGGAAGATAGAAATCCATATAACGAAGTATTAGACGAACTTTATAATGTGATGGATGTCTTACATATTGAAAGAGTAGATCGACCTGTTCAAAGTGCATTTTTAAATGTTCGTGAAATTTTAGATTATATTTCAGAAATTCATCAAAAATTAGATGATATTAATGAAATAAAAAGAGGAATTAAAAAAGATTATTATGAAAATCAAGAAGCGATTGAATTAATTTCATGTTTGCATAGAGATCGTATTTCTATTGATGATATTCATGAATTAAAATATGTAGCTTTAAGATTTGGTAAATTACCTTTATCACAAATAGAAAAGATTAAATATTTTGATAGTTATCCATTTGTTTATCAAGAATTATCACATAGTGATCAATTTGCTTGGGTTGTTTATGGTGGCGTTGAACATAGTATCGGTGAAATTGATAATATTTTCTCCTCTATGAATTTTGAAGAAGTAAAACTTCCACAATTTGCTCATGGTAAAATGGAAGAAGCTGTAGCTGAATTAAAAGCTGAAAATAAAACAATGGAAGCTTATCTTCAAGAACTTGATCAACGTATTGAAAAAGTAAAAGAAGATAATGAAGAACAACTATTAGGTGATTTTTGGAAAGCTTATCGTTTAAAAGAATTATATAAAAAAGGAAAATACGTTGTTGATTTAAAAACTAAAGCAGCAATTTATGCTTTCAGTTCATTGAGTAAAGATGAAATAGAAGGAATTGTGAATATTCCTGGACTTACAATTCATGAACTTCCTATTGATACGTATCAAGATCAAGGAGTTGAAGGTCCTGTTTATGTTGAAAACAATGCATTTTTCCAACCGTTTGAATGTTTATTTACATTTAAACCAGGAGAAAAATTTGATCCAACTATTTTAGCTGGTGTTGTGATGATGATTTCAGCATTTGTTTTACTTGGTGATTTAGGTGTTGGTATTTTATGTATCCTATTATCACTTGTTGCTAGAGGTAACATCGGTAAGTTACTACAACGTGTAGGAGTTGCTGTTACAATAGGAGGACTATTAAGTGGAACAGTCTTCTATAGTATGTCACTTTATGATTCAATCTTTGTTGTAGGTACAAATTATGCAATGAAAATTGGACTATTCTTTGTTATAAACATTGCGGTATTATTAGTTTGTAGCTTAGTGAAAAAAGTGACAAAAAGATTAATAAAGAGTAAAGGGGGACTGTCATGGCAATAGCGAAATTAAACTTGGTTAGCCTTGATTTTGATAAAGACAATTGTAATGATGTGTTACTTGAGCTTTATCAAAGAGATGATTTTCATCCCGAGCTAGCAAGCAAGTTTACGGATAGTGTTGCTGGTCTTTCAGCTTACAACAATGACAATCTTTATGAAGAATTGTTATCAAGAATTGAAGAAATGAAAACAAAATATCATTTTGAAGTTCCTGAAGTTGAAACAGATTCGCAACTTAATGTATTTAGAGCTAAAGAATTTTTAGATGATCTATTTTTAGATATTGACCGTATTGATGCTGTTAAAAAAGAATTGACAAAGATGATTGAAGAAAATGATGAAGCCATCATTACTTTGAATCATGTTGAAGGTTCTAATATTGACTTTGATCAATTATTTGGAACACAATATTTAAAAATAAGATTCGGTAAACTTCCTCTCAATAATGAAGGAAAGTTAGAGTATTATGAAACATTACCATTTGTTTATAAAGCATTTCAAAGAGATGATAAATATGTATGGTGTATGTATATGACGACACCTACAGATGCTCCTGAAGTGGATAATGTTTTTACATCACTTTATTTTGAAAAAATCCATATTCCTGAATTCGTTCATGGTTCATGTGAATTAGCTGAAAAAGAAATTCAAAATGAATCTGATTCAGCTAAACAATACAGCCAAGATTTACAAAATAGAATTGATAAAACAATTTCAGAAAATATGGAAGAATTAACACGTATTTATAGTGTTGCTAAAAAATTAAATTCAGTTTATGCAATGCAAAAATATATTGTTAAATTAGGTGATAAATTAAATGTTCATGGATTTGTCCCTAAGAATGATTTAGATAATTTCAAAAACACTTTTGAAAGTATCGATGGAGTTAAAATTGAAGTTTTACCTGCTACATCAGATGTACGTTTAGACCCACCAACAAGACTTAAAAATTCATGGTTTGCAAGACCATTTAGAATGTTCGTCGAAATGTATGGTGTACCTCGTTACAATGATGTAGATCCAACATTATTAGTTGCTATTTCATATACTTTATTATTTGGTATTATGTTTGGTGACTTAGGACAAGGTATTATTCTTTCTTTAGTAGGCCTTGTTGCTGAAAAGAAATTTAATTTAAAATTAGGTGGCGTGGGAGTTCGTTTAGGTATTTCCAGTGCAATCTTCGGTGTATTCTTTGGTTCATTCTTTGGAAATGAAGAAATCTTATCTGAATATTTCAAAGGTTTCTCATTCTTTAATGCAATGTCACCAGAAAATACAATGACATTATTAATGGCTGCCATTGGGCTTGGTATTGTCTTAATTCTTGTTTCAATGACATTCAATATTATTTTGAACTTTAAAAAGAAAAATATGGGTGAAGCGATTTTAAGCCAAAATGGTTTATGTGGTGTTACATTCTATGTAGCTGTTATTAGTGCAGCACTTGGAATGCTTACAGGAATACATTTTGTAAATATTTTCTATATTTTAATTTTAATTGTTTTACCACTTATCTTAATGTTCTTAAAAGAACCGTTAATTAGAAAATTAGAAGAACATGGTGAAATGTTCCCAAATGGTTTTGGAGCATTCTTTGTTGAAGGATTCTTCGAATTATTTGAAGTAGTCTTATCATTTATTACAAACACAATGTCATTCTTGCGTGTCGGGGGATTCGTTTTATCACATGCTGGTATGATGCTTGTTGTTTATACTCTTGCTGAAATGGTAGGAGGATTTGGTGAAATCATCGTCTTGATTTTAGGAAACGTTTTCGTAATGTGTCTTGAAGGATTGATTGTTGGTATTCAAGTATTACGTCTTGAATTCTATGAAATGTTTTCACGTTATTATGAAGGAAATGGAATTCCATTTAAAACTATTAAGGAAGATTAAATTCAAGGAGGAAATTTATTATGACAGTATTAGAAATTTTATTACCATTAGTTGCAGTAGTTTTATTAACATTACCATTAATTAAAGTATTTACAGGAAAAGTATCAGCTCAAAGTGCTAAAAGAAGATTAGGTGTTCATATCAGTGGTTTCGCTGGTGCAGTCGTTTTATGTTTATTAGTTGCTATGTCAAATTCAAGTGTATTTGCAGCAGGTGAAGTTGCTACAATCACTGGTACAATTGCTCAAGGTTTAGGATTCTTAGCAGCATCTTTATCAACTGGTTTCTCTGCTTTAGGTGCAGGTATTGCCGTTGCAGCAGCAGCTCCAGCAGCTATTGGAGCTTTCTCTGAAAATGAAAAGAACTTTGGTAAATCATTAATCTTCGTTGCCTTAGGTGAAGGGGTTGCAATCTATGGTTTATTAATCTCTATCTTAATTATCAACAAAATCTAATTTAGAGAGTGATTTTTTATGAAATTTTATTTAATAAGTGACAATGTCGATACTGAAATGGGTTTAAGACTGGTTGGTATTGAAGGAGAAGTTGTTCATAAAAGACGTGATTTTCTTGAAGTTTTGGAAACAAAAATGAAAGATAGATCCATAGGTGTGATTTTAATTACAACGAAATTAATTGAATTAGCTCCTGATGTTATTTCTGAAATAAAATTAAAACAACAAAAACCATTGCTTGTAGAAATTCCTGATAGACATGGAAATTCTAAAATTGGTGAAACGATTGATAGATATGTTTCAGAAGCAATTGGAGTTAAGTTATAGGAGAAAGTGCTATGCAAAAAAAAGATCAAGTCTTTCTTTATATCAAAGATGAAATTGAAAAAATTTCATCAGCTGAAGAAAAAGAAATTTTAGATGAAGCAAAAGCAATTGAACAAGAAGCTTATAACCAATTAAGAGGTGAAGCTGAAATTGATGCTAAGCATCAATTAGATAAAGAATTAGCAGAAATTTCTTCTAAAGCAAGTATTGAAGCTTCAGCTCAATTAGAAGAAAGATTAAAAAAATTAGTTGAAAAAAGAGAAGAATATGTTAATACAATTTTTACAGAAGTAAAAAATAAACTTGTTGAATTTGTAAATAGTTCTAATTATCTTGAATATCTTACAAGTCATGTAAAAGCAGTAAGTGATGAATATCAAATGACTGATTGTGTTTTATGTGTAAGAAAAGAAGATTTAAAATATGCTGATGATTTAAAGAAAGCATATGCCTTACCAATTGAAGTTGAAGAAGGTCAACAAATTCAATTAGGTGGATTCATTATTGAAAATAAAACAACAAATGTTGTCGTAGATGAATCATTAGACTCAAATTTAGAAGCTCAAAAAGATTGGTTCTATAAGACTTCTGGATTGATGATTAAATAGGGGGATTAAAGATGAGTGAAAATGTAATTTATTCTATTAATGGTCCCGTTGTTAAAGTAAAAAATGCCAAAGACTTTTCAATGTTAGAAATGGTTTATGTTGGTCATGCTAAATTAATGGGTGAAGTTATCTCAATTTCTAAAGATTTAACAACTATCCAAGTATATGAAACAACAACTGGTTTAAAACCAGGAGAACCTGTTATTTCTACAGGATCACCAATTTGTGTTACATTAGGTCCTGGTATTTTAAGAAATATCTTTGATGGGATTGAACGTCCTTTGCAAGCCATTGCTGAACAATCAGGTGCTTTTATTGAAGCCGGAAGCGATGTTGATTCACTTGATGTTGAAAAATTATGGGACGTTACAATGAAAGTAAAAGTAGGAGATGTTTTAAAAGGTGGAGACATCTATGCAACATGTCCTGAAACAGATTTAATTGAACACAGATGTATGCTTTCACCACTTTTAAGTGGTAAAGTTGTTGAAGTAAAAGAAAATGGTCAATATAAAATCAATGATGTCGTAATGAAAATTGAAGATGAACATGGTCAAATTCATGAATGTACATTATGTCAAAAATGGCCAATTAAACAAGCACGTCCAACTCTAGAACGTTTACCAATTTCTATTCCTTTAGTAACAGGACAACGTGTTATCGATACATTATTCCCAATCGCTAAAGGTGGAACTGCTGCTATTCCAGGTGGTTTCGGTACTGGTAAAACAATGACACAACACCAAATTGCTAAATGGTGTGATGCCGATATTATCATTTATGTTGGTTGTGGAGAACGTGGAAACGAAATGACTCAAGTTCTTGAAGAATTTAGTGAGTTGATTGACCCTAAGAGTGGTAAACCATTAACTGATAGAACTGTCTTAATTGCGAATACTTCAAACATGCCAGTTGCCGCACGTGAAGCAAGTATTTATACAGGAATTACTTTAGCTGAATATTATCGTGATATGGGATATCACTGTGCAATCATGGCCGATTCTACTTCACGTTGGGCTGAAGCGTTACGTGAAATCTCTGGTCGTCTAGAAGAAATGCCAGCTGAAGAAGGATTCCCAGCTTATTTACCATCACGTTTATCTCAATTCTATGAACGTGCTGGATACATGAAAACTTTAAACGGACAAGAAGGTTCTGTATCGATCATTGGTGCCGTATCACCACAAGGGGCAGACTTCTCTGAACCAGTTACTCAAAATACAAAACGTTTCGTAAGATGTTTCTGGGCACTTGATAAAGCTTTAGCTTATGCTCGTCACTATTTTGCAATTAACTGGACACAATCTTATAGTGATTATGTTTATGATCTTGAAAAATGGTATGACCAAAATGTTGGTTCTGATTTCGTCAGTGATCGTCAACAGCTTTCATTCATTCTTGCTGAAGAATCAAGATTAAATGAAATTGTTAACTTAATGGGACCTGATGTATTACCAGAAGATCAAAAATTAGTGATGGAAATCGCAAAAGTGGTTCGTGTTGGTTATTTACAACAAAATGCCTTCCATAAGGATGATACATACGTACCACTTGCTAAACAATTAAAGATGATGGATGTTATCTTATATTTAAATAAAAAATGTCAAGAAGCTGTTGCTCAAGGTAAAGTTGTTCGAGCAATTAGTGAAACTGGTATTTTTGAACAATTAATTAAAATGAAATATGACATTCCAAATGATCATATTGAAAAATTAGATACTTATTATCAAGATATTGATAATGCATTAAAATCTGTAGCGTAGGAGGAAATAAAAATGGCACTACAATATGTAGGATTAAATGAAATCAATGGATCATTAGTCGTTTTAGATCACGTAAAAGGTGCCTCTTACGACGAAATGGTTGAAATTCAATTAAAAAATGGGACAACACGTTCTGGACGTGTTGTCCAAATTGAAGGTGAAAAAATCGTTGTCCAAGTATTTGAAGGAACAAATGATTTATCACTAGAAAATACAAAGACTAAATTATTAGGTAGACCAATGGAATTACCTGTTTCTAAAGAAATTTTAGGACGTGTCTTCAATGGTGCTGGTAGACCAATCGATGGTTTAGGTGAAATTTATGCAGAAGAAATGATGGATATCAATGGTTTACCATTAAATCCAGTAAGCCGTGTTTATCCACGTAACTACATCAATACAGGTATTTCATCAATTGACTGTCTTGCTACATTAATTCGTGGACAAAAATTACCAATCTTCTCTGGTTCAGGTTTACCACATGACCGTTTAGCTGTACAAATCGTTAAACAAGCAAAAGTTGCTGACGAATCAGGAAAAGGTTTCGCCATTGTCTTTGCGGCAATGGGTGTTACAAATGACGTTGCAAACTACTTTAAACGTAGCTTTAAAGAAGCAGGAGTTATGGAAAGAGTTGTTATGTTCTTAAACTTATCAAATGATCCAATCATTGAACGTACATTAACTCCACGTTGTGCTTTAACTGCTGCTGAATATTTAGCTTATAAACAAAATATGCACGTATTAGTTATCTATACAGATATTACTTCCTATTGTGAAGCGTTACGTGAATTCTCTTCAAGTAAAGGAGAAATTCCTGGACGTAAAGGTTATCCAGGTTACTTATATTCTGACTTAGCTTCTTTATATGAAAGAGCTGGTATTATTAAAGGGGCAGAAGGTTCTGTAACACAAATCCCTATTTTAACAATGCCTAACAATGATATTACTCATCCAGTTCCTGACTTAACTGGATATATCACAGAAGGACAAATTACTCTATCACCTGAATTAAACTCAGCCGGTATTTATCCACCAGTTGATGTTTTACCATCACTTTCACGTTTAATGAAAGATGGTATCGGTGAAGGGTATACACGTGGCGATCATCAAGACATCGCCAACCAATTATTTGCATGTTATGCCCACGTACAAGATGTTAAATCATTAACATCAGTAATTGGTGAAGATGAATTATCTCCATTAGATAAACAATATTTATCATTTGGTAAACTATTTGAACAACATTTCTTAAATCAAGGTTTCGATGTCAATAGATCAATTGAAGAAACATTAGATTTAGGATGGGATTTAGTTTCAGTTTTACCTAGAGAAGCACTTGATCGTCTAGATAACAAATTATTAGATGAACATTATGATCATGATCGTGCTGTAAAACGTTTCCATATTAAAGAAAAATCAATCATCAAAGAATTACAAGAAGCAGGTGATTAATTATGGCTTTAAAAGTTGTTCCAACAAAAGGAAATTTAATTTCTACAAAGAAACAATTACAATTAGCTGTTCTTGGATATGATCTATTAGATAAGAAAAGAAACGTTCTTATTAAAGAAATGATGTCATTATTAGATGATGTTAAAATGGTCAGAGATGAAATTACGGAAGCTTATCAAAATGCTTACGATGCTTTACAAGAAGCAAATATTTCTTTAGGGTTGATTAGTGACTTAGTTACAGCAACACCTATTGATTATGGAATCAGTATTGCTTATCGAAGTGTTATGGGTGTAGAAATTCCTAAAATTACTTATCATAAACAACCAATGGTATGTAGTTATAACATGGATCGTTCTAATTCAAAAGTAGACTATGCTTATGAATGTTTCTATCGTGTTAAAGAATTGACTGTTGTTTTAGCAGAAGTTGAAAACTCAGTTTATCGTCTAGCAAATACCATTAGAAAAACACAAAAACGTGCGAATGCCTTAAAAAATATTTCAATTCCACGTTTTGAAGAAACAATTAAATTTATTAGTGAATCTCTTGAAGAAAAAGAACGTGAAGAATTTTCAAGACAAAAAGTTATAAAAAATCAAAAGCATTAATTTTAATGCTTTTTTTGCAAATTATAAAAAAATTAACACTCTGATAAAAAAATATGATATTATTATGCTGTTGAATTATTAAATAATCAAAGAAGGTGTAAATATGAGTATTGAAATTAAAGGAGTCATCATTGGAGAGGGAAAACCTAAAGTATGTGTTCCTATCGTAGAAAGCCATGATGAAGCGATTCTAAATAAATTAAAAGAATTTAATGAATTAGAAGTGGATATGATCGAATTAAGAATAGATTTTTATGAAAATATTCATCAAGAAGATGCATTAAGAAATTTATTTTTAAACATTGCTGCCTTACAAATACAAAAACCAGTTATTCTAACAATTCGTACAGCTGCAGAAGGTGGAGAAGTTGAAATTGATCCAAAAGATTATTTCAATGTTTATAAATTAGCAGTTGAAGCAAATGCATTTGATATTTACGATGTTGAATTAGCGTTAGGAACAAATATGGCAATTGAATTAAGAACACTTATTCATGATGCTGGTAAATATATGTTGATGTCAAGTCATAACTTTGATAGAACACCAGAAGTTGATTCATTGATGCAAAAATTTAGATCAATGGATTCTTTAGAAGCAGATATTATGAAGGTAGCAGTTATGCCAGAAGATTATCAAGATTTATTAAATCTACTTTCATTCACAGTTCAAGCTAAACATGAATATGCTCAAAAACCAATTGTGACAATGTCAATGTCATCTATTGGACTTACTTCACGTTTAGTAGGGGAACAATTCGGTAGTGCAATTACTTTTGCTACTGTAGGAAAAGCAAGTGCTCCAGGACAAATTGATTATCAAGAATTGAATCAAATGTTAGATATTATTCATAAAAATATTCAAGAAGCCTAAGCTTCTTGATTTTTTATACATATAATAAAGTGGTGAGATTATGAAAATTGATGTAAAAACTTTAGAAAAACTTGTTTGGATCATTTATAAACGATTCTTTATAGAAAAAGGAAAGCTAAAAGATATCCAAATAAAAATAGATCAGTATATTCAAATAAGAATGGTTTTAGTCTATAAAGGAATTGAAACTAAAATACACATAGATGCAAGACCTTATGTTAATGAAGATATTATTATTGATAGTCAAGGAAGCATACGTTATGGTTTTTTAAAGCTTAACTATGCTAAAATGTTACAAGAATGGGTTAAAGACATTCCTCAAGTATCTGTGAATAATACACAAATAAGAGTAAAAAACGAATATCTACAAGACATTCGTTTAAATAGTCAAGAAATAGAATTAGAGCTTTATTAAAGCTCTAATTCTACATGATATATTTTACCCCACATATAGATTTGATAAAAATAGGCAAGGAGTTGTGGTCCCATCATGAGTTGACCAAACCAAGGAACTTCAATACTTTCGCTGTTTTCAATAAAGTGTTTAAGTTTTTTAATATCAAAAAGTTGATAAAGAATGTTATTTTTATCGTTAAGTGTTTCTAAGAGAAGGTTTTTAATGTAAGTAAGGAAAAATGGAGAATGAGTTTTAGGGTAAGGATTTTTCTTACGATTATAGATTTCTTGAGGAAGGAAGTCTTTGAAAGCATCACGTAAAACAGCTTTTTCTTGTTGATCTTTAAACATATAGGTCCAAGGGACATTGTACATATATTCAACGATTTCTTTTGAAGCGAAGGGTACACGAAGCTCTACAGCGTTATACATAGATTGGCTATCACTCCGTGTTAAGAGTGTTTGCATAAACCATTCAATGTTTAAATAAATCATCTTTCTTTTATTGGTATCATAAAAGCTTTGATCGAGGTAGTCTATTTCATTAAGTGACTGATAATATTTACTTTGAACATATTCTTTAATGTTCATTTTTTTTATATTTTCATTAAGAAGTTCTAATCTTTGATCAACATCTCTAATCC
>ENA-ORTY01003742-ORTY01003742.1-human-gut-metagenome-genome-assembly--contig:-NODE-3742-length-12752-cov-2.586832_pt1 | contig 12752 bp, 12 predicted proteins | sample MGYA00241917_ERZ509198 | MGnify/ENA primary metagenome ERZ509198 (study PRJEB26280, sample SAMEA2338857) | human gut metagenome | biome: human gut; feature: human-associated habitat; material: faeces...
TGCTTTCTCTGAAAACTGTCTGTACACCGCAGCTTTTACACTGTTTTTATCATAGCCTATCGGTAAATCCAAATGAAAGAAAAGCTCATCTCCAAAATAACATAACAAGGGATATCCCTCTTGCTCTTTCCAGTCTTCCCTCTCTTTAATTTCACAAGGGTGTTCCGGAAAAAAACTCTGGGAAAGTGCTCTCATATCATAAGCAAATTCCAATGGCTTTTTGTCATTTTTCTTCATTTCAAAAGTAATCATACATAAATCCCCTATGCATATGGATTGTTTGCCGCCTCATAGGCAACCGTTGTTTCTGGCCCATGTCCCGGATAAATTTTAACATCATCCGGCAGCACAAGCACTTTATTCCGCACGGAATCTAACAACTGTGCCGTATTTCCGGTCGGCAAATCCGTTCTGCCAATCGATTCCATGAAAATGGTATCTCCACTAAATAAAGCCTTCTCCTTTTCTTCATAATAACAGCATCCGCCTTTCGTATGCCCCGGCGTATAAATGACACGGAATACAAATCCGGCAATCTCAAGTTTCTCACCGTCACGCAGTAACATCTCAGGCTCAATTGCCACCTCATAGCCTGCCATCGCACTGGCATTCAGATGCGGGTCTTTCAAAACATCAAGTTCTTCCCTGTAAGCATACACTTTTCCACCAACATAAGAGACAAGGTCACTCACGCCGGTAATGTGGTCAAAGTGTCCGTGTGTTAATAAAATCCCCTCACAGTCCCAGCCGTTTTTGCGAATCTGGTCTGCTATTTTTTTTGCTTCGTCACCAGGGTCAATCACAACACAAGAATTGGTACCTTCCTGATGAATGATATAACAATTAGTACATACCTGACCTACTGTCAGCATAATGATTTCCATAATATTTCTCCCTTTTTAACCGTTCGTGCTTCGCTCAATGTCGTTTACACTTTCTACGGATTTTAATTTACTGATTAACCGGTCTAACTGTTCCACACCATGTGTTTCAAATCCAACGGTAATCGTTGCGCGCTCCTGCTTGGTTGTGCGGACATTCATGGATTTCACATCAATGTTATTTTCCGTAAAAATACGGGAAATGTCAAACAATACACCACTTCTGTTATAACAGTAAATGACGATTTCAACCGGATAAACTTCACCGCTGTCTTTTGCCTCCGGACTCCATTCAGCTTCAATCAGGCGATTTTTCTCCGATACCGGCAGATGAATCATATTTACACAATCGGTACGGTGAATTGACACACCGCGGCCTCTGGTAACAAATCCAACAATTTCATCTCCCGGAACCGGGCTGCAGCATTTCGAAAAACGAACTGCCAAATCATCCAAACCTTCCACAATAATGCCGCTTTTGCTCTTTAAGTGTTCTTTGGATGTGTGTTCTGCCACCTGCTTTGCCTCTTTTGCATTCTCAATTACTTCATGCACCTGAGCATCCGAAACAATGCGTTTGTTTTTCTTGTTATACTCGTCCTGTAACTTATTAACAACCTGTCCTTCTTTTAATCCACCATGCCCGATTGCGGCACACACAGACTCCCAGTCACGAAATCCATATTTGCGGATGCAGGCTGCTGTATATTCATTTCGCAAAAGAACCGAAAGGTCAATGCCTTTGTTTTTGCAGTAAGTATGCAAAAGTTCTTTTCCTTTAATAATATTATCTTCCTTAAATTCGTTACGGAACCACTGGTTAATTTTATTCTTTGCCTGACTGCTCTTGACAAGATTTAGCCAGTCACGGCTTGGACCACGGCTGTTTTGACTGGTAATAATGTCAATGCGGTCACCATTTTGAATCTCATAATCCAGTTTCACGATACTGCCATTTACTCTGGCACCCACCATTTTATTTCCCACTGCTGTGTGGACAGCATAGGCAAAATCAATCGGTGTGGAGCCGGCAGGAAGATTTTTTACATCTCCATTTGGTGTAAAGCAGTAAATTCGGTCGGAATACAAATCCAAATCACTTTTAATGGAACTCAAAAATTCCTTATTATCATCCATGTCATGCTGCCATTCCAAAATTCTACGCAGCCATGCCATCTTCTCTTCTTCTCTCTGATTTTTGGAGCTGTTGCTTCCACCGCTCTCTTTGTAACGCCAGTGAGCCGCAATACCATATTCTGCCGTTCGATGCATTTCATACGTACGAATCTGAATTTCAAACGGCTGACCGGTCGGACCAATCAGTGTCGTATGCAGAGACTGGTAATGATTCGGTTTCGGCATCGCAATGTAGTCTTTAAAACGCCCCGGAATCGGTTTATACATCTCATGAATAATACCAAGTGCCGTGTAGCACTCCTGATCATTGTCCACAATAATACGAATCGCAAATAAATCATAAATCTGGTCTAATGTCTTATGCTGTTTTGCCATCTTGCGGTAAATACTAAACAAATGTTTCACACGGCCGTCAATGGTCGCCTTGATATTGTTTTCAATCAGCCTTTTATCCACTTCTTCCATAATTTCTTTTACGAAATTTTCCTTATATTCCTTGATGGCATTAAACTGTTCGCTCAAATCCCGATAAGCTTCCGGCTCTAAATACTGTAAAGACAAATCATCTAATTCAACCTTTACTTTGGATATACCAAGCCGATCCGCAATCGGCGCATAAATCTCCATCGTTTCTTTTGATTTTTCTTTCTGTTTCTCCGGCTTCATAAACTGCATTGTACGCATATTGTGAAGGCGGTCAGCCAGTTTAATAATAATTACGCGGATATCTTTCGCCATCGCAAGAAACATCTTACGCAGATTTTCCGCCTGTAACTCTAATTTATCAGAAGAATAATTCAACTGTGTCAATTTCGTAACACCATCCACCAATGCCGCAATTTCTGCGCTAAACATCTCTGTCAAATCTTCTGTCGTATATTTTGTATCTTCAACAACATCGTGAAGCAGCCCCCCCACGATGGTCTCCTTATCCATCTCAAGCTGTGCAAGAATTATCGCCACACATACCGGGTGAATCAAGTATGGTTCGCCGGATTTTCTCTTCTGGTCTTTATGGGCATCCTTCGCCAGTTCATAAGCTTTGTTAATCATCTCCAAATCATTGGAAGGATGGTAACTGCTGACCGTTTTTTTCAAGATTTCAAACAAATCATCCGGATCTGTAAAATTCGGCGGAATCAATTCCGTTGACAATTCACCGGTATCAAACGTTTCAACCAATCCGACTGTCTTTTCTTCCTCCATATGGCTCCTCCTTCTTATGTGGTATCTTACTTATTATAATGGGATTCCCTTGAAAATGCAACTATCAACTATTCGTTTGTTTTCCCCTTCTCCGTTTCCATATGAATCTGATTCCCATCTGAAACCGCCTCAATCGTTCCCATCGTATCCGTGCGGTATATCTGCACATCATCATCCTCAAGCTTAGCAAGAGTAGCTGCATGAGGATGTCCATAAGAATTGTCTTTTCCCGCGCTGATAACAGCATACGCCGGATCCGCTTTTGTAAGAAAATTATCCCCCGTTGCCGTATAACTTCCATGATGCCCAACTTTTAGCACATCACATTCGAGATCGTAATTCTCTTTTATCATATCCTCTTCTGCTTTTTCTTCCGCATCGCCCATAAATAAAAAGCGGTTTTTTCCATAGGCAAGCTGCACCACCAAAGAATTATTATTGGCTTCCTTATAATTTTTGAGCGGTCCCAAAAAACGGATTACCACATTTTTTTCAAACCGATATTCCTTTCCGATTTCCGGCATCTGTGCCGTCTTATTCACACTCTTCAAGGCACTTTCCACATCCCGGTACGTTTTCGTCTGTTTTTTTACCTCAGGCAGATACACCGTGTCTACCTGAACATTGTTAATGACATCATCAAGACCTCCGACATGGTCACTGTCCGGATGAGTTCCCACTAATATATTTAACTTTTTAATACCTTTTTTCTTCAGATAAGAAACAACCGTCTGCCCTTTTTCATTTTTCCCGGCATCAATTAACATACTAAAGTTTCCTTTTTGAATAAGCGTAGCATCCCCCTGTCCCACATCGATATAAGAAACCGTAAGGCTGCCACCATCCGCTTTTGTCTCAACAGGCTTTTCCTTTGAGACAAAAAGCCCTTTTACCGGCTGGTACAAAAGTGCCGCAATAATCAAAATTATTGGAATTAAAAGCTGTCGGATTACAGCCTGTTTTTGCTTTTTGGTTGGCATAACATCTCCCTTTCTTAACCAGCTGCACACCCGGCAGCTTTTTTCTGCATGATAAAATGTACCATATTCCTCCGCTACTGTAAAGAAATCCTTGCAATTTAGCAAATTTCTAGTAAAATAAAATAGATATGTTATGCCTTATGGCAAAAACTTTAGTATGAAACAAACATGGAGGAAATTATGATTCAAGCAAGTAACATCTCATTACGTTTCGGAAAAAAAGCGCTTTTCGAGGAAGTAAATATTAAATTCACCGAAGGAAACTGCTATGGTATCATCGGTGCCAACGGTGCAGGAAAGTCTACTTTTTTGAAAATTCTTTCCGGCGAATTAGAGCCGACAACCGGTGAAATCAGTTTAGGCCCCGGCGAGCGTCTTTCCGTATTGGAGCAGGACCATTTTAAATATGACGACCAAATTGTTTTGGACACCGTAATTGCAGGAAATCAAAAACTGTATGACATCATGAAGGAAAAAGATGCCATCTATGCCAAAGAAGACTTCTCCGAAGAAGATGGTATGCGTGCAAGTGAACTCGAGGCCGAGTTTGCCACCATGAATGGATGGGAAGCAGAAGCTGACGCTGCCACCTTGTTAAACGGACTTGGTATTGCCACGGAAGTTCACTACAAACAGATGAGCGAACTGCCGGACACGGACAAGGTTAAAGTCTTGTTAGCACGTGCCTTATTTGGCAACCCGGATATTCTTCTGCTCGACGAGCCGACAAACCATTTGGATTTGGACTCCATCCGCTGGTTAGAAGAATTTCTCATTGATTTTGAGAATACAATTATTGTAGTATCCCATGACCGTTATTTCCTCAACAAAGTATGTACTCATACCGTTGACTTAGATTACGGCAAAATGCAGATTTATGCAGGTAACTATGATTTCTGGTATGAATCCAGCCAGTTACTTGTAAAACAGATGAAAGAAGCCAACAAGAAGAAGGAAGAAAAGATTAAAGAGTTACAGGAATTTATTTCACGTTTCTCTGCAAACGCTTCCAAATCCAAACAGGCGACTTCCAGAAAACGTGCTCTTGAAAAAATCCAGCTCGATGAGATCCGTCCATCCAGCCGTAAATACCCTTACATTGACTTCCGTCCAAGCCGTGAGATTGGAAATGAAGTTCTTACTGTGGAAGGCATCACCAAGACGATTGATGGTGTCAAGGTATTAGACAATGTATCTTTCATCGTAGGTCATGAAGATAAAATCGCTTTTGTCGGTGGAAATGAGCTTGCAAAAACAACTTTGTTCAAGATCATCTCCGGTGAAATGGAACCTGATTCCGGCTCTTATAAATGGGGCGTGACAACAAGCCAGTCCTATTTCCCGAAGGACAACACAGCAATCTTTGATACCGATCTTCTGATCGTAGACTGGCTGACACAGTATTCTGAGATCAAAGATGCTACTTATGTTCGTGGTTTCCTTGGACGTATGCTTTTTGCCGGTGAAGACGGAACTAAGAAAATGCGTGTTCTTTCCGGTGGTGAGAAAGTCCGCGTACTTCTCTCCCGCATGATGATCCAGGCAAGCAATGTTCTGATCCTTGACGAACCGACCGACCACCTTGACATGGAATCTATCACCGCATTAAATAATGGTCTGATCAAGTTCCCGGGTGTTATTCTCTTTGCATCCCGTGACCATCAGGTTGTACAGACAACTGCAAACCGTATCATCGAGTTCTTACCGGATGGAACCTTTGTTGATAAAGTATCCTCCTATGATGAATACCTTGAAAATGATGAGATGGCTCGTAAACGTCAGGTTTACAGCATGTCTGATGATGATGCTTCTGATAACTAAAAGAAGAATGATTTATTTTCAAATTATAAGCTTTTCATTTTGCCGATGTGCCTTACTGGTGCATCGGCAATTTTTTATCGGAACCGCAGGTTATCCCACTCTGATCTGACCTGATCCTTCTCTTCTTTCTCCGGTGGATCAGAGACTACCCAGACTTTCTTACCGAGAAATCCAAAGCCGAGTTTATAGATGTGATCGGCGAGGATGCCGTAGGCAAGAAGATCCGCTTCATAGTTCCTGGTCCGGATCTGTTTCAGGGCATTCTCCGCAGTTTCCTGAACAGTCTTTTCTCTGTGTTCATTCAAAACTTTAAATTCAAGGATATAGGCATCTTTTGTTTTGTCAAAAGGATAGATTGCAATGTCATAACGTCCATCCCCGCTCTCCCGGTTGGATACGATGCGGTATTCTTTGCGCATGGATACGATCAGCCCTAAAACAAGACCATGATAAAAATTCTCAGGAGCATGCTTTCCTTTATTCTTTGCAGTATCAAAATAACTCATGGAATACTCGGCGATATCTTCCATCACACCGATCATATCCCAGGTTCTATGCTTTATCAGTGCCCTTGTAAAATTCTCATATGCAATATTACCATTCGAAAACATGGCAATGATCTGTGTCCGGAACATTGACATAACCTCTTTGTTTGTCACGGAAACATCACACTCTGTCCATTCGTTATCTTTCACCACGTTCTCTGCCTTGATATATCCGACTGCAAGGAGAAGTGACCACAGACTATTCTCATCTCCGTCAAGATACTGGAATGTAATATTCTCGTTGATCACCTTGTGTATTGGTTTTCCTGTCATTAACTGTTCAATCTCATACTTTTTATCATACGGATGTCTGCAGATAATATCACCGATCAGCTTGTTGCTGCTGGTAAGGATCCAATAAGATCTCAACTGCCGATCATGCATATAGTTCACGATAGACCACGGATTATAAATATCTTTCTGATGACCGATAATGAATCCATCGTACATTTCCTTCACTTTTTTCATATCATCTATATTCTGGCACTTTAATGCATCCATCACCTCCTGCTCAGTGAATCCACAGCAGTCCGTGTAGATATCATCTGTCACAGTGGCAACCAGCAGATTGTTCAGGTCAGAGAAAAGTGAATTCTTCGACACTTTCGTCACTCCGGTGATAATGGCTCTGCCAAGATAGTCATTTTCTTTCAATGTGCTATGGAATAACTGTCGACAGGTCGTGATCATCTCATCCCAGTAACCATCCGTGTATGCTTCGATCAAAGGTGTATCATACTCGTCAATGAGCACAATAGGTTTTACGCCAAAATGTTTATAGAGCAATTCGCATAATTTCTTAATGGAATTTTCTATATGACCTGTATCATTATGAAACAATCCCCATCTTGTTTCTTTAAATGTCTCTTTATCTTCCTCCGTAAGTCTTGGACTATCAAGTAAATATTCATGATGTGCGTACATTGTATCCAATTGTCCCATCATTCCCCGGATAGACTGCTTATAATCTATCCCCTTGCAGCCTCCGAAGCTTGTGGAGATCACCGGAGTGCTTCCGAACATACTACGGCTTCTTTCATCCTGCCATACCCGCAGCTTACTGAAATATTCCGGATGTTCTGCATATCTTGGATCAAAAAACATTCTTACCGTACTGAGCAGTGTTGTCTTGCCGAATCTTCTCGGTCTGGTGATCAATGTGATCTTCGTTCCTTCCCTGATCCACTCGGTGATAAAATGCGTCTTATCGACATAAAACTGCTGTCCACAGGTAAAGTCTTCAAAATCCTGATACCCGATCACCACCTGGGCAGAGAGATATGGATTGTGCTTAAGAATGTCCTTCAGTCCCTCCACATAAGCCGTCAGATGCTTTTTTTCTTCCTGCAGCTTTGTGCGCTCCTCAAATTCCATGAGTACCTTCTCCCGCTCGGTCAGTTTTACATAATGGCTCACCGATTTTCCGTCAATCGTCCGCTGGATATATGGCTGTTCTTTCCCTTTGATCTTCTTATAGGTCAGGGTTCCCTTTGGAAGTTCTTCCAGTCTCCGGTCGATCTCTTCAATTCGTTTCGTTGGATTTGTGGACATAATGTGCTCCTTTCTGCATATAAAAATCGTAGACAATTGCGAAACTCCTTTTTACGTTATGAATATTACGAAAAGTTAACAATATCAACGAAAACACGCTTCCGCTACGTGTCACTCGCAACGGTACTAAGAAGCCAGTCACGACTAACAGTCGTTCCTGCCTTCTAAGAACCGGCGGTTCCCCAGTGTTTTCTTTTGCTCTTGTCAACTTTCCGTAATTTAACTCACGTCTTCTAAGAGTTTCGCAATGGTCTATGTAAAAATGGTTATCAATGGTTATATACATATCATATAACCATCGATAACCATTGTCAATTGTCTTTTAATATTTTCCGAAGCATCGGCTCCTCGTCCAACTGCACCCCTTCAAATTTTTTGTAAAATCTGTCGGCATTCTCGTTGGTAGCACGGATCAGATAATATTGATGGATTTCATGCTTTTCGCAGTCTTTTTCAAACTCTGCAAACAGCTTCCGGGCAACGCCACTATGCCGGTATTCGGGTAAAACATATACCCAATTCACATACGCCATGCGATATCCATCCTGTATACACCCATAAAAATGATACTCAATTCTTCCTACCACCTGATTATTTTCCATCGCAAGAATTGATGTAGACTTTTCATAAAATGAATCCCGAAGCCTTGTCCTGATTCCTTCCTCATCTATCTCTTCCACCGTCATCATATCCGGCTCCTGCTGCATCGCAAGCTTTAAATAGTCAATATACTGCTCTACATTCTGTTCATTTAATCTTTCAAAATACATTTTCTTCCTTACTTTCTAATACCTGTAAATATGGTTCTCCAAAACATACGTTTCACCTGTTCTTGGATCTGTCTTTTCTTCTGACAGTGAATCGAATACAAATCCACATGACAGCTGTAACACTCTGGACGCAGCATTGCCCGTCCGGTTGCAGGCATGGAATTCTTTTGCTCCCAGTTTTCCTGCCTCCTCAAGAAGTGCCGTAAGTATCTGTCTCCCGTAACCTTTTCGCACAAATTCCGGTCCAAGTGCAATACCTGTCTCTTCATAAATGCCCCGTTCCAGTTCGCGCATGCCTGCAAAACCGATTGCTTCACCCGTTTTCTTTAAATACACAAATAACGCATACTTATTCTCCGGTTTTTCTTCAAATGCAATCGTGCGCTTCATTCGATCTTTTGCATCTTCGTCTGTCTCTGTCGGCTGCCAGAGCATATACTTTGCGCTCTCCTTGTGTCTCCACAGGTTATAATAAATTGTCTTCCAGTCCTCAAATTCTGCTTTCTTTAAAATAAGATCTTTTGTTTCTAATTTTACGTCAGAGTAATCTGTTACCATTTTTTCTCTTATACCTCCTCTCTCATTATTTTTCTATGCATTGGTTTCTCGTCCAACTGCACATTTTCTTCCACCCTTATCATCTTTATAATATACTCTGTCGTGCCTTCTTCCAATTCTTTTTCTCCATTTTCCATAAATCCGTGACGATGATAAAATGCAATCGCTCTCGTATTTTTCTCCAACGCCCACAGATGATCCGCATCAAAAGTTGAAATTGCATGCTCTATTAATTTCTTTCCAATTCCACCACTTTGAAAGCATGGATCGACATACAATTTACGGATTTCTGTTCCATGGATTTCCATAAATCCTTTCACAATTCCACATTCATCGGCGACATACAGATTTTCCAGAACTTCCACTTTTCCGAAATAATGATCTATCATGGATACAACCTGCAATTCTCCAAATGAATACTCTTCCGACTTAAAAATTGGGAAATAATTGATTCTGTTATTAAATACAAAAATTTCTGCGATGCGCGACAAATCTTCTTCTGTTGCTTTTCTTATCATCTTTGGATACCCCTGTCATTTTCTTTTTTCTGCAATCACTATAGCACACTTTCTACCAAAATACTTTCTGAAAATCTTTTTTAATTTTCCTTTTCCAACAACCTTTGATAGGCTGCATCCATCCCGATTGCCCCAAGCGGTGCCGTGATAATGATTGCCAGCACAGCGACAGACAGAACAATTTTTCCACAGGCAAGTCCTGCCGCCAAAGGAACAGAACCAATTGCCGCCTGCACCGTTGCCTTTGGGAGATAAGCGATCACACAAAATAACCGCTCTTTCCATGTCAGATGTGTTCCCGCCACACAAAGTAATACCCCCACAGAACGGAAAAGCAGTGCCACAAAACCAGATATCATGCATTTTCTCTTTACGCAACCTACTGGTCTGATCCACGAAGCCGGTCTTAGCAGTTTTCACGCAGTGTTTTCAGATAAACTTTCTGCTCATCTGTGATACGATAGCTCTCCACCGCTTTCTGAATCGTCTTTCTATGCACCCACGGTGATAACTTTCGTTCTTCCAGATATGGGATCGTTGCATCCCACTGTTTTGCCAGTGCCGTTGCAAGATACCATGCAATCATCATATTGACATAGTATTCTTCCGACTGCACAGATGCCACAAGTTCTATATATTCCGGTTTAAAATACTCGTCCAGATAAAAGCTCATCAACGTTCCGATTCCATAGCGAATCGTATAAGTGTTCCCGGATGCAATCCATTCTTTTATCACAGGAAGAAGCTCGGTTTTATGCTTTGCGAAGCACTTTGGTCTTGGAATATCGCAGGTCGCCCAGTTATTAATATATGGAAGAAAACGTTTCACTTCTGCCAGACAGCGCTCATAATCTTTGATATCTGAAATCAATTGCATATGAAGATTATTTTCCTCATAATAGGTATGTGGCAGCTCCTGCAAAAAAGCTTCTGCTGCTTCCGTTTTTGCAAATTCTTTCGCAAATTTCCGCAGTACCGGTGTGCGGATCCCGATGATCGTCTCCTTATCAATCCCCGGCATCAGTTTACTGTGAAAATTTCTGTATTTTAAATCCTGTAATTTGAATAATTCCTGCTGTAATTCATCCATGTTCTTCTCCTTTTTCTGTGACCACAATTACACAAAAACGAACTCATGTCCCCCCTTAGCCTGATACTATGAGTATATCTTTTTTTCCAAATGGGTGCAAAAATCATCTGTTAATTCCTGTTAAAACTCCTTTTTTTCCATAATACGCCTGCTGATCTGATACGAAATGAACAGTGTCAGCAGTGTGATCCCAATGATGTTACCAGCCAGAACTGCCACATTCATATTGTCTATCACGGTCAGCGCCTGATACAACCGTTCTTTTCCGAACACGACCTCACATAGATATGCAATCGCAGCAATTACTCCCATCATTCCTAATGTCAAAATCCGGCTCTTTTCACAGCCAAACTTAATCTGCGCCGGAATCATGAAAAAACTGATCAAAAGAATGATTAGCAAAATCACTGCGGCTGTCAGCATATCTTCTGCCACAACAACCGGTATACCACGCACCACTTTTGACACCAGATACAGGCAGACTGCAATTACCCAGGCTGCCACTACTCCTCCGGCACAAAGCAGATACTTTTCTCTTACATAGGTTTTTTTATTGATTGGCAGTGTCAATAAAAACTGATAGCCATGATCCATCTCGTCATACGCAATCGTGCTGATTGCAATCATCTCTACCACAAACGGCAGATATCCAATGATAAAATTTCCGTTGCCGGAAAATGCGACTGCAACTGCAATTGCAAACAAAATTACCAGTGTCTGTTTTGTTCCCCATAATAACCGAATATCTTTTTCCAATAAACCTGCCATTATCTGTACCCTCCTGTCATCATAAGAATCAGCTCATCAATCCCTCCATTTTCCACTGCAATCTGCGGATAATTTTCCTGATAAAACTTCTTATCATTCGTAAAACATGCATAGCCGTAATTTTCTTTCTGCACTTTTAAAATAGAGCTTTGATCAAGCGTGCGGTATTGTTCTTCACTCACCTTTAAAATGCCATACTGCTCTAAGATTGCATCTGTTGCTTCATGCAAAATGAGTTTTCCATCATGTATCAGATAAAGTTCATCACATAGGGATTCTAAATCAGTGGAAATATGGGATGTAATAAGTATACTTCGGCTCTCATCCTCTGCAATATAAGCCCGTAACATATCTAAAATCTCGTTTCTCGCCTCCACATCCAGTCCAGCTGTCGGCTCATCCATGATCAGCAGCTTTGCATGGTGTGTCATAGCTGTCAGCACGCGGAGTTTCGCTTTCATTCCGGTTGAAAATTCTTTGATTTTCTTATTCATCGGAAGTTTTAAATTTTCACTCTGTTTTATAAAATAGTTTTCATCAAACGAATGATACATTTTTTTTAAAATATGTTTTACATCGTTTACGGTCAGTTCCCCGGAAAATCCGGATTCTGCAAGAGAAACTCCGATCTCCTGTCTGAGTGTCTCCGGCAATTCCTTACTCTCATGACCAAATACCCTGATGCTGCCCTCATCTGCCCGGCAGAGTCCAAGGATCAGCTTGATCGCAGTGCTTTTTCCTGCACCGTTTTTCCCGATCAACCCCAGTATCTGTCCTTCCGGCAATTCCATTGACATTTCAAATATAAAGTTTCCATATGTTTTCCGGACATTTTGCATTGTTATCATACAATTTCCGCCTTTCTTTTTTATGTTCTGTTGTCTGACTTTTTACATCAATCTGAAGCAAATACCTCATCAAGCATTT
>ENA-ORTY01003747-ORTY01003747.1-human-gut-metagenome-genome-assembly--contig:-NODE-3747-length-12720-cov-2.802764_pt1 | contig 12720 bp, 15 predicted proteins | sample MGYA00241917_ERZ509198 | MGnify/ENA primary metagenome ERZ509198 (study PRJEB26280, sample SAMEA2338857) | human gut metagenome | biome: human gut; feature: human-associated habitat; material: faeces...
CGCTTGCACAATCGTGCCATATTAGTATATAGCAAAAGCCTTGCAAATGCAAGGCTTTTTTGAAATTATCAGGTGATTTTTACGGCACTCACAAGGTAATTCCGTAAATTACAAAAAATATCCGCGTACAATCACCTTCATCAGTCTAATTCCACCATATGGAACTTCTTCTTGCCTTTTTGAATCAGCAGCTTACCGTCCGCGTCAAACATGTCGGCGGTGATATTCAGCTTGCGGTCGGTCACCTTGCTTCCCGCGACCGTCAGGCCGCCCTGCTCGATCGTGCGGAAGCCCTCGCTGGTGTTCGGCACCAGACCGAGCTCCTTGATCAGCGTCACAACGCCGATGCCTTCGCCTTCAAATTTCGCTCTTTCCATCTTGGTCGTCGGCACGTTCGCCATGTCTCCGCCGCCGCCAAAGGCCGCGCGCGCGCCGTCGAGCGCCTTCTGCGCCTCTTCCTCACCATGCACCAGCTTGGTGACCTCGTAAGCCAGCACCTCCTTGGCATGGTTGATTTCCGCGCCCTCCAGTGCGGACAGACGATTGACCTCGTCCATCGGCAGGAAGGTCAACATACGCAGGCATTTGTTAACGTCCGCGTCCGCGACATTTCTCCAGTACTGGAAGAATTCATACGGACTGGTCTTGTCAGCATTGAGCCACAGCGCGCCCTTCGCCGTCTTACCCATCTTCTGACCCTCGGAGTTTGTCAAAAGCGAGAAGGTCATACCATAAACCTCCTTGCCTGCCATCTTGCGGGTCAGATCCACGCCGCCGATGATATTGGACCACTGGTCGTTGCCGCCGAATTCGATCTTTACGTCGAAGTCACGCGCCATAACCATAAAGTCGTAGCTCTGCATCAGCATGTAGTTCAGCTCGAACATCGTCAGACCGCCCTCGCGCTCCATTCTCTGCTTGAAGCATTCCGCGCGCAGCATCGTGTTGATGTTGAACTGCGTACCGATCTCTCTCAAAAAGTCGATATAGTTGAGCGGCCGCAGCCATCTCGCGTTGTTGACCGCAACAGCCTTGCCCGGCTCCGGTTCCTTGTTCTGGTGACCCGGTGTGTAAACACCCTCATTGCCGACATATTCCCATTCATCGTCAAAGTCCAAAAAGCGGTCGAACAGCTTTTTGAACTGGTTGCAGTTATTCTCAATGGTCTCGATCGTCATCACCTTACGCATATCGGTACGACCGGACGGGTCACCGACCATGCCGGTACCGCCGCCAATCAGCACGACCGGGGTATGTCCGAACTTCTGCATGTACATCATGATGATGACCTGCATGAAATGTCCGACATGCAGGCAGTCTGCCGTCGGGTCAAAGCCGATGTAGAACTTGACCTTTTCGTTCTGCAGCAGCTCCCGAATGGCTTCGTCATCGGTGGTCTGCTCGATAAAGCCTCTTTCTTTGAGCACATCGTAAGCATTGTCAAAATGGCTCACGCTGTCCGGTATAAAATCAAATTTCATATCTATTTCCTCCCGTGATTCGCTTCCTCGCGTTCTTCTGTTCTTCGCATACCGAGCAATCTAAACATCTCTCGGTCGATGGATAAACAGTGCCGGATCTCTTCTTTGTTTCATCAAAAAATTCCTTATTTCGTTCCAAATAATCTGTCGCCCGCGTCACCGAGTCCCGGGATGATGTAAGCATGCTCGTTCAGTCTTTCATCCTGCTGCGCGATATAAATATCCACATCCGGGTGCGCCTTTTGCAGGGCCTCGATGCCCTCCGGCGCCGCGATCAGACACATGAAGATAATGTCCTTGCCGCCGCGCGCTTTGATGGAGTTGATCGCGTCGATTGCCGAACCGCCTGTTGCCAGCATCGGGTCAACCACAAAAATCGTTCTTTTGTCGATATCCTTCGGCAGTTTGCAGTAATATTCTACCGGCGTATGCGTCTCCGGGTCTCTGTATAGACCGACATGTCCGACCTTTGCGTTCGGGTAAAGCGCCAGCATCCCGTCAACAAAACCCAGCCCTGCTCTGAGGATCGGCACGATCGCGATATCCTCGCCCTTGAGCATCTTCTGTGTTGTCTTGCAGATCGGCGTCTCGATCTCCACGTCCATCAGCGGAAGATTGCGGGTCGCCTCATAACCCATGAGCGTGACGACCTCCTTGGCAAGCTCTCTGAATTCCTTGTTGTTTGTCTCCGTCTTTCTCATCAGAGTGACCTTGTGCTGAATTAACGGATGATCGAATACTAATACTTTTCCCATCTTGTTTCTCCTTTATCTCATTGGTTTTTCATAGTTGTCTGATTCATTTTGCCCGTCAGGCAAGTCCTTTCTTGAGAAAACACGCAAGAAAAGGCTTACATTTCGTCGAGCATATCCACGCGTCTCTGGTGTCTGCCGCCCTCAAAGTCGGTATCCAGCCATTCATCGACGATCGCCAGCGCAAGCTCCGGCGCCGTCGTTCTGCCGCCGAGCGCGATCATATTCGCGTTATTATGCTGCTTCGTCAGATGCGCCATCTCGACAGATGTGCACAGCCCGCAGCGAATCCCCTTGACTTTATTTCCCTCCGTCTGTCTGGCTGCCGCCCGCCGAGGCGGCCGAGGTCTGCTTCACCGGAAGCGACTGCCTCCGCGCAGCGTCTGCCGTAGACCGGGTAATCCACCGACTCCTCGGAGTGGGTGCCAAGGTCCAGCACTTCTAAATTTCTTTGTTCCAAATGTTTCTTGACCAGCTCTTTCAGCGCGAATCCGCCGTGGTCCGATGCGACTGCAATTTTCATTACAGAACCTCCTTGATATGATACCCCGCGGACTTGAACATTCTGTTCATCACCGCGAATCCAATGCCATCTTCCTTAAGCGCCGCCGCCAAAATCACGTCCACGCCCTTTTTATCACAAGCTCTCAGCCTTGCAAAGAAATCATGCGCAGCAGTTTCTGTGTCCGTATCATCGTAAACGATGACCTCGATCTTCTGCCCCTGCGCGTCTCCACCGAGAAGCGCCCGTCGCAGAACACCATTTTGTATGAGCCCGGCAGCGAGGCCGTTTTCAACGCCATCGTTCCGGAATACCTGGGCGGCGTTCTGTATGGCGCGCTGTGCGAGTCGACCGCTTCCGAGCAGGCTGCCCGCCGCACCGCCATGGATTCCGCCACCAAAAACGCCGACGAGATCATCGACGATCTGAATCTCCGCTACAACCGCGCGCGTCAGGGCGCGATCACGCAGGAGATTACCGAAATTGTCGCCGGCGCAGAACAGTCTTGAAAGGAGTGACCGTATTGCCAAATACCGGTACTGTCGTACAGGTTGTCGGACCTGTCCTTGATATTCGCTTCCCCGACGGTCAGCTTCCCAATCTGAACCACGCCGTTACGCTCAAAAACGGCGATCGCACGATCGTAGCCGAGGTTGCCCAGCAGATCGGCGACGGCATCGTCCGCTGCGTTGCCATGAGCTCCACCGACGGCCTTGTCCGCGGCACCGAAGCCGTCGACACAGGCTCTCCCATCACCGTTCCCGTCGGCGAGGCCTGCCTTGGCCGTATTTTCGACCTCATGGGAAATCCTCTGGACGATCAGCCCATCGACCCGAAGCTCGAGCGCTGGCCGATCCATCGCGAAGCGCCGTCCTATGCCGAGCAGGAATCCTCCACGGAGATTCTCGAAACCGGCATCAAGGTCGTCGACCTCATCTGCCCATATGCAAAGGGCGGCAAGATCGGCCTGTTCGGCGGCGCAGGCGTCGGCAAGACCGTTCTGATCCAGGAGCTGATTTACAACATCGCCACCGAGCACAACGGCTACTCCGTCTTCACCGGCGTCGGCGAACGTACCCGCGAGGGCAATGACCTGTACTACGAAATGAAGGAGTCGGGCGTTCTGGAGAAAACCGCACTGGTCTTCGGCCAGATGAACGAACCGCCCGGAGCGCGTATGCGCGTGGGTCTGTCCGGCCTTACGATGGCGGAGTATTTCCGCGACGTGAAGCATCAGGACGTGCTTTTGTTCATCGATAACATCTTCCGTTTCACGCAGGCCGGCTCCGAAGTCTCCGCGCTTCTCGGCCGTATGCCCTCCGCCGTCGGCTATCAGCCCACGCTGGCCACCGAAATGGGCGCTTTGCAGGAGCGTATCACGTCCACGAAGGACGGCTCGATCACGTCCGTGCAGGCGGTTTACGTCCCGGCGGACGATCTGACCGACCCCGCGCCTGCCACCACGTTCGCGCATCTGGACGCAACGACGGTTCTCGACCGCTCCATCGCGTCTCTCGGCATTTACCCCGCCGTCGACCCGCTGGACTCCACGTCCCGCATCCTTTCTCCGGACGTTGTCGGCAAGGAGCACTACGAGGTCGCCCAGGCCGTCATCCATATCCTCCAGCGCTATAAGGAGCTTCAGGATATCATCGCCATCATGGGCATGGACGAGCTGTCCGAAGCCGATAAGCTGACGGTCAGCCGCGCGCGTAAGGTGCAGCGCTTCCTGTCCCAGCCGTTCCATGTTGCCGAGCAGTTTACCGGCATGGCCGGCAAGTACGTTCCCGTTCGCGAAACCATCCGCGGCTTCAAGGAGATCGTGGAAGGCAAGCACGACGATATTCCTGAGTCTGCCTTCCTCTTTGCCGGAACGATCGACGACGTGGTCGCCAAGGCGAAAGGCGGCAATGCATGAGCAGCTTCCATCTGCAAATCGTGACCCCCGACGGTCTGTTCTACGACGGACAGGCGGAAAGTCTCAATCTGCGCGCCGCGCAGGGCGGGCTGACCATTCTGCCGCGTCATACGAACTTTGTGACCACGGTCGGTATGGGTCCTGCCAAGGTCGTGCTGGACGGCAACGCGCGCACAGCCGCCTGCATCGGCGGTATGCTGAGCGTTATCAACGGCGAGGTTCGCCTGATTGCAACGACCTTTGAGTGGGCGGAGGACATTGACCGCGAACGCGCCAAGTCCGCGCTCGAGCGCGCCGAGGCAAAGCTTGCAGACGCGTCTCTTTCAAAGGAAGAGCACCGTCTGGCCGAGTCCGCCAAGCGCCGCGCCCAGGTCCGTCTGAGCATCCCGCAGGCTTGAAATATGTAAAAAACCCTGATTCCGACTTTCCGGGATCAGGGTTTTGCACCCGCAAACGGATGCTGCCCCGCGCAAAAGCATCGCCCCGGACAAAGCTGCCCGGGGCGATGCTCATGTTCAATGGTTTAAATGGTATCCAGAAGCGGTGAGGCGAGTACCTCGTCGATGGACGGGACGGAATCCGCCGCGCCGGGTCTTGTGACCGCAATCGCGCTGGCTACCGTCGCCTGCCGGAGCGTGTCGCACATGGAAAGCCCCTGCAAAATGCCGCGCACAAAGTAGCCGATGAACGTATCGCCCGCCGCTGTCGTGTCGACCGCGTCTACATGGCACGCGCCGAGGCGCACTGTCTCGTCCGCGCTTTTATAGAGGCAGCCGCTTTTTCCCATCGTGAGCATGATGTTCATGCCGGGATAGCGGTTTACGAGCGTTTCGGCAATGTCGGAAAAGTCCGTTTTGCCGGAAATTCCCGCACCCTCGACCTCGTTGATGATCAGCCACGTGACCGTCTCGAGGGGGTAGCTTAGAACCTCCGGCCCGTACGGCGCGGCGTTGAAGGCGATGCGAAGGCCTTTTTCGTGCGCGCGCTTCATGACATAGGGCATGCAGTTGATTTCGTTCTGCAAAACGAGCACGTCGCCGGCTTCGAAGTGGGCAAGGACCTCGTCGACATAGCTTTCTGTGATCTGCCGGTTCGTGCCGCCATAGAGGATGATGCAGTTCTGGCCGTTTTCATCGACCTGAATGATCGCGTGTCCGTTTGCGCCCTCACCCAGCCGCAGAAGGCTGGTGTCCACACCCGCCGTCTGCATCTTGTCGAGCAAAAACTGCGCCTCACCGCCGTAGAGTCCCGCGTGGTAGACCTCTGTGCCGGCCTTGGCCAGCGCAATGGACTGGTTGAGTCCCTTGCCGCCGCAGCCGGCCGTCAGCGTCTTGCACGGCGCAGTCTCGCCGGGTCTGATAAAATGTGCCATCTGATAGACATAGTCGATATTCAAAGAACCAAAATTCAGAACCTTCATCGAAAAAAGCCTCCTGATTTTATATCTGGATCTATCATAACACATCGTCGCTCGTAGCTCAATGGGTTTTGCGGTATTCCTTCGGAAGAACGCCGAAATACTCCTTGAAGGCCGCTGTAAGCTTGCTCTGGCTCTCATAGCCGACGGCTCTTGCAATCTCCGCCACGGACTCGTCAGTCTCCCGCAGCAGCTGCGCTGCGCGCGCCATGCGGTGCTCCTTCATGTGCGCGGCAAGAGATGCGCCGTAGACGGATTTGAAGACCTGCTTGAGGGTCGTCGGGTTCATCAGATACTGATGTGACAGCTCCTCGATCGTTACGCGCGTGTCAAGGTTCTGCGTGAGGAATGCGTGTACCTCGTGGACAATGCGCACCTGCTCGGAGGAATCGTCCGGTGTGTCCGTCTCGTCCGTTCCCCGCTGACCAAGCCAGAGAAGCAGCGCCTGCGCCCCGAGTCTGCGCCAGGAACGCGCCGTCTTTGCGCTTTGGCCATAGAAAGCGTCGAGAATCCCGCGCAGCGCATCGTCCGGGGAAATGCGCGTCATGGTCTCCTGCGCGCAGTACAGATCATACAGCCGCTCGGCCGTCACATCCGCGCCCAGAAGACTCTCGGGCGGCTGCTCGGTGAGCTTTTTGAGATCAAACCGCAGGCAAAAGCCCGCAAAGCTCTCGTCCGGCTCGATCGTTCCAGATAAGAACCCTCCCGTCTTCCAGACGGCAAGCTCTCCCGCATGCAGGCTCTGCGATTGGCCGGGTTCCATGCAGAAGCGCAAGCTTCCCCGGCGGCAGACATAGACCATCAACTCGCCCTCTGCTGCCACCGATGCGGCGGATGCAGCTGGGAGATCAAAGAACCATGTGCCGCAGAAAAGCTCCGCGCCCTTCGTCTCTTGTAAAATTGCCAGGTGCTCCCGGCAGCAGGCGCAATCGCACTTATGCTCCATGGTGCGTGTCCTCCTCCGGGCAGGCGATCTCCATGACCCGCTCGATCATCTGGTGAAGAAGCCGTGCCTGCGCGGTGTCGGCCGCCCGATAGTAGACTTCTTTGCCCTCCCGGCGCGAAAGGATAAGCCCGCTCGATTTCAGCGCCCGCAGATGGTGCGAGACGGCGGGGCTCGACATGTCCATCATCGCCGAGATGTTGACCACGCACGGCTCGCAGTGGCACAGCAGCCAGAAGATCCGCACGCGCGTCGCGTCGCCCAGCTGGCGGAACACATCCGCGATGATCTGAAATTTATCGGTCTTCTCCAGTTCCCGGCGCAGCGCCGAAAGCTGTGATTCTTCGCCGTGATGGTGCGGCAGGTGCAGGTCTTTCATGGTACTTCCTCCGTTTTCGCCCGATTGGAAAAGCTTTTCGCCCCTTTGGAAGGGAGTCTCCGGGGCGGCTTGACTTCTCCCGATAGCTGCATTATACTACGGCCATAAAGATTAAACAAGTGCTTAATGCTTTAAGCTATGTAGAAAAGGAGAACCTATCATGAAAAAGACCTATGCAATCGAAGTCGACTGCGCCAACTGCGCGAATCTGATGGAAGAAGCCGCCAACAAGACCGAGGGCGTTTCGAAGGCAACCGTCAATTTCATGACGCAGAAGATGATCGTAGAATTCGCCGACGGCGCGGACGCAAAGAGCGTCATGAAGGACGTTCTGAAGGCCTGCAAGAAGGTCGAGCCCGACTGCGAGATCGAACTCTGAGACTTTTTGATGTTGCGCCCCATCTGTGGGGCGCAGCTTTTGACCGAACGATTAAACGATTACTTAATCATAAAAGGAGCTGCTCTCCATGACGAAGAAACAAAAAAAGATGCTCACGCGCATCATCATCTGCGCCGTGATGCTCATCGCGCTACAATTTCTCCCCATCACGGGGATCCCCCGGTTCATCCTCTATCTGGCGGCCTACCTTGTCATTGGCTACGACATTCTTAAAAAGGCCGGCAAGGGCATCGGCAACGGCCGGGTGTTCGATGAAAACTTCCTGATGGCCATCGCCACCATCGGCGCGTTCGCGCTGGCGATTTACGAAAAGAGCGGTGACTACAACGAAGCCATCGCCGTCATGCTGTTCTACCAGATCGGAGAACTCTTCCAGAGCTACGCCGTCGGCAAGAGCCGCAAGAATATTTCCGCCCTTATGGACATCCGGCCGGATTATGCGAACATTGAGGTGGACGGGAAGCTCGAGAAGGTCGATCCGGACGAGGTCACAGTCGGCTCTGTCATCGTCGTCCAGCCGGGCGAAAAGGTGCCGCTTGACGGTGTGATCGTCGATGGTGCATCCACGCTCAACACCAGCGCGCTGACCGGTGAGAGCCTGCCGCGCGACGCAAAGACCGGCGACGAGATCATCAGCGGCTGCATCAACATGACGGGCGTTTTGAAAATCCGGACAACGAAGGAATTCGGCGAGTCGACCGTCTCCAAAATTCTCGAGCTGGTTGAAAATTCGAGCTCCCGCAAGTCCCGCTCTGAGGACTTCATCGCAAAATTCGCACGCATCTACACCCCCGCCGTCTGTTACAGCGCGCTGGCCCTTGCGGTATTGCCGCCGGTTGTGCGGCTCGTGATGGGCCTCACGTCCGAGTGGGAGCAGTGGCTGTACAGAGCCCTGACGTTCCTCGTCACAAGCTGCCCGTGCGCGCTTGTGGTAAGCATTCCCTTGAGCTTCTTCGCCGGCATCGGCGGGGCGAGCAAGGAGGGCGTTCTCATCAAGGGATCGAATTACTTAGAGACGCTTTCACAGGTCAAAACTGTCGTCTTCGATAAGACCGGCACCTTGACCAAGGGCGTGTTTGAGGTCAGCGCCGTCCACCATAGCCCGATGGAGCAGGAAAAGCTTCTCGAGTACGCAGCGCTCGCCGAGTGCGCCTCGTCCCACCCCATCAGCAAGAGCCTGCAAAAGGCGTACGGAAAAGAGATCGACCGCAGCCGCGTCACAGACATTGAAGAAATCAGCGGCCGGGGCATTCTCGCGAAGGTCGACGGCATTCCGGTCGCCGCCGGCAACCACAAGCTCATGGAGCAGCTGGGCATAGATTTTATCGACTGCCACAGCCCTGGAACGATCATCCATATGGCCGTCGATGGGAAGTACGCCGGGCACATTGTGATCTCCGACGTGGTAAAGCCCAACTCCAAAAAGGCTATCGAGGCACTCCACCGCGCGGGCGTAACGAAAACCGTCATGCTGACGGGCGATGCGAAAAAGGTTGCGGATTCCGTCGCAAAGGAGCTCGGTGTGGACGAGGTTTACTCCGATCTTCTGCCCGCGGGTAAGGTCGAGAAGGTCGAGGCCCTTCTTTCCCAGCAGTCCGGCAAGGCAAAGCTCGCCTTCGTCGGCGACGGCATCAACGACGCGCCGGTTCTCTCGCGTGCCGATATCGGGATCGCCATGGGCGCAATGGGCTCTGATGCGGCCATCGAAGCCGCCGACATCGTTCTCATGGACGACGAGCCGCTGCAGATCGCAAAGGCCATCAAAATCTCGCGCAAGTGCATCGGCATTGTCTATCAGAACATCGTCTTTGCCCTCATGGTGAAGTTTGCCTGCCTTGCGCTCGTTGCTTTGGGCGCTGCGAACATGTGGGCGGCTATCTTTGCAGATGTCGGCGTGATGGTCCTCGCGGTCCTCAACGCCATCCGCGCGCTGCGTGTGCACAATCTGTAAGCGTACCAAAACGCTCCCCTGCGTCGATGCTGACATCGGCGCAGGGGAGCGTTTGCGTGTACCGAAAAACAGATGCTTCCGCCGGGAGGCGTACAGCTGCTCAACGTGAATACCCTGGAAGCAGAGGGCACAGCTACTGTTCGCTTAGAATTTCATCAAGGGAAAAGGTTTCTTCCGGCTGATAGCGGGATGGGTCGAGCTTTGCGCCGAGAAATAGGACCAGACTGTCCGGCTGCGCGGTGAGCTGCCGCTTCTGCGTGGGGCGCAGGCGTTTGATGGCGGCCTCCAGCACGGACGCTTCGCTTCTCGTCTCCGCCGACCAGAGCGCCTCCAGAGCTTCGACGGGGTGACTCTTTGTGTACTTTGCGCCCGCGGGAAGGTGCAGGACGTGCTCTCGCATGCGGCGGCGGGGGTCGGTCGTGATGCCGGTATAGCGCGAGCCATCCTTGCAGCGGACGATATAGATATAGTATCTCAAAGATTCAAAAGCGCCGCGCAGACGGCGGCAAAGCCCGGAATGTCCAGCGTTTCGCCGCGCACGGTGGGGGAGAAGCCTGCGTCTTCGATGGCGGCGGCAATCTGCGGCTTGGAATATTCGCCGAAGCCGGCCGACAGGGCGTTGAGTAACGTCTTTCTGCGCTGGGCAAAGCTTGCCTTCACGACGCGGAAGAAGAGCTTTTCATCCGGAATTTCGCAGGGGGGTGCGGCGCGCATCGTGAGCTTTAAGACACTCGAGGTGACCTTCGGCTGCGGAATGAAGCACGAGGGCGGCACGTCAAAGAGGGGCTCGGGCTCCGCGTAATACTGGCAGAAGACCGAGAATGCGCCGTAGTCTCCCTTTCCGGCGGGCGCGCAGATGCGCTGGGCGACCTCTTTCTGCACCATGACCGTCACGGCCTCAAACGCGCGGCTCTCAAGAAGCGCGGCCAGAACGGGCGTTGTGATATAATAGGGAAGATTCGCGCAGGCCATCGGGCGAAGCGACTGAAACTCCGCCTGCACCAGAGTCTTGATATCCGTTTTCAGAATATCGCCGAAGATGATCTCCAAATTTTCGTTTCCCGCCATCGTCTCGGCGAGCACCGGCTGCAGGCTGCGGTCGACCTCGACGGCCACGACCTTTTTCGCGCTCCTGCAAAGCTGCTGCGTTAAGGGCCCGATACCGGGGCCGACCTCCAGAACGCCGCAGGTGTCGTCAATTCCGGCGTCCAGAACGATCTCGCGCGGGACCCAGCTCTGCGTCAGAAAGTTCTGGCCCTTGGCCTTGGAAAAGTGGAAGCCGTGGCGGGTCAAAAGCGCTTTGATGTCGTTGATATTACAAAGATCCATAGAAACCTCGATACACATGTTAAAATACAGGAAACTGCCTTTCGTCTATTGTAGCAGGCGAAAGGCAGTTTTTCAATTGCGTTCTTTATTGCGCGGTCTCGGATTCGGCGGTGGCGCGGATGTAGACCTCAACGTTCTGCGCGCCCCAGAGGATGCAGTCGTTATAGGAATCCTGCCCCATGTAGATATCGATCACGTTGGGGTTGGCTAACATGTTGGAGCCCGTGTCCTCGGCGATGAAATCGCCCGCGAACGTGCCGTCCTCCAGGTAAAGCCAGACCTCCGTACCGTAAGGGATGACGTAGGGGTTGACGGCCAGCGTCCGGCCGACGGTCGTCTGCGTACCGGTCGAGGTCTGGCCGGTGACGCAGTAGGCGGTGGCGATGAAGTCTCCAAGCTTGACAAGATCGTCCGGGCGCTCGTGGTCTGCCTTCGTGGCTCGCGCGATGGCGTTATCCGCTTCGGGCGCGGGCGTTTCCTCGGCGGCCTCCTCCGGCGCTTCCTCCGTGACGGACGCTTCCTCCGCCAAAGGCTCCTCCGTGACGGACGCTTCCTCCGCCAAAGGCTCCTCCGTGACGGCTTCTTCCTTGACGGGAAGCGCAACGGTTTCCAGTGCCAGCGGCGTTACGACGGCGGTTTCGGCCTGTGCGGATTTTGCCGCGGGCGCGGACTGCGTCTGAACAGTTTCGCCGGGTTCCGGCAGGGAAATGGACTCTGCTTTTGCCTGCGCATTGGGAAGCAGCAGGCAGCCCGCCAGCACGCAGACGGCCGCGGCGCAGGACTTGATCCTTGCTGTCAGCATCATTGCAGCAACACTCCTTTCAGAAATCGGAAACATGATAGAATACATGATTACAAAATAGATACAAACCGGTTACGAACCGGTGCTTGTTTGTACATTATACCGATAATCTGAGAAAAGTCAAGAGAAATATGCAAAATCATGAATAAACCGGATTATTTTGCATAGAATATATTGCTGCGTGCATGGCGAAATAGTAATATTCTTGTTGAAAAAGTAAAGAATTTATGACAAAAACGTGAATTTTGTGACAAATTAGTAAAATTTGCGTTTTTTCAGCAAACGCATTTGACACGGGCCAAAAAACGTGCTATAGTCTCTACGTTACAGGCATGGAGAAAGAAATGTCCCGTCCATTGCGGCTCGCAGAGAGAGGCTCACATGGTGCAAGAGTCTTGGGCTTGCGGGATTGGGATACCGCTTTTGAGCCGCGCGGCAGAAAGGAAATCCCCCAGTAAGCTGCGCCGGGCCCTCCCGTTACAGAGGTCACGAGCGACGGATTTTTCCGTAAGCAGGGTGGAACCGTGGAGCGTTGCCGCTTCACCCCTGAATTTTAAGTCGGGGGTGAAGCGTTTTTCTTTACCCCAAAGAAATTGGAAGGAGACAAAAACCATGGCAGAAAACAATGAATTCTCGTTTGAAAACGAGGCCTATCGCAAAACCTACTGGCACACCTGTTCGCACGTTCTGGCGCAGGCCGTCAAGCGGCTGCATCCGGAGGTCAAGCTGGCCATCGGCCCTTCGATCGACAACGGCTTCTATTATGACTTCGACGCGCCGTTTGCCTTTACGCCGGAGATCATGGAAGAGCTCGAGGCGGAGATGCGCAAGATCTGCAAGGAAAAG
>ENA-ORTY01003749-ORTY01003749.1-human-gut-metagenome-genome-assembly--contig:-NODE-3749-length-12715-cov-7.150869_pt1 | contig 12715 bp, 8 predicted proteins | sample MGYA00241917_ERZ509198 | MGnify/ENA primary metagenome ERZ509198 (study PRJEB26280, sample SAMEA2338857) | human gut metagenome | biome: human gut; feature: human-associated habitat; material: faeces...
CATCTGCGCCAGCATGCGCGCGTACTTTCGCTGCCGTTTCGGGCAGAGGTCAAGCGCGCGGAACGCGACAATGCCATCGATGTCTATCTTTCAGAAGACTATGAGGATGTGATCGGCGAGGGGAACTGGCAGCAGCTCTTTACCGAAAAGCCGGAGGCTTTCGCGCGCAGTGAGCAGCGCGCGTATCTGGCGTCGCTGTCTGGGGTATGCCTTGGCTCAGACGCGTTCTTCCCGTTCGGTGACAATATTGAACGCGCGGCCAGAAGCGGCGTGACCTATATCGCGCAGCCGGGCGGCTCGATCCGGGACGATCTGGTCATCGAAGCGTGTGACAAACATAAGATGGTGATGGCGATGACCGGCATGCGCCTGTTCCATCACTGATACAGCAAAAAAACAGACGGCAGGGGCACAGCTTCTGCCTGTTTGTGCGCAGGACGTAAATTGCGGCGCATCAATCAAAGAGAGAAATTTCAAGCAGAATAAAACGAAAAACGCTTAGAAGCTATGCAGGAGAAGAGATACATGAATGTTATGGTAGTCGGCGGCGGCGGCAGAGAGCACGCCATCATCAAAAAACTCAAAGAAAATCAGAGCATCGAAACCATTTACGCATTGCCCGGCAACGGCGGCATCGCTGCCGACGCGGTATGCGTGGATATCGGCGCCAAGGAAATTGAAAAAATCGCGGAATTCGCAGTGCAGAAGCAAATCGATCTGGCAGTTGTCGCACCGGACGATCCGTTGGTCATGGGTGCGGTGGATCTGCTGCGGGCGCGCGGCATCAAAACCTTCGGACCGGATAAAAAAGCGGCGATCATCGAAGGCAGCAAGGCGTTTTCCAAAGATCTGATGAAAAAATACAAGATTCCGACCGCATCTTACGAGACCTTCAGTGATCCGGCGGCAGCGATCGCCTATTTGGAAACTGCCGAAGCGCCGATCGTCATTAAGGCGGACGGACTGGCGCTCGGTAAAGGCGTTGTGATCGCGGAAACAATCGAAGAAGCCAGGGACGCGGTACGCTCCATGATGGAGGATAAGGTTTTTGGCGAAAGCGGCAGCCGCGTCGTCATCGAAGAATTTCTGACCGGACCGGAGGTTTCGGTTCTGGCGTTTACCGACGGCAAAACGATGGTGCCGATGGTATCCTCGATGGACCACAAGCGGGCGCTGGACGACGACCGCGGCCTGAATACCGGCGGCATGGGTACGGTCGCGCCGAATCCGTATTATACGCCGGAGATTGCGGCACGCTGCATGCAGGAGATTTTCCTCCCGACGATGGAGGCGATGAACCGCGAGGGCAGGACGTTCAGCGGCTGCCTGTACTTCGGTCTGATGCTGACCGAAAAAGGCCCGAAGGTCATCGAATACAACTGCCGCTTCGGCGATCCGGAAACGCAGGTTGTCCTGCCGCTTTTGGAAAGCGATCTTTTGGACATCATGCTCAAGATTTATGACGAGAAGCTGTCCGAGGCGGACGTGAGATTTGCAGAGTCAAGCGCTTGCTGCGTAGTCATGGCATCTGAGGGCTATCCGAAAAAATATGAAACGGGTTTTGAAATTACCATGCCGCAGGACAAAAATATCTATGTGGCCGGTGCAAAGCTGACGGACGGGAAGCTTTTGACCTCCGGCGGTCGTGTACTTGGTGTGACAGAAACCGCGCCGACGCTGGCAGAAGCTGTCGAAAAGGCTTATCAGACGGTGGCGGCGGTGCATTTTGAAAACGCTTATTACAGAAACGATATCGGCGCGCGCGCTTTGGCGGCAGGAAGGAACTAGGGCGAATGGTTTACAGAATTTATGTAGAGAAAAAAAGCGGCCTTGACCATGAGGCACAGAATTTGAAAAGCGATCTTTTGCAGCTGCTCGGCATCGGCGGCGTGCAAAACGTGCGCGTGCTGAACCGCTACGACGCGGAGGGCATCGATCGGAAGCTCTTTGATTACGCGGTTCATACGGTGTTTTCGGAGCCGCAGCTGGACCTGACCGGAGAAAGCCTGCCGGAGGCGGAGCTCTTGTTCGCGGTGGAGTATCTGCCGGGTCAGTTTGACCAGCGCGCGGCATCGGCGGCGGAATGTATCCAGATCATTTCCCGCGGGGAAAGACCGGCGATTCGTACCGCGAAAATCTATGCGCTTGATGGCAGCTTCAGCGAAGAAGAAATCGAAAAAATCAAAAAATACGTCATCAATCCGGTGGAAGCGCGTGAAGCGGCGCTTTCGCTGCCGGAAACTCTGGCGATGGCGTATGAGGTGCCGCAGTCTGTGGAAACCGTGGAGGGCTTTACGCATTACAGTGACGCGCAGCTTGCGGATTTCATCGCGGAGAGAGGTCTGGCGATGGATCTTGCGGACAGCCAATGCTGCCGCGCGTATTTCGCGGAGGAACAGCGTGACCCGACGATTACCGAAATCAAGATGATCGATACCTATTGGTCCGATCACTGCAGACATACGACCTTCAATACAATTCTTGATGCGGTGCAGTTTGCCGATGAGACGCTGCAGGCTGCTTATCAGCGCTATTTGGACGCAAGAACATTCGTCGAGCGGAAGAAACCGGTCACGTTGATGGATATCGGCACCATCGCGGCGAAGGTCCTCAAAAAACAGGGGAAGCTGGATGGACTGGATGAGTCCGAGGAGATCAATGCCTGTACGGTCAAGATCAAGGTCGAGACCGAGGGCAGGGAAGAGGATTGGCTGCTGCTGTTTAAGAATGAAACACACAATCACCCGACGGAAATCGAACCGTTCGGCGGCGCGGCAACCTGTGTGGGCGGCGCGATCCGCGATCCGCTCTCAGGCAGAAGCTATGTTTACGGCGCGATGCGTGTGACCGGAGCCGGAAATCCGCTGGCACCGATCGCGGACACGCTGCCGGGTAAGCTGCCGCAGCGGAAGCTGGTGACGACAGCGGCGGCAGGATACAGCTCTTATGGCAATCAAATCGGTCTGGCGACCGGACAGGTGGACGAAATCTATCATCCGGGCTATGTTGCCAAGCGTATGGAAATCGGCGCGGTCATCGCGGCGGCTCCGGCGGAGAACGTGGTGCGGGAGGTACCGGCAGCAGGAGACAAGGTCATCCTGCTCGGCGGCAAGACCGGCAGAGACGGCTGCGGCGGCGCGACCGGATCTTCCAAATCCCATACGACGGCTTCGCTGGAAAGCTGCGGCGCGGAGGTGCAGAAGGGCAACGCGCCGACCGAGCGCTGCATCCAGCGGCTGTTCCGCCACGCGGAATTCGCGCAGATGATTAAGCGCTGCAACGACTTCGGCGCGGGCGGCGTGTGTGTCGCCGTCGGCGAGCTTGCGCCCGGCCTTGTGATCGAGCTGGACGCCGTGCCGAAGAAATACGAGGGTCTGGACGGCACGGAGCTGGCGATTTCCGAATCGCAGGAGCGCATGGCCTGCGTCATCGCGCCGGATATGCTTGAGCGCTTCAAGCAGATGGCCTACGAGGAGAATCTGGAGGCGACGCAGGTTGCCGTCGTCACCGAGGAAGCGCGCCTTGTGATGCACTGGCGCGGCAAGACGATCGTGGATCTCTCCCGCGCGTTTCTGGATACGAACGGCGTGACCCAGCACGCCGAGGCAGAAGTCGCCGCGCCGGACGAGACCGCGCCGTATCTGACGAAAAAGCCGGATTTCGCGAAGGATCGCACCGTGCGCGAGGCGTGGCTGGCGATGCTCTCCGATCTCAACATCTGCTCGCAGAAGGGGCTTGTCGAGCGGTTTGACGGCACCATCGGCGCGGGCACGATCCTTGCGCCCTACGGCGGCGTGTACCGCGACAGCCCGAACGAGGCCATGGCCGCGCTGATTCCCACGCCGGGCGAAACGACGACCGCCACCCTGATGAGCCACGGCTACGACCCGGAATTGAGCACGTGGAGCCCGTTCCACGGCGCGGTCTACGCCGTTACCGAATCGCTGGCGAAAATCTGCGCGGCGGGCGGCGACGTCTCCCGCGCGCGGCTGACGTTCCAGGAATATTTCGAGCGCCTGAATCGCAATAAGCTCAGTTGGGGCAAGCCGGCGGCGGCGCTGCTCGGCGGCCTGAGCGCCCAGCTCGGCTTCGGAACGGCCTCCATCGGCGGCAAGGATTCCATGAGCGGCACGTTTGAGGATATTCATGTTCCGCCGACGCTCGTTTCCTTCGCCGTGGGCATGGTGGACGCGCGCAACGTCGTCTCCACCGATCTCAAGGGCGCGGATGGACATCGGCTGGCGCTGCTGACGCTGCCGGTGGACGACGCGCTCGTGCCGGAATACGACAAGGCGCTGATGCTCTATGAATCCCTGCATCAGGCGATTCTGCGCGGCGACGTGCTCAGCGCGCACACGGTCGGCCGCGGCGGCATTGCGGCGGCGGTGACGATGATGGCGATGGGCAGCCGAATCGGCGTGAAGCTGACGGACGTGGCGGAGGAAGAGCTGTTCCTGCCCGCTTACGGCGGCATTGTGGTCGAGCTGAAGCCGGGCGCGCCCGTTCCGGCGGGTCTGCGCGAAATCGGCGTGACCACCGAGAGCGCGACGCTTTCCGCCTGCGGCATGACCCTCAGCCTCTCCGAGGCGCACGGCGCGTGGAGCGAGCCGCTGGAGAGCGTTTTCCCGACGGATGCGAAGGCCAAGCACACGACCGCGCCGTTTATCCCCTACGAGACGCGCAGCGCCGCGCGTCCGAAGCTGCAAATCGCCAAGCCGCGCGTGTTCATCCCGTCCTTCCCCGGCACGAACTGCGAGCTGGACAGTGAAAAGGCGTTCCGCCGCGCGGGCGCGGAGACGGATGTGTTCGTCTTCCGCAACCTGACGGCGAAGGGCATCGAGGAATCCGTCGAGGCGCTGGTCAGGGGCATCAACGCCGCGCAGATCGTGATGCTGCCGGGCGGCTTCTCGGCGGGCGACGAGCCGGACGGTTCCGGCAAGTTTATCGCGACCGCGCTGCGCAACCCGCGCATCATGGAGGCGATTATGAACCTGCTGAATCAGCGCGACGGCCTGATGCTGGGCATCTGCAACGGCTTCCAGGCGCTCATCAAGCTCGGCCTTGTGCCGTATGGCGAGATTCGCACGATTCGGGAGGACGACCCGACCCTGACCTACAACACCATCGGCCGCCACGCCGCCACGCATGTGCGGACGGTCGTTTCCTCCGTCAAATCCCCGTGGATGGCGGGCGTGAACGTCGGCGACGTCCATCAGGTCGCGATTTCCCACGGCGAGGGGCGCTTCGTCTGCCGCGAGGCGCAGCTCAAGCAGCTGGTGGCCAACGGCCAGATCGTCACGCAGTATTGCACCATCGACGGCGTGCCCGCGGTGAAGATGCCGGAAAACCCGAACGGCTCGTATTGGGCGGTCGAGGGCATTTGCTCGCCGGATGGCCGCGTGCTGGGCAAGATGGGGCACAGCGAGCGCATCGGCGCGAACGTCGCCCGGAATATCCCCGGCGAAAAGGATCAGAAGATTTTTGAATCCGGCGTGGCGTATTTTGGGTAAGACAGCATAATCAGAAGGGTACATCGTGTTTTTTCGCGGTGTGCCCTTTTTCAATCAAACTTTTCCCCGCCCTCGCGCGTATATAGGGTGAAGGATTCTTCAAGCAACAAAACGAAAGGGGGAGCGGCGTATGGAATCCAATGCGTTTTCCCGCATCGCAGAGGAAAATATGCAGGGGCTTTATCGACTCAGCTTCAGCATTTTGCATACGCGCCACGACGCGCAGGATGCGGTTCAGCAGGGTCTGCTCCGTGCATGGGAAAGACGGGAGACGGCGAGACCCGAACAGATTCGCGCATGGCTGACCCGGATTGTCATCAACGAATGTCACAACATCCAGCGCAAGCGCATGCGCGTGGTGCTGATGGGTGAAATGCCGGAAATGGCTGCGCCGGAGGATACATACGAGGCGGAAGCGGAACTGCGAAGCGCCATAGACAGTCTGCCGGAAAAATTGCGCGTGCCGCTGCTGCTGCGCTATATGGAGCGCTATTCGGAAACGGAAATTGCGCAGACGCTCGGCGTGCCGGTGACAACCGTGAAAAATCGGCTTTTTCGCGCAAGGCGCGCGGTGCGCGCCAAGTTCGACGAGGAGGTGACGTTTGAGTGAAGCGTGTGATCGACGAAAAGACGCTGAAAGCGCTTTATCCGCCGATGGAAACGGCGTTTGAGGCACAGATGCGTCAAACCCTGCGCAGCCTGCCCGTCGAGCGCAGACATCGAGGCGCGCGGCGCAAGCCCGCCGCGGTTTTGATTGCGGCAGCGGTGCTCGCGCTGCTGGCGGCAACGGCGCTGGCCATTGCGGCACTCAGCGGATTTTTTACAGAAGCAACGGCGCTGCCGTTAAATAGCAGCTATATGGAAAATTGGTCGCTGGGCGAAAAAGAGGCGGTGGCGGCGCTGTTGGTTCAATACGATTTGCCGGAGGATCGCGCGGCGTGGGAGGACGCGCTGCAAGAGAGCGGCGCAAGGCGGCGCGAGGCGGCGCTGGACGCGCTGTTTATCGAGCACTATGCGGTAACCTCCGGCGGAAGACGGAACATATCGCTGCACAGCATCATGCAGCAGGAGCTGGGCGAGCTTGACCCGGAATGGAGCTTGGAACAGAAGGCGGCGTATTCCGCGCTGGAAAGCGAATTTGAACTGGGCGGCGCCGACGAGGACGTCAACCTCCTGCCGGGGGAAGACGACATCCCGCGCGAGGAGGCCGTGCAAATCGCCAAAGACGCGATTCAGGCGGCGTTCGGCTTTACGGATGAGCAGATGGAAAACGCCGCGCTGTGGGAACTGAGCTTTTTGGTGCACCGCTCGGAGCTGGGCGTGAAGCCGCCGTATTATTCCGTGTGCCTTGCGATTTGCGACGAGACGAATGTGTGGAAAGCCGAATACGCGGCCATTTCCGGCGCGGGCGAGGTGCTCACGAGCGCGGACGGTTACCTTGCCGTGGAATCTCCGCAGGAAGCGGCGGCGGCGCTTCATACGGTTGCGTATTACCAGTCGGATGCGTTCGATCAGGACAGAGCGCGCGAGCTGGCGCGCCATGGGCAGACGATCACGGCGATTGAGCCGCAGATCGTCACATGGGAGAATCAGCGGATTGACGAGCTGCTGACCCTGCAAAACGGAACGGTTTTGGCTGCGGGGCGGGAAATGGCGGAAAACAACCGGGATACGCGCAGGGTGTTCGCTGCCTGCATAAACGAGGATGGAGAGACGATCTGGCGCGCGACCCTCGACGCGCAGGAGAACGAACAGTGCAGCGTTACCGGCGCGATGCAGTTGGAGGACGGCCGGATTCAGTTGATGCTCAACCGAAGCCGCGAGGTGAACCATGAGTTTGAATATGATCTCTATGAACTGGCGACGCTGAGCGCGGACGGGGAACTGCTGGACAGGCGGCAGCTTCCGTCGGCCAGCGCGCTCAGCGGGCTGGATGCGGGCAGTCAGGAGGTTCTTTTCTGCGATCCGGGTCACGGCGGGCTGATCGTCAGCGGCTCGGTCGGAACGAAAAACACGCCGTTTTATGCGCAGGTGGATGATCGCGGCGACGTGGTTTTTCATCTGGATATGCGCGAGACGGTCACGGGTCTGTATGCGACGCGGGACGGCTATGCGCTCGTCGGTTGGGACAAGGCCGAGCAGAGAACGCGGATGGCTTTTTATGACATGCAGGGGCAGAAAATCCGGGAAGCCGAAGCGGATGCGTTGCCCGCGGGTTTCCATGTGACGAGCCTGTACCCGCAGGCGGATGGCACGATGTGGGCGGTGGATGATTCGCTGACAGCGGCGGAGGTGCAGAAGCTGCTCCGCCTGGATGAAAACGGGCGCGTCATGGAGGAATATGCCATGAATGAGAACATGGGCGCGTCGGCGTTTCAGGAGGCATTTATGCGCGTCGGCGGCACGGTTGCCCTGCTCAACCGCCATAAAACGAGCAGAGACGAGCAGACGAGCGCCATCCATTGCGGATTGATGGTTCTTCGAAATGGCAGGATGGAGGAAATGTATGTGCGCGGCATGGATTGGAGCAACCTCGATTTCAGCCGCCCCAAGGCGGCGGCATTTTCTCCGGAGAGCCGCAAGGTGTTCATATTCCAGCTCGGCGGACAGGACTATATCGCCGAAACGGGCGGACGTACTCCGGTTCTGTCTCAATGGGCGATTGTAGAATTGCCGGAATAAGCGAAACCCCTTCCGATCCTGTGGGTCGGAAGGGGTTTTGTCTGCGCGGCGAACGCATCGACGGGCACAAAAAAAGAAGGCTCATTCGCCTTCCGGTTTGATATCCGATTGTTTATCGCTCTGCGCCACGACGCGGCAAAGCTCGAGCATCAGCCGCTGGGACGCGGACGAGCAGCCATTGGCGATTGCGGCGACGCTCTGGCCGAGCGATTCCGAACCGCGGTTCGGGCGCTGGGAAAAATCCTCCCCGATCATGCAGCCGTTGAGCAGGGCGGACAGCGAAACGTCGAGAACGGAAGCAATCTGCGCCAGCATCTCCAGCGAAATCGGGCGTTCGCCCCGCTCCAGACGGCCGAAATGAAGCTGGGAAATTTTCAGGCGGTCGGCGGCTTCCTCCTGCGTGATGTCAAGCGCGGTGCGCGCGGCGCGGATGTTGCGGCCGATGGCCTTGAACGAAACGAGCATGTCGAGTTCCTCCCGGGCAGATTGATGATATAAATATCATATCCCGAAAGACTCAAAATGAACACGTCCCATTGTGTCAGATCATGTCAGCGTGGATGGAAAGGCGGCGAGATTATTTTGCAAATCGGGAGGCGCAGGGCGGGAGGGGACGTTTTGCGCGTCACAGGCTCAGCAGAATGTGGGCGCTGAACACGCCGTCCTTCGCGGCGATGGAGAGCGTGCCGTTGTAGCGCTTGACCGTTGCGGCGACGGAGGCCAGACCGATGCCGTGATCCTTTTTATGCGAGGTGGGCAGGCCGTTTGGGGCGAAGTCGATTTCGCCGACATAGCCGTTTTCCACGGACAAGCCGAGCATCGCGCCGCCGATCATGCCGGAAACCACCCGAACCTCCCGCGCCTCGACGGGCAGGGCGCAGACGGCGCGCAGCGCGTTTTCCAGCAGATTGCCCAGCATCATGCACAGATCGACCTCGTCGAGCGGCAGGCGCTCGGGCAGATCGAGCCGCCAGGATATCCGCGTGTTCTGGGTCTCGGCGATGCGCTGATAGTGGCCGGCAATCGCGTCCAGCGCGGCATTGGCGCAGAGCATCGTGTGCGGGGAGGCCAGCCGCCCCTCGTATTCGGCCAGATAGTCGTTCAGCTTGTCGTATTTCTTCGCCTCGCTCAGTCCGGCGATTACGTGCAGATGCTGGCGGAAATCGTGGCGGAGCTGCCGGGTCGCGTCCATGTGCTCGCGCAGCTCGCGGTATCGTGTGTTCTCCATGCTCAGAAGCTGGTTCTGCGCGTGCAGCTCGGCGGCCTCGCTCATCTTTCGGGTGGTGAGGTAGACGAAGTAATAAAACCAGAACAGAAGGCTCAGAAAGCTGATGAGCAGCACGATGCTGATTTCCCGCACGCGCCCGGTCAGCACGACGGCGGGGTATATCGGCGTCATCCAGATGAACAGGCCGGTCAGAAACAGCGGCGCGACGAACAGCGCGCGCCAGATGGCGCTGAAGCTGACGTTGCAGAGCATCCAATGAATTTTCCTGCGAAAGAGCAGCGAAAAAACCAACAGAACGGCGAACGTGAGGGCCAGACCGATCAGCCCGGAGGGGAGCGTGAACACCGGCTGGTCGTTGTGCAACTCGAGCGGCGCGCAGAGATAGCAGCTCAGCGTGGCGGAAAAGGAGGCGAGCATCGTGGCGGTGAAAAAGACGAACAGCGCCTTGGACGGCGGCAGTACGACCGATTTCAGATAGAGCAGCAGAAAGAGCAGCAGGGCGGGGAACAGCAGCGCGTTGACGGAAAGCTGAAAGCGGCAGCAGGCCAGCGCGCCGATTCCGACGAACGCCGTGACGCCCAAAGCGCCGAACACGGCGAGCTTTTTGAGCGGCAGGCGCAGAAAGCCGGAAAGCGGCAGATAGCACAGCAGCGCGAACGGACAGCAGATGGCCAACTTGGCGGCATAGCGGGCGAAAAACATGGCCGTTACCCCCTTTTCATGCGCTTGATCTGGTATTCGGAGAAGCGGTTGACTAAATCGAGCCGGTTGCGCTGGCGCAGGGGGAAGCGCAGGCCGTCGGTCAGCAGGATGCTGTCGCCGTCGAGCTTGAGCGCCTCGTCCATGTTGACGAGCACGCCGCGGTTGCAGGGCAGAAAGCGCTCGTCCCCGCGCAGGGCGGCCTCCAATTCGGCGAAGGTCTGCGAGCTTTTCAGGCATGCGCCGGAAACCGTGAAGATGTCCAGCGCGTGCCCGTGGGAGGTGACGGCGACAATCTGCCCGTGCGGCAGGCGGATGGTCTGGCGCGGCAGGTGGATTTCGACGAGCTGCTCGCTCTCCTCCATCAGCCGAATCGCCCCGGAAAGCACGTGATCGAGCCGGGCGGCGCTGTAAGGCTTCACCAGATAATCAAACGGGTGAACCGGAAACGCATCGAACGCATATTCCTTCGAAGAGGTCAGGAAGACGATCAGGCAGCGCGCGCTCCGCTTGCGCACCCGCTGCGCAACCTCGATGCCGTTCATGCCCTCCATGCAGATATCCAGAAAAACGAGCGCGTCGTCCCCCGGCGTAAAGCCGCTCAGAAAAGCTTCCCCGCCGTCAAAACAGGCGATGCTCGCGCCGTCCGGAACGCGAACCAGCAGATCCTGCCGGAGCAGCTCGCGCGTCTGCGCCTGGTCATCGACGATGGCAATGCGTATGTTCATGGCAAACACCCTTCCTCCGCAAGTGACGATAGACTCAGTATACCATAAACGGCCGCGCGCCGTGCGTATATATTTGGGAAAAATGCCTGCTGTTCGTGCAGAAAAAACGTCGTTCGCGCAAAAACGCTTGCATGAATCGCGCTATTGGTCTATACTGAGCGTGACCTAAAAAATGATCGAAAGATCGACGAAAGGATGGTTTTTCCCATGAAAAAGATGCTTGCAATGCTGCTGGCCGTGCTGACCCTGTGCTTCGGCGCCGCCGCGATGGCCGAGAGTGTTCCCGAGGCGGATGCCGCCGCCGAGCAGGCCGCGCTGACCGACCTGACCGCCGAAGGCCAGTTGATCGAGGCTGAGAGCTTCCAGTTCTATATCCCGGCCGACTGGGAGACGGTTGAGCTGAATGACGAGGAGATCGCCGAGGGCTATGTCTTTGCCGCCGCTTCCGCGGACGGTGCGAACAGCCTGGTCATCACCTACGCCGCGATGGATGCGGCGATGACCGCCGAAGAGGCGCAGCCGGGTCTGGCCGAGGTTTATCCGACCGCGACCGTGCAGGATCTCAACGGCACTTCCGTCGTCGCGTTCCACGACGCGGAGGAGGATGTGCTGGGCATCGTCGTGATGGATACCGTCGATGCGGGCTACTACATCTTCATGTTCACCCCGGCTTCCGACGAGGCGTTCCTGCCGGTGGCTGACGCGATTGCCGCTTCCTTCACCGCGGCTCAGTAAAAGAGCATCGGTCAAGCGATAAGTGCGATTCCTTAACAAAGCATTTGTAAAAGAGGCTGTCAAGCAAAAACTTGACAGCCTCAGTTTGTTGACATAAGCAAACTTGGCTTGAATAGCAAAATCAAGAAATTCATCCATTCTTTCATTTGCGGAAAGGGCTATTCTCCTCCCCCTTCGGGGGGAGAATAGCTTTTTGTCTGCAGTCTGAGGCTGTCAAGCAAAAAACTTGACAGCCCTTTCTCTATTCTGCCGAAAAGGCCGCGATGGCCGCGTCCAGCGCCGCAACCGAGCGGATGGCCTGCCGCCGGGTGAGAAGCTGACGGCGCACCTGCGAGGGCGCGTGTTCAAATAAGCGCCGCGCGTGGGAATCGCTTTCCAGCAGCGCGTAGAGATTCGGATATACGTTCAAGAAGCGTCACCTCCCGATGCGCCTAGTGTGCGCCGGGCGGGGGACGCTTATTCTCTGCCCGCACTTGACGCTTCTTAGAGGGGAGCGATATAATATAAAACCAGTGAAGCATGGAATGACCAGCAATCAATTTCGAAAGCGGGAGATGCGGGAACACCGGGTTCCTGCCGGGTCTTGGGGCGAAGCCCCAAACGTGACCCTGAACATACCCAAAAAAGGAGCAGAGATGACACCGATGGATGCGGCGCGCGCAGCGCTCAAAGAGGTTTTTGGCTACGACGATTTTCGCCCCGGACAGGAGGACGCGGTGGCCGCCATTCTGCGCGGGCGCGACGTGATGGCCGTCATGCCCACCGGCGCGGGCAAGTCGATCTGTTACCAGATTCCCGCGCTCGTGCTGGAGGGCGTCACGCTCGTCGTCTCGCCGCTCATTTCGCTGATGCGCGATCAGGTGTTCGCGCTGCTGCAAAACGGCGTTCGCGCGGCGTATCTCAACAGCTCCCTGACCCCGCGCCAGTATGCGCTCGCGCTGGAGAACGCGCGGCGCGGCACGTATAAAATCATCTACGTCGCGCCGGAGCGGCTGCTGACCGATTCGTTCCTCAGCTTTGCGAAGGGCGCGAAAATTGCGCAGGTCGTCGTCGATGAGGCGCACTGCGTCAGCCAATGGGGGCAGGATTTCCGCCCCGGCTATCTGCAAATCGCGCCGTTTCTGCGCGAGCTG
>ENA-ORTY01003759-ORTY01003759.1-human-gut-metagenome-genome-assembly--contig:-NODE-3759-length-12692-cov-2.913587_pt1 | contig 12692 bp, 9 predicted proteins | sample MGYA00241917_ERZ509198 | MGnify/ENA primary metagenome ERZ509198 (study PRJEB26280, sample SAMEA2338857) | human gut metagenome | biome: human gut; feature: human-associated habitat; material: faeces...
AGCTGCTGTTTGGCACCGTGTTCTGGGATTACAGCGGCTTCAAGTTCAATCTGGGAGGCCGTGTCAACCTGCTCTACTGCTTTTTCTGGGGCATCGCGGCGGTGGTCTGGATCCGGTACGGCTACCCCCTCATCGCAAAGCTGATGGCAATTAGAACAACACTCCTCATAAAGAGTGCCAGAAGCAATCCGCCGGCTCCCATTGCAAACACAATGCCAGCCATACCCATTGTAATCTTTCTGCCCTTATGATCATATAAAGCACCATAGAAAATCCGGCTGATTGAGTTAAAAGCGGAAAGAATCATTGTCATAACCGCGGCGGCGCCCGCAGACAAACCAATTTGTCCCGCTATTCCAACCGCATTGCCCGCAACGCTGGTACTGCCCGCCAACATCAGAACCGACCATACAAAGAACAGATAGAATTTTCCTGATTTCAGCATTTCTCCTGTTGTAATATCACGTGCAGCATCCCGGATGCCTAAACTCTGCTCACCCAATACTTTCTCTGGTTTTTCCTGCCGGGGCCTGACCTTAATGTTCAGGGCTGCCGCCATCGTGATGATTAATGCAATCAGCGCGAACAGTGCCATTGCCAGTCTCCAGTCCGTAACCTCGATTATCCTGGTCATAGGAAGGTTAAATATAAACGCTGTCAGTCCTGCACCCATAAGTGTAATTCCGCCGACCAGTCCCGGTTCATCTGAAAACCATGGCAGGACTGCCGCCATACTAGCCTTATAGAGTACGCCTGCACTGATATTAGCCAGCACACAATATGTCAAAAAAAGTGTCAGCATTCCATTTGTGCAGCTTGCAAGAAATAGACCCATGCCAATTCCAACCGAAGCCAGGACACTGATCATTTTATAGTCTAGCTTTCGAAATATATAACCCAGAATTAGGCCTCCAATGAAAAAACAACACTGACTTCCCGAAAAAATCAAACTCACCGTGGCTTCGGCCACCTCAAAATCAGCGCTAATAGGACCGCTGAATACCGTAAATGTATACATAACACCCGACACAAGCATAGTTAGTATCGCTAGTATCAGGTATAGGAAGCGCCTCTGTAGCATAGATTCCCCTTTCCAATATTCGTTTGCGATAAAAAACATCTGCTGCCCATTTCCCTCATTCCGGAGGTTACATCTCCAAGACTTTTCTGGGTAGTATGGACAGCAGGATGTATTTCCTGGACTATATTACAAAATTCACTTTACGTACTTATCTTTCTGGCCAAGAATAAAAGATACAATAAATGCGGTGGTAAATGCGACCAGTATACTAATAACGACGAACATAAAGTTACGAGGATATTCACTTGACACATACCCCGGCAAACTGACGAGCCCAAGATTCCCTAATACAAATGCCTTCACATTGTTGATTCCCAGCACCAGGCCACCGACAGCGCCTCCAAACAGAGCTGCTGCGAATGGACGGCCAAATTGAAGCTCTACGCCATAAAGCGCCGGCTCTGTAATACCTAACAAGCAGGATACGCCGGTGGATGCTGCGGTGGAACGGGTGGTAGCGTCCTTCGATCTTGCTGCAACACCAATTGTCGCACCAGCCTGAGCGATATTTGAGATAAACATCGCAGGATAAATTGCCGCATCATAACCAAACAACGCAAAGTTAGTATAGAGGATTGGCGTCAGCGCGTGATGGGTACCCGTCATAACAAGGACAGGAGTGAGTCCCCCCGCAATCATTGGTAACAACCAGGGAACAACTGCGTAAATCCAGTTGATGCCGGCACCAAGTATCTGGCTGAAGTTCTCCCCTAAAGGCCCAAGTATAATGAGGGATATCGGTGAAACAATCAAAACCGTAAAGGTTGGAACAATAAATGATTTCACAACGTTTGGCGTGACTTTGTTAACCAACTTTTCAACATATTTTTGCACAACAACAGTAAGCATGATAGGAACAACCGTCTGATTGTAGTTAACCAGCTTGACAGGCAGTCCTAAAAAGGATACGGGATCCCCAATTTCCACAAGGCTGCGGAAGCTTGGGTGAAGCAGCGCGCCAGCCAAAAGCATGGCGATTGCCGGATTGCATTTCAACTGTTTTGCCATTGAGTTTGCTATCAGTATTGGCAGAAAGAAGAATCCGGCATCTGCGATAAAGGTCATGATCTGTATCGTTTGGTTTGCGCTGTCGACACCCGCCAAGGTTAAGATTGATACAATACATTTAAGCATACCTGCAGCCAGCAACGCAGGTATGATAGGCAGGAATACGCCGGAGATAAAGCTGATAAACCGGTTGAAAAGCTTTTCGTTCTTTTTCTCATCTGCACTTTCTGTAGATTCCGTGCCATTGTAATTAAGCAAAGTTTTAATTTCCGCACATACCTCAGCAGCTTTACCTCCTACAACAAACTGCCATTCTCCCCCTTTGACCACAAGCCCGAGTATCCCATCGGTTGCATTGATTGCATCCTTATCCAGCATGTTTTCGTCATGAACATGAAACCGCACACGTGTCTGGCAGTTGTAAAGTTCCTTAATATTGTCTTTTCCCCCAACCAACTCAATAATTTTTACCGCAAGGTTTTTATTGCTGATTTTCTTTTTCATATAGTTACCCCCATTTTTTCAATAATTTGCAATATTATCTTATTTCCCATACAAGTTTCGTGTCGGCCATTCCTTCAAAGCTAATAATTCCAGAACCCAGATCCGCATCGACTTGAGTCCCATTGACTATGACTACTGAAAATGTCTTATCCAAAGCAGATAAATCCAGAGTAACCTTATAACTTCCGCACTGTAATGGCTGATAGTATCCAGTGATTTTTTCTTTGGTTTGTGTATAGCCAATCAGTTTTGTCTTAATCTGGTATTCCTCCTTTGGCAGAGATGGTTTTATCTCCACACCCTCTTTTGTGAATTTCGGCTGCAGGAATTTCACGCAATCATACAACGGCCAGGCATGTGGATGAACGCAGGCCACCGGGAAGTTGATAGCATCTGGAATCTCGAAATCATCCGGATGGCCTTCCATATAGTTCATCTTGTTTTCCAATACTCCGGGGCGGAATCGTGTGTAACCCGGATATTCATTCAGAAACGATGTATAATTGTCATCGGCGCTCCAAATTCCAAACCATATATCCGGATATGCCTGGGCATGCTGGGCCAGGCTGTTCTTTTTATACTCTTTAAATGCCAGCTCTCTGTCGTATGGAATCATTCCCCAGATCAGAGGCCCGTTCAATGACCACCATACCCATCCATCATTGCTCTTGTCATCATATTCCGGAGAAACGCGCTGTTTTGCCGCCCCAATGGGAGAGGGGTCCATCACAAGTTCCTTCATGTTATGTATCAATGTCCGTGCCCGGTCCTCCGGAAGGGCCTGCGATACCAGAGTCCACGGCTGCCCTTCCATAAAGAACTCATCTTTGTCTCCCAGGAATCCATAATGATCATTTACCCACAGACGCTGAATCCATTTACCGTTCCATATGTCATTGACTGCTTTCTTCAAATCATCACAAAACTGCTGAACCTCCTGTGCCTTTCCGTCACCAATTTCACGCAGTAACTGTGCAAAAATCTGAGTACAATGAATCGCTAACGTGGTAGCAAACAAACTTTCCGCAATTTTCGAAGCTGTTTTGGCATCTTCCGGCGGCACTGGCCTGCGTTTCTTATGAAACAGTGCCCTCGACCAATCATTCCACAGCAGCCGTATCAGTCCATGCTTACCGGTTCCAACTTCATTTTTAGTATAATCAAACAGTTGCTTACAAATTTCCAACACCGTTCGCGGCTCTTTGTTTAATGAAAAATATCCAATCTTAATCTCATCAAGATAATCAAAGTCTTTGTTTGCCAGCACATATTCGCTCACAATCCATAACGGCCAGAGTTCCTGATCATCGTATCGTTGTTCCATTGGAGGACGGTTATCCTCACGGGTTTCCCCCATGTCCGAACCTCCGGCATTGAGCTTAACAAAAAAGGCCGGCAAATCGCTTTTCACACGGGGATCCTGTACTAAAACACCATTACCGGTGAGGCCCCCAAAAATCATTCCATTATAATCAACCATCTTTAACTCATAATCAATCAATTCTTTCGCCATCTTCGGATCAGAATAGATATAGGGAGCTAAGTGTTGGGCAATATCCCGAACGAAAACATTGTTTCCAACAATATACTGATAATTGCAGCCCTGATTAAGGATATGTTGTCTGATTGATGAATCATAAGTGATGCATGAACGTAAAAAATAGTTGTGCCAAATCAGTTCTCGTTTTATCCATTCATCCTCTTCGGAATTAAGAATCTCCATTGTTATCAGATTCTCATTCCATTTTGCCATCGTATCCTGCAGCGACCCGGCAACCGTGTATTTGTATTTAACAGCAAGGTTTTCAAGGCTATATCCCTCGGGCAGGTACCCAATGAGGAAATATAAATCTTTGCTTTCGCCTGGTTTGAGCGTAAATGACGCCTCTACAATTAATGCGTCTTTCTCTTTGCTGTCATCTGTGCTGTCAATACCAGTAGGCCGGATCAAATTCTCATTCTCAAAAAATGACTGGCCTGAATAGCGCCGCCGAATCTCAACATCCTCAGTCATGCACATAACAAACATAGATGGCTGATTCAGATCTTCATAGGTTGCGTTATCACTGACAAATGGTTTTATGAGTTCATTCACCTCTTCAATGGACGCAATCTTTTTAGCTTCATTTTTTTCAGGGTAATGGAACCCGGTAAACATAAAATCAACCATCGCGCCACGCTCAATGTCAGAATAAGTACGCTTGAAATTCTTAGCAAATTCCTTTCGGAAATAGTAGTTGTAGTCGCGCCGTACTTCTTTAAACGCTGCATACTGCTGTGCCCGATATGACATCTGATAAACATCATGTCCCCAGTATTCTATCCATTTACTTTCAACTGCCGTATCCGTGTTGTTCTTAACGGTAACCTTGGAAACCAGACAAGGATCATCCCCATAAGGTGCAAATACCGTCTGTGTAAGATCATAATCCGAATCCCAGACCCTCTTCTTAAAATAGCCACAACCAAAAACACGTTCAAAGTTTTCCTGTTCCTGGTAAAACGTACCCAGGCAATTCGTTCCTGCAACAAAATATCCAAATCCGCCGGCATATTGCCGGTTTTTGGGTGTATAATCATTTAAAAACTTAGGTCCACCTTCATCCTGCCGGATCTTAATGTAGCCAAAATTGGATGTGATACCTATAATCCGGTCATTGCCAATCTGATTGAAGTGATTTCTGTAATCCCCCCATATGGAATCCTTGTTAACGAATGGCATCTTTTCCGGAATCTGATATTGGTTGCATTCATACTGATAAGCCGGTAATCCGTATTCGTCATAAACCCATAATCCAAAGTTACCAGATCCATAACAGTTTTTCCTGTTCCCACTCATACCTTTCTCCTTTTCCTATTATATATTCCTTAGTGCTTTGCTCTTTCTGCCTTACGCCAGTTATCCTGGTATCCACTCAGAAGATCGGTAAAACGTTTTGTGGTTAAATGCGGACGTGTAATGGCAGAGCCAACAACTACCGCATCTGCACCAAGAAAAATACACTTCATCGCATCTTCCGGACTGTAAATATGTCCTTCCATCATCATGTAGGCATCTTCGCCAAAATCACGGCACATCCGTGCAAACTCCCGTAAATCCGGATTCTCAATATCTTTCGTTTTCGCTGTATAACCATATAAAGTAGGGGCTACTATATCCGCGCCACACGCAACCGCATGTTTTGCTTCCTCATAATCAGAAACGTCTGCGAAAAAAATAGCTTCAGGGATTTCTTTTTTAGCCTGTGCCAGTAAATCCCATGCGACGGTTCCTTCATGTGTTATCTGTGAAGTGCAGTCCAAAGCAATTATCTCAGCGCCGGCCTCCCAGATTGCCTTTACTTCTTTCATCGTCGGAGTGATAAATACATCTGTGTCATCATGCCAAACTTTCCATAACCCAATCAGCGGAAGCTCAGGCACAGCCATTTTGATATCATGGATTTGTTCCGGCGAATTGGCACGGATGCCAACTGCGCCTCCCCATCTGGCTGCCTCCGCCATCTTCACAACCATTTCATCAGAATAAATAGGATCATCCTTCTGAACTTGGCATGAAACAATCAGCCCTCCCTTCATGGACTCTAAAATTGCTTTCTTTTTTGGATCTGATGTTTTCATTTTGATTCTCCTTTTCATTTATTAATACAAATGTTACTTTGCTACCTATTAGCCCCCGATTGTTACATGGTTGCGAATATATTTAGTTAATACCGATTTATCCATCATAGGAACTGTGCCGTAACCATATTGTTTTTGCATCTGTTCCCATTTACTTTTTCCCAATGTATGATATGGCAGTAGATTAACCGCCTGTACACGATGTTCCAATGCAAAGGTAATCATCTGCTCCAGGTCATTATCGTTGAAATTTGGAATGACCGGAATTCTGGCAATCACATCCTGCGGCCTATGCTCTGTCAGGTATTCAAAACTGTCAGCAATCATCTGTGGGTCTGCACCAGTGACAGCTGCAAGTTTTTCACGATCCAAATGTTTCATATCAAACAGAAAAAGGTCAATGTATTCTTCTACAGACTTTAGGAATTCCAGATTATAATAACCTGTTGTTTCTACTGCAACATGAAGTCCTGCCTGCTTGGCAAGACGCAGTAACTGTGGTATGTTGTCTTGCTGAAAGAGGGGTTCTCCCCCTGAAAAGGTCACTCCGCCTCCACTTTCCTCATAATATTCGCGGTCACGCAGCACTTCTTTTATAATATCTTCTTCCGCCATCATTGTTCCATTGATAGATAGCGCCGAGGGAATGCAATAGTTCAAACAGGTTCCACAGGCGATACATTTTGTTCGATCCACATGAAATGTATCTGTCCAGGTAATCGCATGCCGCGGGCAATGCTTTTCACACTCCCTGCAAACCACACACAAGTTCTCCTTATACATTAAAACGGACTTCGTAGTCCAGGTTTCAGGGTTAGCACACCACGGGCAGTGAAGCGGGCATCCTTTCAGGAAAACCGTTGTACGGATTCCTGGTCCATCATGTGTGGCAAACCTCTCAATATTAGATACATTAATCATAAAGCTCCCTGCTCAGCAGTTCCTGCTGCACATCCTGTCCAAGATTAACAAATACCGCACTGTAACCCGCTACGCGGACAATCAGGTCACCATGATTTTCAGGATGCTTCACCGCATCCTCCAGTTCACCGGGATCTGCAACGGTCACCATTAACTGACAACCGCCTTTTCTGAAGTAGGTCCTCCACAACGCTTTCACTTTTTCCCTGTCTTCATTCATCATGCGGCGTGTAAACTTCATATTCTGTACGCTGCCGCCATGATACTTTGCTTTGAATTTACAGAGCGAGTTGAGACAGGCTGTTGGTCCTGATTTTGCCGCTCCGCCCTGAGGATTGTTTGCCGGATTAAGGTACACTCCCCGTTTACGTCCGTCCAGGCTGGCATCCGTCTCATGTCCCCAATCGGTATTCGTCTGATTATTAGAAATAACAATCAAATAATATCCAAGATTGGCATCTATTCCGCGTTGCCGAATTCCCTTTGCCACATATTCATATAAGTCATTGGCCAGATTGTCTACTTCCTCAATATCATTCCCGTATTTGGGTGCGTTCAAAAGGTCTTTCCGAATCAGCTCATAACCTTCAAAATCATGTAAAGCTGCCTGGTTTAACTCCTGCAGCGAATATTTCTTTTCTTCAAACACAAGCTGTTTGATTGCATACAGCGCATCGGATGCGTTAATATTTCCATAGGTTTCATTCGTACCTCCCAGAATTTCAACACCGCCGTCCAGCAAAGGCTTCTGCCGCGCAATACAATCATCCATCAAAATAGATGTAAAGAGAAACGATACTTCCTGATTCATCACCTTAAAACTGTGAAGATGCGCCTGAATACTAAGATCAAAGTAATAATCCAACAAACGCTTGTATTGATCATACAAATCGTCAAAACTCTTATATTCATCAAGAGACATCACAGATACAGTTCCAGCCTTGTAAACATGATCCATAGGATCATATCCCTGGTTCAGTGCAAGCTGAAGAATCTTCACCAGATTGAGCAATACGTTTGGAGTACCAACGCTTTTACCCTGAATGACAAATTCTGTACAGCCAAAAGGCACATATTGCTCAGCAATCTCTTTTGGCAAACGCATGGCATATTCTACAGCAGGTACATTCACATCGTCATTGTAAAGAGTAGGATAAGTTGCTCCGCCCGCGATACAGTCGTAAGCCATTTCTTTAATGTCCTCTGGCGTTGAACGGTCAAAACGCAGCGTGAACTGTGGTTCCACATAACGTGTCATTTTGCAAACCTCAAGGCAAAGGCGTGTAAACAAGTCGGCAGCTTCCGGATCTTTACGCCCCTGGCCGCCCACAATAATTCGGCCATTTACAGTAGTTCGGCGATTTTCAATCATTGTCCAAAGTGAATAGACATAACGTCTTGCCTCATCCCAGGTTAACAGACCACTATCCAGGTCGTTTTTTAAGAACGGTCCAAGAACTGTATCCATACGGCCGTAATTGATGCAGCCTGATGAAAGTGCATACAGCCAAAACAATTGCAGCGCCTGATGAAATGTTTCCGGCTTTCTGACCAGAATCACTTCAAGATCCTTCTTCATCAAAATCAGATCCTTCATGCGTTCAGTATCAGCAGTCTCCATTGCCTGTGCAACAAGCTCAATCTGACGGCTGATATTTTTCTCAAACAGGTGGATTGTCTCTGTACAGGCTGCGATAAAATCGTTTTTTTGTGTATTTTCAAGTAATTCCAATAATCCTGGCACTCCTAAGTTAACCAATTTTTGATAATCCAGCATCATGCCGCTCAGCCGGGCAGTTGCCATCAGCGGATATCTGCAGTCTATAAAACGACCTGTTGTTGTATCGTTTAGTACCTCCTGGCAATAGATGGACTTCACATCATTATCCTGCCAGTAGTCATAAAGTGCTTTAACGCGTTCCTTTTTTTGTGGATCATCAAGTTTTTCGCCAAATGCGCGTAATTCATGGAATACGCAATAATGTCCAACCCCGCCAATACTTGTAACACTTCCAAATCCAATCGGAAGAAAATCAAGGCGGCCGGCAATCAAATCTTGATCCTCAATGTGCCGGAACAGCACCGGGAAGATTGTTTTGAGACAATTTAGCTCACGGATAGATTTGCTTTGGTTACTACTTTCTCTGTGTGCCTTAGTGTATGCTTCCATAATTTCAAGCTGTTCCTCTAAAGATTTTTCAGAGGGGATTTTTTTTGAGACACTTACATTTTGTACCCCCTCAACATTGATCTTTGCCATTATATTTCTCCCTCCATTTATGTAAATTAGTTCATTAATCTACTTTTAGTTACCAACGTGGACGTTTTTATTCTAAAAACCTTCTTTTTGATTTGTTATATTCAAATTCTATCATCGATATCTGGAAAAGTCAATAGTATTTGAACAATATTATTCATATTGTATGAATGATATTGTTCAATTTTTTTCCAAAATTATATGCTTGCTGCGGTACGGCTTATACCTTACAGCGTAGGACTTTCACCCACCGAATGTCAATCCCTTTGCTGGGCACACGCTGTCGCTGTCAGAAAACTCAGGAAGCCACAGAGTCCCAAATCACTTTCCACATTTGTATAGTGAAATATCAGAAGCTGAAACGGTGTCTGATTCAAAGCCGAAAACACAAATCCAGTACAAAGCCACATCACTACAAAATTTGTTACCGTTGCCACATTGGACAATATATTAAACAGGATAAACTCCCATATGTTTGGATGGTTTGCAATCCACGTTTTCATTCCGCTTACTCCTCTCTGCCCAAAAGTTTCTCATACCGCCTGTTTTCTCTTTCGTTTACCAGGAAACCTTTGATTATCTCTTTCGTTTCTTTGAAGAAATGCCCGTTTACTACCAGCAGCATGCCCTGAACCATATCCATGCTTACCATACCGCCAGTCATTTTGGCAATGGCGCGGAATGGGATGTTATATTGAAAAAGCAGATTCAAATCCGGCGTCCCCGCAGCTTCATTTTTATTCTTTTTATCTGTCAGTATCCTATAAATCAGCCTTGCCAGGCCACTTTTCGCATAATACATCTGGCAGACCGCATCGTTGGGTTCCAATTCGCCATCCCATCTGTCATAGGGAATCGGATATCCCAGCAACGCTTCATATTCCTCTTTTCCCACGTCCTGAATAAAACCGGTCTGGTAGGAAGGCATTAAAGTTCCCTCATATGGCAGGTCGGCGTTGCTGCCCTCCAGATTGATACTTCCGCTCAGCCGGATATCCAGCACACAAGCGCCCACCAGAATCTGGTAATCCCCTGACTCCACCTCATACCGGTTGGTCCGGACATTCCAGTAGCGGAAAGTCTTATCATCAAACGCAATAGACACACGTTTCTTCTCCCCAGCCTTCAGAAATACTTTTTGAAACCCTTTCAACTGCTTTTCCGGACGAAATACTTTACCGTCAAAACTTGATTGCCGCACAGCGGCAGCCTGTAAATACACGGCGGCACCTACCAACCGGCGCAGGAAAGGGTCTGGAATGTCATGCGCAAAAAAACGGACTCGAACGCAATGTTTTTTTACTTTTTTGTTGATGTGGCTAGCTGAAAAGCGTATAGGATATATATAGGGAAATCGTAGGGTAGGCCCCAGCCACATAGAAAGGAGGTTACTGTGGCTGATAAACAAACTGTTAATGACACCAATCAAGCCTTTTCTGAAAAAAGAAGCTATTCTGTTGTAGAAGCCGCGGATATCAAGAAAATCTTTCGATGAATGGCTTGACGGTATTAGTTAATAATCGAAAGGAGCCTACATAATATGGCATCAATTCAAAAAAAGGGTAAGGTAAACTACGTTGTATACACGTATGAAGATTCAGATGGAACCCAGCGGCAGAAGTGGGAAAAGCAGCCTAACAAAAAGAAGGCGCTAAAACGTAAAGCTGCTGTTGAGAATGAAATGAACAATGGAACCTTTATCCCGCCCAGCAATACTACCGTTTCTATGTTTTTAAAAGATTTTGTTGAGTTATATGGGGTGAAGCGCTGGGGAATGTCCGCCTATACCGCCAACACGGGTCTTATTGAAAACTATATTAATCCACTGTTAGGCGATCAGAATATCCAGGATGTAAACCGTAAAACAGTGGATAAGTTTATTTTGCAGCTTCAGAAGACTCCTCCTGTGGAAACGCCATTCCGCCATGCAAGGACAGAGTATGTCACTGCCTGCACCATAGAAAAAATCATAAAGCCTTTGCGCTGCGCGTTCCACCAGGCGGTGAGATGGGACATGATTGGAAAAAATCCCTTTGAGGATTCTCTTCTGCCTAAGCGGGAAAAAACGGTTCGGGCTATTTGGACAGCCGATATCATCCGCAAGGCTTTGGATCACTGCTCCGATGGTAAGCTGTATGTGGCTATCAATCTGGCATTCGCCTGTTCTATGCGCTTGGGTGAGATTACCGGGCTTATGTGGGACTGTGTCCATATATCAGACGAGGATATCGCCAATGATAACGCCTATGTGTGGATAGACAAGGAATTGGCCCGGGTAGACCAGGACGCGATTGACGCGCTGGGAGATAAGGACCTGCTTTTTGTTTTTCCCCGATTAATGGGTGGTAAATCCGCCACAAGATTGGTTTTAAAAAGACCGAAAAATTATAGTTTCCGTAAAGTCTGGATTCCTAAAACATTAGCCTATATCCTACGCGACTGGAAGGAAAAGCAGGACCATTTAAAAGAATTAATGGGGCCGGATTTTACAGATTATAATTTAGTATTGGCCCAGGAAACCGGACGCCCCTGTGAGGACCGCATTATCGGAAATCAGTTTGAGCGTCTCAAGAAAACAGCAGACCTCCCGGACGTTGTTTTCCACTCACTGCGCCATTCCAGCACGACTTATAAACTAAAGCTGAATAATGGCGATCTGAAAGCCACGCAGGGAAACACCGGACATAAGCAGGTGGATATGATTACGGAAATCTACGCACACATATTGGACGAGGACAGAAAGATAAATGCGCAAAAATTTGAGACAGCGTTCTATTCTAATCCTGATATGCGGCCGGTCGAGAAGTCCATCAACAACCCGGACGAATCACGCTCTCCGAAACCGGAGGCGCTCATGAAGCAGTTAGAATCAGCACCCCAGCTTATGGACGCGTTCACAAAAAAATTTGTTGAATAGTATGGAGAACAGATACTGGCGCAGCTTGCCACACAGATGAAGGGTGCATAAAAAATCACAGGATGACACAAAACAGCACGGGATGATTAGAAACGCCGCGGCAGTACAAATTAGAAAAACGGGTGATTTTTATGAGATTTACACGAAATATGTTCTAATCCTACGAGGGAAATGTTTTTACAGAGTTTTCGTATCTTGTCAAAAAAACAGTGAACCAGGAACGGGGCTGTTCTAATTCTTATTGGGAAACAGGACGGAAAAAATGCCGCAAACCCTTGTGATTGCGACATTTTAGCGTCCCCGAGAAGATTTGAACTTCCGCCCCCACGCTTAGGAGCTCGAGATACCACTGTAAATACATACAATGATTAGTCAACCTAAGT
>ENA-ORTY01003761-ORTY01003761.1-human-gut-metagenome-genome-assembly--contig:-NODE-3761-length-12691-cov-2.571858_pt1 | contig 12691 bp, 8 predicted proteins | sample MGYA00241917_ERZ509198 | MGnify/ENA primary metagenome ERZ509198 (study PRJEB26280, sample SAMEA2338857) | human gut metagenome | biome: human gut; feature: human-associated habitat; material: faeces...
TAAACGGCTCGAGCGCATCGCCGAGCGCGGCAAACGACTTGTTTTCGATCAGGCGGCGAATGCCCTCGGCGGACTGTGCATCCGCGCCAAGCTCATCCATCAGCGCCTTGTAGATCTCAGCGTGACCAAGCTCTACGCGGAAGTTGTCCGCGCCGGTCTTGCTGAGTGCGGCAAACGCAGCCGAGAGAATGTCCTTGTCGGCCTCCAGACCGTCCGCGCCGATGAATTCCGCGCCGACCTGCAGGAACTCGCCCTTGTGGCCGTGGTCGCCGGACACCGAACGGAACACCTTCTGGCTGTAATACAGGCGGACCGGCAGCGCTGCGTCATCCAGTCGGGTGGCTGCAATACGCGCAATCGGCGTGGTGTTATCCGGACGCGCCACGCAAATGCGGCCGGACTTGTCGATGATCTTCAGCATCTGATCCTGATCCAGCTCGGGGTTTGCCTGTGCAAATACATCAAAATACTCAACCGCCGGGGTGATGATCTCGCTGTAGCCGCGCTCCTCCAGCGCGTCGCGCACAGCATTTTCCGTCTGCCGCAACGCACGGCACGAGGAAAATAACAGGTCTCGGGTACCCTCCGGGGTGGAAATACGAAAACGGTTCATGGCTCCGCTGCTCCTTTATCGCTTTATCATGATGAAATCATACCATAGTTCCCTATATACTGTCAAGACCCTTTTTAGAGAGCGGAGCCTACACAGTGGGCAGCCTTTTCCGCTTCGAACTCCCGTTTTCGAGTGAAAAAAGAGTGAAGAGCGGAGATGAAGCAGAGGCGGCTTTTTTCTCTCCGCCCTCCCGCTTCCTCCCATCTCTTCACTCTCAACTCCTCACTCTACTCTCTTTTTATAGTTCTCCACAATCGGTACCAGCTTTTCCAGAAAGCTCTCCTCGCCGAGGGTGTTGAGCTTGAAGAACACGGCCTGACTGCCGCCCGAAGTGATGGCGGAGAAAAACAGGTCGCGGTCGTTGCCGACCAGAGTGACATTCATGCTGACGCGGTTGCCGCCCATGTAGCTGTAACGCTCGAACACGCGCACCGCGCAGCGGACCGTGCCGTTTGTCCAATCCGAGCCGTTCTCGTAGGACGCAGACATGCTGCCGTTCAGCACGCCGTCCGTTACAAGCTCCAGCAGCTCGTCAAAATTTCCCGTCAGATGCTTTTCGTACTTTGCCATAATCGTCACACCTTTCTAAAAGAGGGTCATCTGCGTTGTTTTCGGCATGGAGCCAAGCGCGCCGATCTGCTCGAGCAGCTCGACGACCGCCTTGGACGCCTTCGGGCACCGGACGATCAGCTCTTCCGCCGAGAGGAACTTACCGTTTTTTCTCTCCTCGACGATGCTGAGCGCCGCCTGCTCACCGATGCCCGGCATGGATGTAAACGGCGGAATCAAACCGGTTTCCGTCACGAGAAAGCGCGTTGCGTCCGATTTGTACACATCCATCGGCTCAAACGTAAATCCGCGCCGGTAAAACTCGTGGCAGACCTCCAAAGTCGTCATCATATCCTTTTCTGCCGCGGAGATGGTCTTATCGCGCTCCTTGCCGCGCAGCTCGGTCATCTTGTCCAGACAAACCTTATCGCCCTTGATCATACAGGACGCATCAAAGCCTTTCGCGCGGATGGAAAAGTACGCCGAATAGAACGCGAGCGGACGGTGCACCTTGAACCACGCGATACGGAACGCCATCATGACATACGCGACCGCGTGCGCCTTCGGGAACATATACTTGATCTTCTTGCACGAGTCGATGTACCATTCGGGCACATGCTGCTCGTTCATGGCGGCTTCCATTTCCTCGGTCAGTCCCTTGCCCTTTCGGACAGACTCCATCGTCTTGAACGACAGCTTGGGCTTGACGCCCTGCAGGATCAGGTAGTTCATAATATCGTCTCGGCAGCAGATACAGCCGGACAGCGGAATGCCCTTGCGGACCAGCTCTGCGGCATTGCCGAGCCAAACATCCGTGCCGTGCGACAGACCGGAAATCGAAACCAGCTCCGCGAACGTGGACGGGTGCGTCTCCTTTACCATGCCGCGCACGAACTTGGTGCCGAACTCGGGCACCGCCACACAGCCGAGGTCACCAAGGATCGGGTCGGTATCCGGGTTTTCGCCCTTGTACTTGAGTGCCTTACACGAGTGAAACAGGCTCATGGTTTCCGGGTCATCCAGCGGAATCTCCTGCGCGTTCACGCCGGTGAGGTTCTCCAGATGCTTGATAATGGTCGGATCATCGTGTCCCAGCTCGTCGAGCTTCAAGAGGTTCGCGTCAATGGAGTGATACTCGAAATGGGTGGTGATGATGTCGGAATCCGGGTCGTCTGCCGGATGCTGAATCGGACAGACGTCGTAAATCTCAATCTCCTTGGGCACAACGACAACGCCGCCCGGGTGCTGACCCGAGGTGCGGCGCACGCCGGTGCAGCCTGCGGCAAGGCGGTTTTCCTCCGCGCGGGAGCACTCAACGCCGCGCTCCTCCATGTATTTTTTGACGTAGCCGAACGCGGTTTTTTCAGCAACCGTGCCGATGGTGCCCGCTCGGAACACATGGTCGTGTCCGAAGATCTCGCCGGTGTACCAGTGGATGCGCGACTGATACTCGCCCGCAAAGTTCAGGTCGATATCCGGCACCTTGTCGCCCTCAAAGCCGAGGAAGGTCTCGAACGGAATGTTGAAGCCCTGTTTGGTGAGCGGCTTGCCGCATTTCGGGCAGATCTTATCGGGCAGATCGACACCGCAGGAGTATTCCTCGTGCCACTCGAGATATTTGTCGTCCGGGCACAGATAGTGCGGGGCGAGCGAATTTACCTCGGTGATATCCGACATGAACGCCGCGAGCGACGAGCCGACCGAACCACGCGAGCCGACCAGATAGCCGTCCGCAAGGGACTTGGTAACCAGCTTCTGCGCGATAATGTACATAACCGCATAGCCGTTGCCGATGATGGAGCCAAGCTCACGGTCAAGCCGCGCCTGCACCGGCTCGGGCAGCGGATCGCCGTAGATACGCTTGGCCTTTTCGTAGCACATGTTGCGCAGGTCGTCCTCACAGCCATCGATGTGCGGCGGGTAGTTTTCCCTCGGCACCGGACGAATCACGTCACACATGTCGGCGATCATGTTGGTGTTCTTCACGACCACCTCATACGCCCGGTCCTCCCCGAGATAGGAAAATTCCTTCAGCATTTCATCCGTGCTCTTAAAGTACAGCGGCGCCTGATTGTCCGCATCGGAGAAGCCCTGACCCGCCATCAGAATACGGCGGAACGCCTCATCCTCGGGTTCGAGGAAGTGTACGTCACCGGTGGCGCAGCACGGTTTTTCCAATTCATCCGCCAGGCGGAGAATATCGCGGTTCCAGTCGCGCAGCTGCTCCTCGTCCTTCGCCATGCCCTTTGCGATCATGAAGTTGTTGTTGCCGATCGGCTGAATCTCCAGATAGTCGTAGAACGACGCCAGCCGCTTGATCTCCTCCCACGGCTCGCCCTTGGTCAATGCGCGGAATACCTCGCCCGCCTCACACGCCGAGCCGAAAATCAGTCCCTCACGGTGACGGATGAGTTCGCTGCGCGGCATAATGGGGCGCTTGTTGTAATATTCCAGAAAGCTCTTGGAAATCAGCTGATACAGGTTGCGCAGTCCCGCCTGGTTCTTCACCAGAATGATAAAGTGATAGCGCGGCAGGTTTTTCAGCTTGTTCTTGCGGTCGGTCGTCGCCGCCAGCACCGGATTGATATCCGCAGTCGTAACCGCGTGCATCTCCTCCCTGAGCCTTTTCAGCAGCTTGACGTAAATGCGGCCGAGCACGGCGGCATCCTCGCTCGCGCGGTGGTGCTCGAACGGGCCGACCTGCAGCTCCTTCGCCAGAATGTTCAGCTTGAACTTGTGCATGTGCGGCAGCATCAGGCGGCTCATCTCAAGGGTATCAATGCTTGTAAACTCCCGCTCGATACCCAGTCTCTGGCAGGCCGTCCGCAGGAAGCCCATATCGAAGCCTGCGTTGTGCGCCACGAGCGGGTACTGTCCCTCGCCTGCCCATGCGAGGAATTCCGGCACGGCTTTGTCGAGGTCGGGCGCGTCCGCTACCGTCTCGTCCGAAATGCCGGTCAGCTCGGTGATTTCCGCCGGAATCGGCTTGTGCGGGTTGACATAGGTCTGGAAGGAATCGCGAATCTCGCCCTCCACAACGCGCACAGCAGCAATCTCGGTAATTTCCTCGCTCGCCGGATTGAGTCCGGTGGTCTCAAGGTCGAACACGATGAATGTGCCGTCGAGCGGCTCGGCGCTCCTGCCGCGCACGACCGAAATGCTGTTCTCGTCATTGATGTAGTACGCCTCGATGCCATAAATAATCTTCATGTCACCGATGGTGTCCTTCTGCTTGCCCTCCTGCGCGTGCAGCGCTTCGGGGAACGCCTGCGCCACACCGTGGTCGGTGATCGCCATCGCGCGGTGTCCCCACTTGGCGGCGCGGCACAGCAGAGACGCGGTGCTGCTCATGCCGTCCATCGCGCTCATGTTGGTGTGCAGATGCAGTTCCACGCGCTTCATGCCCTCGTAGGTGTCGCGTCGCTCCGGCTTTTTCGCCTTGACGATGCCGGTCGGCTCGAGCACCATCTCCTTGGCAAAGGTGTCGTACACCATCTTGCCCTGCACGGTGCAGTACAGCCCCTTCTTGATTTTAGAGGCCGTATCGCCCGCCTTGTCCGCCGCAAGGAACTTAGAAACGCGCACGGAATTGGTACGGTCGGTTATGTCAAACGCAATCTTGACGTAATCCTTGCCGGTTTTCTTGCTGTGGATGTCCTTGTTGTCGGTGAAGAACACCTCGCCCTGAATCGTCACCATGTCATAGGCGGCAATCGCCTCGTTGACCGAAACAATGGGGTCCTGAATCAGCTTGCCGAAGATGAGGTCGTCCTCGCGCACCTTCTCGGCGCGCGGGCGCTGATAGCCGGTGTGCTGCTGCGGCGCCGGACGCGGCTTTTTCGGCTTGGGCGTTTCCGCTGCGGCTGCCGCTGCTTGCTCCACAGCCTTGTGCAGAATTTCCTCGCGGCTCTCCTCCTGCTCGGGTGCGGGTGCAAAATCCTGTGCATCCGCGCGGACCGCGTGCACCGGACAGCTGCGGCCCAGCTCCCGTTGAATACGCGCCTCCAGATGCCGCAGTGCGTTTGCGAAATGCTTTTCGCTCACCTCGTCCATCGGTATCTGGAGCGCACCGTCCGCGAACGCCCACTTGCGGTGGTCGAGCAGACCCTTGGCCGACGGCATGCGGTACGCCATGTCGTCATACAGCGACTTGATGTACGCGTCCGACAGCTCACCCGGCATGTTGTAGCGCGGCTCGATCATCACGCGGTCGAGACCATAGGTGTCCGCGATCTGCTTTTCCGCCCTGGCGATCACCTTGCGGCTGACAACCTCGTGCAGTCCAAGCTCGACCACCATCACCGTGTTATTATCCCCAAATGCCAGAGAACGCACCTCGCCTGCGGCAAGGTGCTTCTCCTCTTTTACACATTTGCAGTTTTGAAAAATATCAATCAGCTTTCCAGCCACGATTATTCTCCTTCGTACTGTGCGATTTCATCCATCAACGCGTCCACAAGCTGCTCCTGCGGCACCTTTTTGATGATCTCGCCGCGGCGGAAGATCAGGCCCACGCCGTCGCCGCCCGCAATGCCGAGATCGGCTTCACGCGCCTCGCCGGGACCGTTTACCACGCAGCCCATAACGGCTACCTTCATCTTCTTGCCGCGAATGCTCTGACAGCGCTGCTCGACCTCTTTGGCAATGTCGATGAGGTTGATGCGCGTGCGTCCGCAGGTCGGGCAGGAAACCACGTTGATGCCCTCTTCCGCTCTGCCGACAGCCTTGAGAATCGCCTTTGCCGCGTAGACCTCCTTGACCGGATCATCGGTCAGGCTCACGCGGATGGTATCACCCACGCCGAGCGCCAGCAGGCCGCCGATGCCCGCCGCCGACTTGATGGTGCCCATGTACTCAGTGCCCGCCTCGGTAACGCCGAGGTGCAGCGGATAATCGGTCTTTTCACTCGCCAGCAGGTATGCCTGCATGGTGTTCGGCACCGAGGACGACTTGATAGAAATGCAGATATCGTCAAAATCGCAGTCGTTCAGCAGACCGACATGGTACAGCGCACTTTCCACCATAGCCTCGGGTGTCGGGCCGCCGAATTTCTCGAGGATGTGCTTCTCCACCGAGCCGGAGTTTACACCGATGCGGATTGGCAGATGGCGTGCCTTTGCCGCCTTCACAACCGCCTGTACGCGGTCCGCGCCGCCGATGTTGCCCGGATTCAAGCGAATCTTGTCCACGCCGGACTCGATCGCCGCCAGCGCGAGACGGTAGTCAAAGTGGATGTCCGCCACCACCGGCAGCGGCGAGTTCGCGCAGATTTCGCGCAGCGCCTCCGCCGCCTGCATATCCGGCACGGCACAGCGAACAATGTCGCAGCCCGCGTCCGCCAGTGCGCGAATCTGCGCCAGAGTAGCCTGCGCGTCGCGCGTATCCGTGTTGGTCATGGACTGCACCGCGATGGGCGCGCCGCCGCCAACCAATACGTCACGAATCTTTATCTGTTTGGTCTTTTTCATACCTCTACCTCTCTCACTAATTGAAAGTGGAGAATGGAAAATGGAAAATGAATGTGCGGCGCACAGCGCCGTTATTTAATTTCGCCCTTCGGGCGGCTCCACAATTCTCAATTCTCAATTTTCCATTCTCAATTACTGCGCATAAAAATGCGCAGTACGTCCTGCCCAGTCACATACACCATCAGCATAAGCAGCAGCATGAGTCCTGCCGCGTGCACATAGCCCTCATACCTGGGCGGCACGGGCTTGCGGCGGATGCCCTCGATGATGAGGAACACGAGCCGACCGCCGTCCAGTGCAGGCAGCGGCAGCAGGTTCATCACGCCGAGGTTGATCGAGATAAATGCCACAAGCTGGAAGAACGAGATCATGCTGTACTTGGCGGTATCCGCCATGACCTCGGCCATGCCGACCGGACCGGCAAGCTGATCCACGCCGACCTGTCCGCTGACGAGCATGCCCATGCTCGACCAGACGAGCCGCGCGTAGTTGACGGCGGTGCGCACGCTCATGCTGAGGTGCATGCCAAGGCTGTCGGGCAGCTCCGCAAAGGTGATGCCGATGCGCTTGTTGCCGTTCGCATCGGTGACTGTCGCCTCCAGCTTGACGGACGGCAGCGTTACCTTTTCACCCTCTCGGCGCACGGTAACCTTATGCGTTGCCGAGCCGCTGCGGCTGAGCGCGGTCTCAAAATCGCTGCGCACAAGGATGTGGTAGCCGTCGATCTTGAGAATCTCGTCGCCCGCCTTCAGGTCGCCCGCTGCGGTGCTGGCCGGGTCAACCGAAGCGATCGTCGAGACGATATAGCCGCCGTTCGGGCCGTTCGGCTGCATGACCGCCAGCACGATGAGGAATCCCACGAGGAAATTCATCAGCGCACCCGCACACACGATGAGCATGCGGCGCGGCAGCTTCGCCTTGCCGAAGGCGTGCTCGTTTTCACTTTCACCATCCTCGCCCTCCATGACGCACGCGCCGCCGAACGGCAGCAGCTTCAGGCAGTACAGCGTGCCTTTATGCTCGTGCTTGAGGAGGGTCGGGCCCATGCCGATCCAGAATTCGTTGACCTGCACACCGCCGCGTTTTGCGGTGATGAAATGTCCGAACTCATGCACGATGACCAGCACGCCGAAGGCGAGGATTGCCAGAATGATTTGCAGCAAAGCGTAGCTCCTTTCGGTCAGCCGAGCACGATCTCGCGCGCGGCTTTGTCCGCCGCCAGAACGTCGTCCAGCGTGATGTCCTTCTTGTACGGAATGGTATCGAGTGCGTATGCAACGCGCTCTGCGATGTCGGTAAAACCGATCTTACCGTTCAAAAACAGACCGACTGCGGCCTCATTTGCACCGTTGAGCACAGCGCCGCGGTCGCCCTTGAGGGAGGCGGCGTGCTTTGCCAGATTCAGCGCCGGAAACGCCTCATAGTCGGGTGCGTAGAACGTCAGCTTTGCGACCTCCGCGAGCGACATGCGCGGTACCTTGCACGGCACACGCTGCGGCCACGTCAGCGCCAGCTGGATCGGCAGGCGCATATCCGGCAGGCCAAGCTGCGCGATTACCGCTCCGTCCGCAAACTCCACCGCCGAGTGCACGATGCTCTCGCGGTGGACGACAATTTCGATGTCCTCCGGCGGCAGATCATACAGCCACATGGCTTCGATCAGCTCCAGACCCTTGTTCATCATGGTCGCAGAGTCGATCGTAATCTTTGCACCCATGCTCCAGTTCGGGTGTGCAAGCGCCTGCTCGCGCGTCATGCCGCGCATTTCCTCGATTTTTTTGCCGAAGAACGGACCGCCGGAGGCTGTCAGCAGGATTTTGTCGATCGGGTTGCCGTTTGCCGCCTGCACGCACTGGAAGATAGCCGAATGCTCGGAATCCACCGGCAGGATGCGCACGCCATACTGCTTTGCAGCGCTCATCACCAGACCGCCCGCACACACGAGCGTCTCCTTGTTCGCCAGCGCAATGTCCTTGCCCGCCTTGATGGCCGCCATCGTCGGCAGCAGGCCGACCATGCCGACAACCGCCGTTACCACGATGTCCGCGCCGCTCTCCGCGGCACAGGCGATCAGACCATCCATGCCGGTCAAAACCTCAATATCGGTGTCTGCCAGCTTGATTTTCAGCTCTTTGGCTGCACTTTCGTCCATCGCGCAGACCATTTTCGGATGCAGGGCACGCGCCTGCTCCTCCAATAAGTTTATGCGCCGGTTGGTCGTCAATGCGACGACTTCGGCGTCGATCGAAGGCAGAATATCGACCGTTTGCGTGCCGATCGAACCCGTTGAACCTAAAATCGCAATCTTCTTCATTATTTTTCTCCTGTTAAACGATTTGGATAATGGAGAATTGAAAATGGAGAATGGAGAATTATGGAACCGCCCTGCGGGCGGAATTAAATCATCGCGCTCTGCGCGATACATTCATTTTCCATTTTCCATTCTCCATTCTCAATTTACATCACCAGATAATACGGAACAGTAATTCGGCGAACGGCGCTACGAACAACACACTGTCGAAGCGGTCCAGCACACCGCCATGTCCCGGAAAAATATGTCCGTAATCCTTAATGCCGGTCTGGCGCTTGATGACCGAGAACGACAGGTCGCCGATCTCGCCGAGCACCGCGCCGACTGCACCGAGCACGACCGCCGACCAAAGCGGCATTTCAAGGTCAAGCGTCCGGTTCATAATCACAGCCGCGATCAGCACGAGGACAGCACCGCCGACCACACCGCCGACGGCACCCTCTACCGTCTTTTTCGGGCTGACGACCGGCGCCAGCTTATGCTTGCCGAACAGCATGCCCGAGAACAGAGCGCAGGTGTCCGCGCCCCAGGCAGCAAGCAGCGGCAGCAGCACGATGAACGAACCGTGGTGGTAGTGCATCTGGAAAATGCGCAGCAGGCTGAGCAGCAGGTACGGCACGGCAAGTCCGCCGAAAAATGCCCACGAGACCTGCGAAGCCTTCATGACGTCGTGATATTTCAACTCAATCGCAAACGAACCGAACAGCAGCACCAGCACCAGTCCCTGCATCACGCTCTCAAGCCGCAGCGGCAGGATGCTGAAATGACCGACAGCCAGTCCCAGCGAGACGGCCATTGCGAGCAGCAGTTCCAAGTGGTTGCGCACCAGTTTTGTCGAGCCGAGCACCTCATAGGTGGCGAACACGCACAGCGCCGCCACGACAAGCTCCAGCACGATCGGCGGGAACACATACAGCGCCAGCAGCACAAAGGCAAAGCCGAACACGCCAAACAATACTCTTGCTTTCATACGTTTATCACCCTAATTGGATATTATACGCCGCCGAAACGACGGTTTCTGTTGTTAAAATTGTCGATTGCCGCATCCAGATCGGTGGTTTTGAAGTCCGGCCACAGCACATCGGTGAAGTAGTACTCCGAGTAGGCGGACTGCCACAGCAGGAAGTTGGACGTGCGGATCTCGCCCGAAGGACGGATGATGAGGTCGGGATCGGGCATATGCGCGGTGTACAGGTTGGCGGTGATGGTATCCTCGGTGATATCCTCAGGTGCCAGCTCGCCGTTCTTCACCTGCTCCGCGATGGCGCGGACGGCGTTTTTGATCTCGTCACGGCCGCCGTAGTTGATGCACAGCGAAGCTGTTGCCGCGTCCGGACCAAGCCGATCGGCAATCTCGTCCACCTCCGCGATCTGCGCGCGGATATCCTCCGGCAGAACGGTCAGGTCGCCCAGCACGCGCACGGCTACGCCGCGCTCGAACATGGTTTCCGCCGCTTCCTTCAGATAGGAGCGGAACAGGTTCATCAGCGCATCGACTTCATCCTGCGGACGCTTCCAGTTTTCGGTAGAGAATGCATAGACCGTGAAATACTGCACGCCAATGTCCTTGCAGTAGGTGGCGATGGTGCGGAACGTCTCCGCGCCGACCTTGTGACCGGCCTTGCGCGGCAGACCGCGTTTCTTGGCCCAGCGGCCGTTGCCGTCCATGATTATCGCAATATGACGCGGCACCGGACGGTTTTCGGGCGCGTTATCCTTCTTTTTTCGTGTGAACAGACCCAACCTGTTTCCTCCCTGTTTGTCCCTCTTGCGGCAGGTTTTTCTGCCAATTTCATGCAAAAGGGCGACGAATCCGCCGCCCCCAATGTCGCTTCGCTCCTCGACCGAAAACACGTTTTAGGTCGATCGGAACGTACCGAGCATACGCTCGGATACGTCCTGTGAGCACATCTGCGCGCCGCTTTGCGGCACACAGCTATGCTCCCTTGTGTAAAAAGCGAGATACATGCTCCCGCTTTTTACGGATTTTCTGCGAAAATCCGATTTTATGCCGCTGCAGGCAGCGGACTTCCCCCTGGATTAAACTTCTGCGAGTTCTTTAGACTTTTTCGCTACCATTGCATCAACTTCCTTGACGTACTTGTCAGTCAGCTTCTGCATCTTGTCCTCGCCGTCGTGCAGCTCGTCCTCGGTGATCTCGCTCTTCTTCTGCGCTGCCTTGAACTTATCCAGTGCATCGCGGCGGATGTTGCGGAGCGCAACCTTTGCCTCCTCACCGGTCTTGGAAACGCCCTTGATAAGCTCCTTGCGGCGCTCCTCGGTCAGCGGCGGGAAGTTCAGACGAATCTGCTTGCCGTCGTTCTGCGGGTTGATGCCGAGGTCGGAGACCTGGATCGCCTTCTCGATGGCCTTGAGCACCGAGCCGTCCCACGGCTGGATGGCCAGCGTGCGCGGGTCGGGAGTAGAGATTGCCGCAACCTGATTCAGCGGGGTCGGTGCACCGTAATACTCAACGGTGATCTTATCGAGAACCGCCGGGTTTGCGCGGCCTGCGCGAACTGCTGCCAGCTCCTTGGAGAGCACGTCCAGCGTTTTCTGCATTTTTGCCTCGTGGGACTTGATCTGTTCCTTCATTATTTTACCTCCTCAACGATCGTGCCGATCTTTTCGCCGTTAACAGCGCGGTGAATATTTTCGGGGTCGGAAAGCGCGAATACCAGAATCGGGATATGGTTATCCATGGACAGCGAGGTTGCCGTGGAATCCATAACGCCGAGACCCTGATTGAGCACGTCCATGTAACTCAGGTGGTCGTACTTCTTGGCATCCGGGTTGACAGCCGGGTCGGAATCGTACACGCCGTCTACGTTCTTGGCGAGCAGGATAACGTCCGCACCGATCTCCGCCGCACGCAGAACCGCTGCGGTGTCGGTCGAGAAGAACGGGCAGCCGGTGCCGCAGCCGAAGATAACGACACGGCCCTTTTCGAGGTGACGGGTCGCGCGAGAGCGGATGTACGGCTCAGCGATCTTGTTCATCTCGATAGCGGTCTGTACACGAACGTCCACGCCGCGCTGCTCCAGAGCATCCTGCAGAGCCAGTGCGTTGATGGTGGTTGCCAGCATGCCCATGTGGTCCGCGCGGGTGCGCTCCATCTTGCCGCCGCCGTCCTTTACGCCGCGCCAGAAGTTGCCGCCGCCGACAACAATGCCGATCTCGCAGCCCTCTTCGTTGCATTTTTTGATCACATCGCATACCGGACCGATGACATCAAAGTTCAGGCCGAAATGCTTATCGCCCGCAAGGGCCTCGCCGCTGATCTTGATCAGTACGCGCTTATATTTCTGTGCTTCCATGCTCCACACTCCTTATTCTATTCCTGTTTACTATTCTACCCTATTTTCGGAGAATTTGCAACGATTTATATAGTGTTATATAGCGGCAATTTCTATTGATAACAAGCAGATTGTAAATCAGGAATCAGGAGTCAGGAGTTAGGAATGAATGCGGCTTTCCGGCGGATGCGATGATGGTAAACGCTCGACAGGCGTATACCTGCAGGGGAACACATCGCGCTCCCTCGCAACGCCGTATTAAGACAAAAAACCGCCTTAAAAGGCGGTTTTATTGACAGCTTTCGCTGCCACATGTTATAATGCACGCAGGAACAGTTACATATTAGCGGTCAGACCCTCTTTTCCTTCCCGCAGTCTGCGGCAGGAAGGAGGTGCTCTCATGCAGAAAAAGTTGTTTCAGCTTTTTGTATGTGCAGTAATTGTTCTGCGGATT
>ENA-ORTY01003763-ORTY01003763.1-human-gut-metagenome-genome-assembly--contig:-NODE-3763-length-12688-cov-3.625742_pt1 | contig 12688 bp, 9 predicted proteins | sample MGYA00241917_ERZ509198 | MGnify/ENA primary metagenome ERZ509198 (study PRJEB26280, sample SAMEA2338857) | human gut metagenome | biome: human gut; feature: human-associated habitat; material: faeces...
CCCGAAGGAGGGGAATGGAGATACCACCGACTGGTTAAATTACCACCAAATTTGAAGAAGAATCTTAAGGCAAAAAATAACTTTCATGACTCTCATTCTTTTTGCTAATATGCTGGTATCCTGATAAATAAGTATGATATATCATTCCGAACTCCGGTATCTATCATACTTTCTTCATGAAAAATGAGCATCTGTCATTCCTGTTTTACTGCTTTTATTGTTTAATCTTTCCCAGTATTTGCCCGCACATAAATTATATGGCTACCGCTTCCAATGGTGTCGAGTACCCCTTCTTTCACCCAACCGTTCAACTCATTCAGCGCTTTGTTCTTCAGGAGTCCCGTCAGTTGCGTATATTCCTTGCGTCGTATCATCGGACGTTCATCCAGAAATCTCTCCAACCTGCGACGACGTTCTTCCACCGGAATTTCGGCAGAATGTGCAAATCCCGACTTCGCTTTTTCTACAAATCCACGAACCTTCTTTCGGAAAGAAGATGAAGGACGAAAATTTACATTGTCGAAATAGATGGACTGCGCATGTATCTCTTTGGCATCCATTACCGGACGTGCTTTCAACTTGGCTGAAAAATATCCGAGGTCGCCCAATTGAACGTGATAACCACTGACTAAATATTCAGATATTTTATTTTCAATCGCCAGCTGAACTCCTTCGATGTCTGCCGGGGTAAAACTGGAAGCCTGGGCGATCTCTTTTACAATGCGTTTAAAGTCGATAGTCCCGTTCGATACGATGCGGGGATACAACGGCTGTTTATCTTCATCTTCTTTTGAAGACGGCTTTTTGCGAAAATCATACTTTGCGTACATCTCTTTTCTTTTATTGGTTAATGTGGGTGAAATGCCTTTCCAAAGGCGCTCTAATGCTTGTTTTGCAGTAAGATAACCTACCTCTGCTGCCTGAATAATCAGCTTGGAGCAGCTGCTTTTTTCGGGCACACATTTGTGGGCTGTACAGCCCGCGAATGTAAACTGCACAGCCCGCATACATGGGCTGTACGGCACACGTATGCGGGCTGAAGTCTTACTGCCTGCAAAGATACATTATCCTGGCTTTATTTGCAAATTTAGTAAGTATTATTTCTGTAAAATAAAGCCGTATGATGCGGCAAATAAAGATACGGAAATTTGTTTGGACGAAGTGCTTGTTGTATCTTTGTATAGTTATAGTGCAGCTTTCCCTTTTACTAGAATGAATAATAAAAAAAGATGAAAATAACATTAGTCAGAGACGATGGCAAGGTAAATACCTTACGGACGTTGAAAATAGAGCTCCTTCTGGAGCAGATGAAAACGGAAGTCAAGGCGCAACCTGTCTCCAAAATGAGGGAAGCTTTGAGATATACTCTTCCGGGAAATTCGATTGAAGGGGTACGTAAGGTTCCCAAAGTGATTCCTGCCGCAGCTTTTGTCCGTAAAGAAGGAGTGATGACTTTGAACGAATATAACGGCATAGTGATGATGGAAGTCAATCATCTTTCGGGAAGGACGGAAGCCGACGAGATAAAGGAATTAGTCAAAGAGTTTCCGCAAACGTTCCTCGCTTTCACAGGCTCCTCCGGTAAATCAGTCAAAATATGGGTACGGTTCACTTATCCGGACGATCGCTTGCCGGTCTCACGCGAGCAGGTAGAGCTTTTTCATGCGCATGCTTATCAGACGGCCGTGAAATATTATCAGCCGCAACTGCCTTTTGATATTGAACTGAAAGAACCGTTGCTCGAACAATATTGTCGGTTGACGTACGATCCCGAACTTTATTTCAATCCGGAAGCGATGCCCATTTACATGAAGCAGCCCGTCAGCCTTCCCTCCGAAACGGCTTTCATCAGGCGAACGCGGGAAACCGATTCTCCTTTGCAACGAATGGCGCCCGGATATGAGAACTATGAAGCGTTGTCGGTGCTTTTCTCCGCTGCATTCAACAGGGCGCTTGAGGAACTGGACGGATATCGGGAGGGAGACGATATACAACCGTTGCTGGTGTGTCTGGCGGAGCATTGCTTCCGGGCGGGTATTCCCGAAGAAGATACCGTGCGGTGGACGAAGGCGCATTACAGGCTCCCTTCGGACGAGTTGCTGATTCGCGAAACGGTGAAAAGTGTATACCGGACCGCCAAAGGATTCGGAAAGAAGAGCAGTTTGACGGCCGAACAGCTTTTCGCCATGCAGATGGATGAATTTATGAAGCGTCGTTATGAATTCCGATACAATGCGTTGACCACGGAGGTGGAATATCGCGAACGGCATAGTTTCAACTTCTATTTTCGCCCGGTAGACAAGCGGGTATTGGCGAGTATTACGATGAACGCCATGTGTGAAGGAGTGAAAATGTGGGACAGGGATGTCATCCGTTATCTGGATTCCGACCATGTGCCTGTCTATCATCCTGTGGAGGATTTCTTGTACCACTTGCCTCGCTGGGATGGTAAAGACCGGATTCTGGAACTGGCTAACCGCGTTCCCTGTGATAATCCGCACTGGGCACCGTTGTTCCGGCGATGGTTCCTGAGCATGACTGCCCATTGGATGGGGATGGATAAAAGACATGCGAACAGCACTTCGCCTTTGCTGATTGGCCCGCAGGCATACCGGAAGTCCACTTTTTGCAGAATGCTTCTTCCTCCTGCTTTACAGGCGTACTATACGGACAGCATTGATTTCAGTCGGAAGCGGGATGCGGAGTTGTATCTGAATCGCTTTTTGCTTATTAATATGGATGAATTCGACCAGATAAGTCCCACCCAGCAGGCTTTTCTGAAGCATATTCTGCAAAAACCGGTGGTGAACACGCGCCGTCCGAATGCTTCGGCGGTGGAAGAACTTCGCCGGTATGCTTCGTTCATCGCTACAAGCAATCATCGGGATTTGTTGACGGATACTTCCGGTAGCCGTCGTTTCATCGGCATTTACATGACGGGAGGCATAGATGTGTCGCGTCCCATTGATTATGAACAATTGTATGCACAGGCGTTGGAACTGCTTTATCATAACGAACGTTATTGGTTTGACTCCGAAGAAGAGGCTATCATGACGGAAAGCAATCGTGAGTTTGAACAATCACCCGCTATTGAACAGTTGTTTATGGTTTATTATCGTGGGGCAGAAGAAGAGGAGGAAGGTGAATGGCTGTTGGCTATCGATATCCTGCGACGGATTCAGAAAGCAAGTAAGATGACATTCTCTGCCAGACAGGCTTCTTATTTCGGACGTATCTTGCAACGGCTTGGGGTGAAATCCAGGCGGAAAACGTATGGTACGTATTATCATGTCGTACCTTTGGAGGTAAAATAGATACTTCATTTTAATAGTATAAGTATGATAGATACCGGAGATAATAGTTATCTATCATACTTATAGCTTTAATTATAAGGGATTTATGAAAAAGAATGAAAGTATGATACTTGTTTTTTATTCATAAAGAAGATATTTGTTTCTCATCTTCTTGTAATCCTGTAACTCCTTTTGCCAACTATTCCGGATAGTCTCTTCCGAATCACCTCTGAGGATAGCTTTGCGTACACTATCCGTGCCCATGAGCAAGTCAAACCACCGGGCACGGGAGAAGAAAGCGGTACCTTCGCCGGATAAACGGTAGAAATGCAGGAAATAGCGGAGTGTAAATCCGTTCACATCGTCTGCGTTCCGGAGGTCTTCGCCGTAGCAGACTACATTTTTGTGCATCGGATTCTTGTCAAAACCGGGGAGAGAGCGGGGAGTGAAAGTAAAATCTCCGTATTTCTTGTTGGGTGCGCCCAATACTTGGAAAGGAAATGTCGTTCCCCGCCCTACGCTGACGCGGGTAGCCTCAAACGGGCAGAGTGACGCATACAGGCGAATGGACTGATCGTTCGGCAGGTTGGGAGAGGGCTTTATGGGAAGCGAATAGGGGTCTCCGTGTATCCACCCCGTGGCTGGAATTACTTTTAATGAACAAGGATTTTTCTTGTGGGCAATCCAGCCTTCTCCGTTAATCATTCGTGCCAGTTCGCCGATAGTGCATCCGTGAAGTACCGGGATAGGAAGCATACCGACAAAACTCCGGTAGGCCGGTTTGAGTATCGGACCCTCTACATAGTCGCACGGATTGGGCCGGTCTAGTACAATCATTTCCTTATTGTTTTCTGCACAGGCTTCCATTACGTAGTACATTGTGCTGATATAGGTATAGAAACGTGCTCCCACATCCTGAATATCGAATAAAATAACGTCGATATCTTTCAGTTGGGCGGCAGTCGGCTTTTTGTTGTTTCCATAAAGAGAGACGATACTGACTCCGGTACGGGAATCTTTGCCGTCTTTCACAGTCTCCCCCGCGTCTGCATTTCCACGGAAACCATGTTCGGGGGCAAATACCTTGACTACGTTGATATGCTGTTTCAACAGAGTGTCGAGCAAATGAGTCTGCCCCGTTCCTACAACAGAGGTATGATTGACCACCATTCCGACACGTTTGCCTTGAATGAACGGCAGATATTGTTCGAAGCGTCCGGCACCTGCGACAACTTTGCCGCTAATGCATTCAGGAAAGACTGTAACAAACAGAAAAAAAAGAATGAGGGAAGTTCTATTTCTCATGTCGGTGATTTTTTGTAATATTGCACAAAAATATTAATTTCTCATCAAGAGAACAAAAAATAGAGCACATGAATCCATACGAAATCATTGATAAGTATTATCCGGAAAATACGGAGCAGCGGCAAATCTTAGTAATACACAGTCTTTCTGTGGCCGGAAAGGCCATGAAAATACTGGATGCGCATCCCGAACTACGTTTGAACCGGAGTTTCGTGAAAGAAGCCGCCCTATTACATGATATCGGTATTTTTCAGACCGATGCGCCTACGATTCAGTGTTTCGGTTCGCATCCTTATATAGCTCACGGTTATTTGGGAGCTGAAATCTTGCGTGAAGAAGGTTTCCCGCAGCATGCACTGGTTTGCGAACGCCATACAGGGGCCGGACTATCCTTGCAGGACATTGTCGACCAGCAGCTTCCTGTACCCCATCGCGAGATGTTGCCCATAACTCTGGAAGAACAGTTAATCTGCTTTGCCGATAAATTCTTTTCTAAGACTCACCTAGACGAGGAAAAGTCGGTAGAGAAAGCCCGTCATAGTATTGCTAAATATGGTGAAGAAGGCCTAAGCCGTTTTGACAGATGGTGTTCTCTCTTTTTATAGCACTAAAAAATATTTAAATAACGAAGATTCTAACTCATATTTGGTGAAGATTGTGTACTTTTGCCACTTCAAGCGTAAACTATTAGTTAATGGCGCCATTGAAAGCAAAAATACTTATATCATTCATACTGCTGATTGTCTTACTGATGCTTCCCGATGAGGCTACGTCTCAACGTCGAAGAAGAGGAATGATTGCCCCCAATACTGCACAGAATGATTCCCTCCACGGAAATGATTCATTGAAAGCAGATACGGTTACGGTACGCATGGACTCTATCGCACCGGCTAAGAAGAAACAACCGCTCGACGCACCGGTTATTTATGAATCTAACGACTCCACAGTTTTTACTTTGGGCGGAGCCGCTACGTTGTATGGTAGCGGAAAAGTTAATTACCAGAATATAGAGTTGGCAGCGGAAGTTATTTCAATGAATCTGGATAGCAGTACGGTGCACGCCTACGGTATCAAAGACTCTTTGGGAGTGGAAAAAGGTAAACCTGTATTTAAAGAGGGAGATACCGCTTATGATACGGAAACTATCCGGTATAACTTCAAAACTAAAAAAGCGGGAATCACCGAAATCGTAACTCAACAGGGGGAAGGATACGTGACCGGAAGCAAAGCCAAGAAGGGGGCCAATGATGAAATTTTTATGGAGCATGGGCGCTATACGACTTGTGACCACCATGACCATCCTCACTTCTATATGCAGTTGACAAGGGCCAAGGTGCGTCCTAAAAAGAATGTAGTGACGGGACCTGCTTATCTGGTGGTGGAAGATGTACCTTTGCCGTTGGCTGTTCCGTTCTTTTTCTTCCCGTTCTCCAGCAGCTATTCTTCCGGTTTCATCATGCCGACTTATATGGACGACTCCAGTCGCGGTTTCGGTCTGGCAGAAGGCGGATATTATTTTGCTATCAGTGACATCATGGACCTGAAAATGACGGGAGATATCTTTACCAAAGGTTCGTGGAGACTTTCCGGATTGACCAACTATAATAAACGATATAAATACTCCGGTACGCTGCAAGCGGATTATCAGGTCACTAAGACGGGGGACAAAGGGATGCCGGATTATGCAGTTGCCAAGGACTTTAAGATTGTCTGGAATCATCGCCAGGATGCCAAGGCGAGTCCGAACAGTACTTTCTCTGCCAGTGTAAACTTCTCGACCAGTAGCTACGAACGCTCAAATATCAACAACCTTTATAATTCACAGTTGTTGACTCAGAATACCAAAACATCAAGTATCAGTTATTCACGCAGTTTCCCTGATATCGGTCTGACGCTTTCCGGAACGACCAATATTGCACAGACCATGCGTGACTCTTCCATTGCGGTGACGTTGCCCGACTTGAATATATCGTTGAGCCGTCTCTTCCCGTTCAAACGCAAGAAAGCGGCCGGGGAAGAACGCTGGTATGAAAAGATTTCTCTTAGCTATACAGGACGTCTGACAAACAGTATCCGTACGAAAGACGACCGTCTGTTCAAAGCCGGACTGAGCGAATGGGAAAATGCGATGAATCATAATATCCCTATCAGCGCTACTTTTACTCTGTTCAAATATTTGCAGGTTAATCCTTCGGTGAATTATACGGAACGTTGGTATACCCGTAAGGTAAATCAGCAATATAATGAGGAAACGCGTAGACTGGAGGCATTGCCGGGCGATACGATTAACGGTTTCTACCGGGTATCCAACTATTCGGCAAGTTTGAGTCTGAGCACCAAATTGTATGGTATGTACAAACCTCTTTTCATGAAGAAAAAGGAAATACAGATTCGTCATGTGTTTACGCCACAAGTTAGCCTGAGCGGTGCTCCGGGATTTAGCAAGTATTGGGAGGAGTATACTGATTATAACGGTGATACACAATATTATTCTCCTTTTACCGGACAGCCTTATGGCGTTCCTTCCCGTGAAGGTTCGGGAACAGTCAGTTTCTCGATTGCCAATAACTTGGAAATGAAGTATTACGACGCAAAAGAAGATACGGTCAAGAAAGTGAGCCTTATTGATGACTTGAGTGCAAATATGTCTTATAATATGGCGGCAAAGGAACGGCCGTGGAGTGATTTGAGCATAAATCTTCGTTTGAAGTTGACCAAGAGTTATACCTTTAATATGAATGCGTCATTTGCTACGTATGCTTATACTTTTGATAAAAGCGGTAATGTAGTTACCGGTAACCGGACGGAGTGGTCGTATGGTCGCTTCGGACGTTTCCAGGGATATGGTTCTTCATTTAACTATACTTTCAATAATGATACTTGGAAGAAGTGGTTCGGACCGAAAGAGGATGAAGATAAGGATAAGAAGAAGCCGGAAGGTGATGATGAAGATTCGGAAGGCTCGGAGGAAGACGGAACTGTCACTAAGAAGGTCGAGAATGCGCAAGCGGACTCGGACGGTTATCAGGTATTCAAAATGCCTTGGTCTTTGAGTTTTAGTTATTCGTTCAATATCCGTGAAGATAGAACGAAGCCTATTAACCGCCACTCTATGAGATATCCTTATACGTATACACATAATATCAACGCGAACGGAAACGTGAAAATATCCAATAACTGGTCGCTTTCATTCAACTCCGGTTACGACTTCCAGGCAAAGGAGATCACACAAACTTCTTGTACGATTTCCCGCGATTTGCACTGTTTCAACTTGTCCGCCAGTCTTTCACCTTTCGGACGGTGGAGATATTATAATGTTACTATCCGGGCAAATGCAAGCATTCTTCAGGATTTGAAGTATGAACAGAGAAGCCAGACGCAAAGTAATATCCAGTGGTACTAGGATAAGCGTAGAGTTGAAAGATATATAATTGCATTGTTGCAATATTATGGAAAAAGAAAATGGCTGTGCTATTCATTGGGTAATAGCGCAGCCATTTTCTTTTTCAACTCTCAACCTGTATTCAACTACCAGTTGATTTCCGTTTCTCCATGTGCTTTTAAATAATCATTTGTCCGGCTGAAATGCTTGTTGCCGAAGAAACCGTTATAGGCGGATAGGGGAGAAGGGTGTGCAGAGGTAAGCACTAAATGCTTGTTCCGGTCAATGAAAGCTCCCTTCTTTTGAGCGTACGAGCCCCATAAGATAAACACCAGGTGCTCCTTGCTTTCTGCCAGGGCACGAATAGCGGCGTCGGTAAATGTCTCCCAACCTCGGTTTTGATGAGAACCGGCTTGGTGTGCACGTACAGTCAGTGTTGCGTTGAGCAGCAGTACACCTTGTTCGGCCCAGCGGGTTAAGTTTCCTGTGGTAGGAGCATCTGTTCCTATATCTGCTTTGATCTCTTTGAATATATTCACCAGTGAGGGCGGGAATTGTACTCCGTCGTTAACGGAGAAACAAAGTCCGTGTGCCTGACCCGGTCCGTGATACGGATCCTGTCCGATGATTACTACTTTTACCTTATCGAAAGGACAAAGGTTGAAAGCATTGAATATCAACCTTCCGGGAGGAAATATCTGATATTGGCTATATTCGCTTTTTACAAATTCTGTAAGTGTGCGGAAGTAGTCCTTGTCAAATTCCGGTTGCAAATGTGTTTTCCAACTTTCTTCTATTTGTACGTTCATAGCAATTATATAAGGTGTATATCAAGTTCTTCGCATTCTTTGCGCATATCTTCGGGCCAGATGCTGGCCTGTATTTCTCCGATATGTGCTTTCCGAAGGTAGAACATACACAAACGTGACTGTCCGATACCTCCACCGATAGATAACGGGAGAGTGTCATTCATCAGGCGCTTGTGGAAATAGAGTTCCAGTCTTTTTTCTTCGTGCTCCTCTTTCAACTGACGTTGCAAGGCCTCTTTGTCTACACGTATACCCATAGACGAAAGTTCGATAGAACGTTGCAGTACATCGTCCCAAAGCAACAGGTCGCCGTTTAGTCCGGGCAGGCCGTTCAAGCCGTTTGTTGTGTAGTCGTCGTAGTCCGGAGCACGGCCGTCATGTTTCTTGCCGTCGCTCAGTTTGCAGCCTATGCCGATAATGAATACGGCACCGTATTTCTGGCAGATAGCGTGCTCACGACATTTAGGTTCCAGGTTCGGATAGAGTTGGCGTAACTCCTCAGAGTGGATGAAATGTAACTTTTGAGGCAGGCACGGCTTGATTTGAGGATACATTTCGTATACCATATATTCTGTGCGAATCATGGCTGCATAAATGCGGTTAACGATTTCTTTCAGGAAGTTTACGTTTCTGTCTTCGTCGGTAATAACACGCTCCCAGTCCCATTGGTCTACATAAAGTGAATGTAGATTACCCAGTTCCTCGTCGGAGCGGATTGCGTTCATGTCGGTATAGATACCGTATCCCGGTTCAATGTGATAATCGGCTAAGGTCAGTCTTTTCCATTTAGCCAGTGAATGAACTACTTCTGCTTGTGCGTCGCCCAAATCTTTTATCGGGAAAGAAACAGGTCGTTCTATTCCATTCAAATCATCGTTGATACCCATGCCTTTCAACACAAACAGGGGGGCTGTCACACGTCGCAGGCGTAGTTCGGATGATAAGTTTAATTGGAAGAACTCTTTTATTTGCTTGATTCCCAGCTCGGTCTGTTTCAGGTCGAGAAGCGGTTTGTAGTTCTTAGGTTTTATCAAGTAACTCATAGGTTTGTTAAATGTTAATTGTCGGCAAAGATAGGAATAAAAATGATATATGTATTGAGATTTCTCTAAAAGATTGTCAAATTGATAAAGTATGTGCTATAAAGCATTTCAAAATAACAGAGTGTTAACAGGTGTGGGTACCTTAATAACTATAAAAAAAGAAGAATCATTAGGAAGATGAGAAGATTTTTTATACTTTTGTCCTCACATTTAGAAAGAATGGCTTCTTTATTTAAGCGGATGAAGCGTTTTTTCTAGCCTGATAAATTTGTATAAGCACCTGTAGTTCAATGGATAGAATGGAGGTTTCCGGTACCTCAGATAAGGGTTCGATTCCCTTCGGGTGTACTTTAAAGCCGTACTTGCAGAGAGTACGGCTTTTTATTATTGTATTTTCAGCCCATGTATGGTATATGATGTTACAGCACAGAGCTTTTTATCTTCGAATATTTTTATAGCATCCTTTTTTAGTCATGACCTCTTGTATTTTGATTTTTTTCCTTGTTCAACCAGAATTGTCGCTTATGCAAATGTACAACTTTCACATGATATAAAAGCAGTAATAGATAAAATCTTGTTCCGCCTTTTATTCCGGCATCATTCAGAGAGAGATAATTGAAACGGGCACATAGTTCGAGTGCTTTTCCTTCCGGTCTTCCGGGACAGGCTACTTCTTCGTCATACAGATAATTCCGGGCGGTTTGATTGGGATAGAGCGTGGCGTGGTAATACGGGTCGAACCATTCCATCCTGTCTACGTTCAGTGTAGGGATATGTACGTCCAGAATCTCAAATTTGTGGTATTCGTTGCCGGCCGGGAAAATCAGTTGGCGGTTGTGCGTGAATTCAATCTTATTGGCCGCCTGGATGTTGGGCTTGGGATTGACCACACAGTTATCCCACCGGCGGTTTTGCATTACTACGGTTTTCAGTTCACGATGCGGGTCGATGACTTTTACCAGTCCGTAGTTGACGGAGAAATCCACTTGCTGGTGGGATTTGTTGAAGTCTATGTCCGTATTGGTACTGACGGTAGCTCCTATTCCTACGCCCGGTTCCACCAGACTGAAACAGGCCGTAAGGACGGGTACAGGTTCGTCGCCTTCGTCGTTATAGACCGTGAGTTTATAGTTGCCGGATAGCTTGAGCGAAATGTTTTCGTTCGGAATCCGTAGCGAGTAATGGGTGTAAAGCACGGTCGTATTGAAGCTTTTCTCGTAGTCTTCTATCGGTTCCCCGTTGAACCCGTTCATGTAATCGGATTCAAAGATTTCTGTTGATGGAGACCAGTCTGCATTGCAATGTTCCACCTTATATATATAACGGTGGTATTCGTGTGAGAACTCGTCGAAACCGATTTCCAGATGATTCCCTCCCCCCAAGTTCATGATGGGAGGCAGCAACGGGTCATCGTTTACTACCACTTGCAGAGTGTGCAGTTGACGGTCCAGGATTTCATGCCGTTGTGCTGTTATTGCCGATGCACAACATAGCAGGCTTAAGAGTACGGTTATCTTTTTCATACTGCAAAATTACGCTTTTTTTCGGATGCCTTATCAAGTTTTTATCTTAACTTTGTCTGCAACCTTTTAAAATGATATGATGTCACATCGAATATTAGGACTGTTTGTCGGAGGGGCGATGATGTGTCCTTTAAGTCTGTCGGCACTGACTTATACGAAAGCGGATTCGTTGAAAGTGGTACAACTCCTTGATGCCGGGAAAAAACAAACGAGAGGAACGGACCTGACTTTGTTTTTTGCGGAGCAATTCATCGGGGTGCCTTACGTGGCTTCCACTCTCGAAGTAAATCCGGATGAAGAATTGGTCGTCAACTTACGTCAGTTGGACTGTACGACGTTGGTCGAGAATGTGGTGGCTTTGACTTTGACCGTGAGAGAAGAGCATCCCACATTTGTTTCTTTTTGCCGGAATCTGGAAAAAATACGTTACAGCGGAGGACAGTTGAACGGTTATTCTTCCCGTAACCATTATTTTAGCGAATGGATAGCGAGTAACGAAAGTCAGGGCGTCGTGAAGGAAATAAAAGGAGAAAAAGGTAAGGGATACCGGCCTTTTATTGCCGTACAACGTCTGCGTTTGGATTATATGAGTACGCATCCCGACGCATATCCGATGTTGAAAGGAAGGGCAGGCGAGATAAGCCGTATCCGCAGAAATGAACAAAAATTGGAAAATGTTTCAGTGAGGTACGTACCTTTGTCGTTGTTGGATAAGGGAAAGGATGTATTGGGAACGATTCACGACGGTGACATTTTAGCTATCGTGACCCGAAAGAAAGGTCTGGATACCTCGCATTTGGGATTTGCCGTGTGGCAGAAAGGATGCCTTCATTTGCTCAATGCTTCCAGTATTCATAAGAAAGTGGTGTTGGAACCCATGACATTGAGCGAGTACATGAAAAAACACCCCTCCCAATTAGGGGTGCGGGTGGTACGTGTCATTTGAACAGGTCGATATGTTTCATTTGCCGCATGATGGCCGTCTGCCGCTTCAACATGTACCGTGACGGATTTTTGGAACTGTATTTGAGCGGATTGGGTAATGTGGCGGCTATCAGCGCACAGTTGGCACGCGTGAGTTTCTCGGCAGGACGCCCGAAATGTTGTTGTGCCACAGCTTCGGCACCATATATGCCGTCGCCCATTTCGATGGAGTTCAGGTAGACTTCCATAATCCGTTGTTTGCTCCAGCATAATTCGATTAAAGCCGTGAAGTATGCCTCCAGTCCTTTTCTGACCCAAGAGGAAGTCGGCCATAAAAACACGTTTTTGGCAGTTTGTTGGCTGATGGTGCTGCCTCCGCGCCGGCGTTTTCCCGCCATGCGCTCTTCTA
>ENA-ORTY01003771-ORTY01003771.1-human-gut-metagenome-genome-assembly--contig:-NODE-3771-length-12654-cov-3.232320_pt1 | contig 12654 bp, 8 predicted proteins | sample MGYA00241917_ERZ509198 | MGnify/ENA primary metagenome ERZ509198 (study PRJEB26280, sample SAMEA2338857) | human gut metagenome | biome: human gut; feature: human-associated habitat; material: faeces...
TATTATCCGCAGATATTCCACGAGCCGTATCTGTTTCGCTTCTTTTATATTCATTGTCTCTTTGTGTTTTTATGGACACTTTTTGCCTTCCACAATCTTGGATAATCCAATCAGTTTTCCATTCGCGCCATTTCAAAGAAACACTCCACGCTTTATATATTATATATAGGCGGAGCAAAGTGGAGTGTTTTTGCGGACACTTTTTATCGGTCGGGGTCAAAAATTTCCCGGTCTGTTTTATCTTCTCCATAATGATATACTTTATCCCGTTTTACAATCAGCTTCACATCGGATAACAGGAACGTTAGCATTTTAGCCACCGCACTTCGTTTCCTGATATAGCCGATACCGGCATATCCCTTAATCAAAGCGTTGATGACATTCTCATACCCTTTGATGGGTTTGCTTTGAAAAGCATTTTCCAACGCCTCCCTATGCTGTTCCATTGAAAGTTGCTCGACGCCAAGACTGCTTACAGACTTGACAGACTTTTCCGAGTGGTAATCTTCCACCATTTCCGGCAGTCCGTCTTCGTCTATTCTGAAAGCAAATGGCGGGAAGTCCTTGTCCCTTATCTGCAAGGCTCTTACCTCACTGATATTGGCATCTTTGCTGTCTTTGCTTATGACAAGTACGGTCTCTGCCTTGTTGTTCAGTTCCGTACCGATATGACCACGCACATTGTCATCCCCTTTATTCAGATGCAGTACACAATGGATGTGAATATCATAGACGGAGGACCACTTCATCAGCGTGTTTATCAGACAGACCGATTCCGAAGCGTTATTTATGTCCAGCATCATGTCTCGTATGCCATCAATGATAACCAGACCGTAGCCATTGTTCTTGCGTAAAGCGTAATCCACGACTTGCAGACGGATCTTGGGAGAATATTCACGCAGACCGATAAAGTCAAGGTTCTCATTATCCATAGTGGTGGGAAGCCCGGCCAGTTTCAAGATACGCTCCAACACGTTGTGACAATGGAAACGGCTCTGTTCGGTATCAACGTATAGCACCTTACGCTTACCTTCGGGCAGTTGCGCACGGTAATTCAAGACTTTGCCATTTGCCAAAGCTGCCGCCACAATAGCGGAGATATTGAAAGTCTTCTTTGATTTCGCCTTTCCGGTAGAGGCACTAAAGTTCCCCAAGGTAGCAATGGTGGAATTGTCTATCCATATTATTTGGGGCGGTGTCTTGTAGGTGTCGGTTGCTTTAATCAGCGCATCGTCCAAAATTTTTGAAAGATTCATTTCTTCGGTTTCATTGACCGGCAGAAAGTCATTTCTTATTTCGTTTTCCATAGTTCTTTTTCTTTGGGATTGGTAGTATGGAGGTATAGTAGGCCGCCTCCAGTTTGGCTTGTTCCACGGTGATGACCTGGTTGTGCAGGAGCCATTCGTTCAGCTCCAGTTTTTTGAAATAAATCATTTTTCCGCGCGGCTTGTAATGAGGGACTGCTTTTGCTGCCGTCAGTTTGTACAACAGACTGTCTGAAACTCCGAGATACTTGCAGGCTTCATCAAAAGTGAGGACATCCTTGTTCGTGTACTGGGAGTTTTCAAGGTTTTCTATCCGCTTGTGCAGTTCGGCGGTATCGCCAAGCCCTGCCAACAAGTTCTCAATCTTATTCAGCCGTTCCAGCATCCGTCCAACAGTTGCATCGGGTTTATCTTCAATTGCTGCCATATTTGTTTCTTTAATGTTTATACAATAGGAGGTGCACCTCCTAACATGACCGGTTCGGAGGACAAAATTACACCTCGCATAATGAACTTGTCGCGGTGCTACCTTATGACAGAAATTGTATTAAGCCATTTCTTAAAGATTTGGCGTTTCACTTGTTTTCATTCTTGGCAGTTGACGATATTATTTGCAATTGTTTCGCCATTTCCGCAAACATGGGTCTGTATTTGATGTCGTTTCCCTGTGACTGGCTCAAAGCCGAAGATAGTTTGTTGGCAGTGAGTTTGGTTCCTGTGGATGATTCGAGAAGCCCGTTTTTGTCAATGACCAGCTGCCATTCACGGCAGATAAGATTTTTCCTGCTGAGTTCGTCAAAGAAGATGGCTGCCATTCTGTTGTTTCTCACCTGCAAGGGTGTTTGCAGGGAACAGGAGAACAGAGCCTCGATTTCAGCTTCACTGCAATCCCCTATAAACAGCAAAGCCTCAAACGCATAGTGCGTAATGAGGCTGATTTCTTTTTGACCAAAATAACATCCGAATGCCGGAGGAGCATAGTCAAGCCTGGTTGACTGGCGTGGGCATGCCTGGATTGGCGGTACGGTGGTATCATATTCCCGTACCAATGACTCCAGTTGTTCCAATGACAGGGATTTGTTCACGAAGTAGCGTATCACCAAATCCTTTCTTGTGGTAAGGATACCCTCTACGATGTGCAGATTTGCACAGTGGTTGTTCTTGCCCAACGCACATACGCAATCCGTATGACGATGTAGGTTGATGAAATCGTCTGCAAAGCGGTCGTACAACTTGTGGCGTTCCAACACTTCGTTGGTGTATGTCCTGCACGCTTTTGACAGAAGCATTGCGAGGTTTCGTCTGCGGACATCCTCCGCATTGTCCAAACGCATCCTGCATTCGGCGCATTTTCTCTCAAAAAGAGAGAGGCATGTGAATTTTCTTCATGCTTGTAATAATTTAAATTGTTATTCAAATGCGCTGTCCAAAAGAGAGACAGCTTCTTCTTTCTTACGGTTTACAATCTTTGCGTAAATCTGCGTCGTGTTCACGTTCTTATGACCTAAAAGTTTGCTTGTCGTATAAAGATCCGCGCCCATTGTCAATGCCATGGTCGCAAAGGTATGGCGACTGGTATGATAGGTCACGTGTTTTGTAATTCCTGCTGATTCAGCCCATTTGGTAATCGTTTCACGATGAACCTTAGAGACCTCCGGAAACACCTTGTCATCCACTTGGGCATCGCCACGCTTGGGTAACCAGCGCATTGCTTGCTTGTTGAGTGGAAGATACAAGGGTTGTTTGGTCTTGATCATCGTAATCTCAATCCGACACTGGCCGTTCTCTTGAACAATGTCTCTCCAGGTGAGTTTGCACACATCGCTGACACGTAATCCACAGAAACAAGAAAAAAGAAAAGCCGCTTTGATCTGTTCATGCTTTTTCTTGATGGGAGTGTCCATCAACTTTTTTACTTCTTCCACCGTCAGAAATACACGCTTGGATTCCGGAAGTTGGAAGATGTCGGATTTCACACGATAGACAGGGTTGACTGCAATCATGTCACTGTCAACGGCAAGATTAAGTGCGCTACGTATGCATCTGAGATAACAGGCTACAGTTGATTTGCTGACCTTTGTTCCTTTATTGGTCTCGTAGTCGTTCAGCATCCATGCAATAAATTCCTCGCACCATTGTTTATCGATTTCACGGATGGTGGCATTCGGCCGCCAAAGGTTAATGACATGAACAGTGGCTGCTACCCACGGCTTCACGGAATAACGTCCTTTTGCGTATTGGGTATCACGATACACAATCATAAAATCTGTCAGACGCATTTTAGCCTTGTGACCGTTATTCTTGATTCCAGCCACATCATTGGTAAGTTCAATAATGCGTTGTGACTTGATGGCATTGGCGGCAACTAAAGTGTTCTCGTTTTGTATCTTTGCTTCCGAACTGGTTTCCGGGACAAGGTATAACTTCAAGAACTCGTAATTCCGCTTGCCATTCTGATAGATGTCGAGATAAATCGACTTGTTTCCGTTCGCCAGATTTTTGTAGCGAATACGAACCGGCTCTTTAGCCTTGCTCACTTTCTTTCTTGGCATAGTTCAAATGTTACTTGGTTCATATACAAAGGTACAAAAAATAACCCATATGCAGTAACAAACAAGTAACAAAAATGCACCTAATAACTGCTATTAGATGCAAATAATGAAATCAACTGAAATTATAACCTATGCTCGTAATTAGTTGTTAGATAATGGTTTTATTTCTCTTTTTTGGCACTTGCTTATTTTGTTACTCGTGCCTTCACTTACTGATGAAGAAAAAGAATTTCTTGAAGAAACGGCGCAATTAATGTTGAAATACCCTACCATTCCTTGCAATGACTGTAAATATTGTATGCCCTGTCCGTATGGGTTGGATATTCCGGCTATACTGTTACATTATAATCGTTGTGTCAACGAGGGCAATGTCCCTGAAAACGGGCAAGATGAAAATTATGCGAAAGCACGCCGGGCATTTCTTATCGGTTATGATCGCAGCGTGCCCAAACTCCGACAGGCCAGTCATTGTATCGGATGTAATCAGTGTGTGTCACATTGTCCGCAGAATATTGATATACCGAAAGAATTGCATCGGATAGACCAATTTGTAGAACAACTGAAACAAGGGACTTTATAATGGAAGAATTAATCAATCTACTACATACAGGAGGATATTCCTGTGTGATAGCCAACGAAGGAAAGATTCGCACTTTTACCCAACGCGGAGTAGCCGATTTATACGATTTGCTGACCCGGGAGCCGGAGTTCCTGAAAGGAGCTCTGATTGCTGATAAAGTAGTTGGGAAAGGAGCTGCCGCCCTCATGATTTTAGGTGGTATAAAAGAGTTATATACAGATGTTGTCAGTTCAAACGCTATGGACTTGTTTCAGACATCAGATGTAAAAGTAGACTTTGTACAGGAAGTGCCCTTTATATGGAATCGCGACCATACAGGCTGGTGTCCCGTAGAAACTATGTGCAGTGAAGAGGAATCGGCCGAAGCTATTTTGCAGCTGATTCGTGGCTTTCTCGAAAGAATCAAAAATAAAGAGTAAAAATACAGACTAAAGTATGAGAAAGAATACAGCTCGTTTATTTCTATTCAGTAGTCTGTTGTCCATTTCGGGAATGGCAGAAAACAGAAAAGACAGTACGCAAGTAGGACGAAATTATGTTATTGATGAGGTCGTAGTTACCGGAACACGCAATGAAACGGATATACGCCATTTGCCTATGACTATTTCCATTGTCAATAGACAACAGATAGAAAAAAGGTATGAACCTTCCTTGTTGCCATTATTGACCGAACAAGTACCGGGGTTGTTTACTACCAGTCGTGGTATTATGGGATATGGTGTGTCTACAGGTGCAGCAGGTGGCATGAGTTTACGGGGGATTGGTGGTAGTCCGACAGCGGGGCTATTAGTCTTAATTGATGGTCACCCGCAATATATGGGGCTAATGGGACATCCGATAGCAGATGCCTACCAATCCATGCTGGCAGAAAGGGTAGAGGTTCTACGTGGTCCTGCATCTGTCCTTTATGGTTCGAATGCAATGGGCGGAGTTATCAATATTGTTACCCGTAAACAACAGGAAGAAGGGGTGAAGAACAATATGCAAGTAGGTTATGGTTCTTATAATACTTTGCAGACAGAATTTTCAAATCGGGTGAAGAAAGGGTGTTTCAGCAGTGTCGTGACAGGTTCATACAACCGGACGGATGGACATCGTCCCGATATGGAGTTCGAGCAATATGGAGGATATGCCAAACTAGGCTATGACTTTAGTACTTTCTGGAAAGTATGGGGAGATATAAATGTAACGCATTTCAATGCTTCCAATCCAGGAACGGTTCAAACTCCGCTTTTCGACAATGATTCACGCATCACTCGCGGCATGACTTCGTTTGCTTTAGAGAATCATTATGAAAAGACTTCAGGTACCTTGAGCTTTTTCTACAACTGGGGACGGCATAAGATAAACGACGGATATAAAACTGGAGAAGAACCACAAAAGTCACATTTTAATTCCAAAGACCGGATGCTGGGTATATCGTGGTATCAGAGTGCCACTCTTTTCACGGGTAACCGTGTGACAACAGGATTTGATTATCAACATTTCGGAGGGGAATCTTGGAATAAAGTTCTGGCTACGGGCGAACGCAAATCGGGAGTAGATAAGCAAATGGATGAATTTGCAGGGTATATTGACTTTCGTCAGGATATAAATAGCTGGTTATCTCTGGATGCAGGAGTCCGTGTAGATCATCATTCTCATGTCGGTACAGAATGGATTCCACAAGGAGGTCTGGCATTTCATTTTCCGAAAAATACGGAAGTAAAAGCAATGGTAAGTAAAGGCTATCGCAATCCGACTATCCGGGAAATGTATATGTTTGCTCCTGCCAATCCCGAGTTGGAGCCTGAAAAGATGATTAATTATGAGTTCTCGTACTCTCAATGTTTATTGGAAGGAGCATTGTCTTACGGAGTGAACCTTTACTACATCAATGGCGACAATATTATTATGAGTAATGGATTGACGCCTCCTTTGAATATCAACTCCGGAGAAATTGAAAACTGGGGCATTGAAACCAATGTCGGCTATCGTATTAACTCTCATTGGAACATCTATGCCAATTATAGTTGGCTGCACATGGAAAATCCCGTTCTAGCCGCTCCTGAACATAAACTATATGCAGGTATGGACTATACCTCCGGTCGTTGGAATATTTCAACAGGCTTTCAATATGTGAGCGGACTTTATTCCTCCGTTACAAAGGGGCATGAGCAACAAGAAAATTTTGTTCTATGGAATCTTCGAGGCAACTATCGTATATGTCATTTTGCAGATATCTTTGTCAAAGGAGAGAATTTGTTAGCGCAACGATATGAAATAAATGCAGGCTATCCTATGCCAAAAGCAACATTTATGGGTGGCATTAATGTGAATTTTTAAAATAATGAAGATATGGAAACAACAACCGTGAAACTCTATTCGTTGGATTACAGCAACGTAAAGACCTATTGGGCAGCCTCGTTATTCATCATTGGTAACATCCTTTTTCCCAAACTCTTTCATCTCATTCCACAAGGAGGAATAACTTGGCTGCCAATCTACTTCTTTACACTGATTGGGGCTTATAAATATGGTTGGAAAGTCGGTTTACTGACTGCCGTCTTATCACCGGCTATAAATTCTCTACTGTTTAGTATGCCGGCTCCCGCCACATTACCTGTAATTTTATTGAAATCCGTATTATTGGCTATTGCTGCCGGATGGACAGCGCAACACTTCAGACGTATTTCTGTCATAATGCTGATAGGGGTAGTATTTGCCTATCAGGTAGCAGGTACATTAGGAGAATGGATATACATTGGTAATTTTTATAATGCTATCCAGGATTTCCGCATTGGAATTCCCGGGATGTGTCTGCAAGTATTCGGGGGTTATCTTTTCATTAAGTATCTGATATGTAAATAACTCATTCGAAGAATAATTAAAGGAGGTAACTTTTTCCTAAAACGAGAAAGTTACCTCCTTTTTAGTCATCGGATAAATTGTCTTCCGTTATAATAGGAGAGGAGTTACTTCCTTCTTTTGCATATTTAGTCGGACTCATCTTATAATGTTTCTTGAATACCTCCCGGAAGTATTTGCTTTCAGAGAAGCCGGTCATATCTGAGATTTCGGCAATAGTATGTCCACCTTCTTTTAATAGTTGTGTAGCACGTTTCAAACGGGTAATTCGAATCAGATCTGTCGGAGACTGTCCTGTCAACGCCTTCAGTTTACAATAGAAACTAGTACGGCTCATGTGATGCAACTCACAAAGTACATCGACAGAGAAACCTGTATTATCCATATTTTCCTCAATACTTTTCTTTACAGCGGATATAAACTGCCAATCAAGACTGGTGGTTCCGTTTGCTGACGGTATCATAGGTTCCGAATCAATATCCAGATTAGCATATCTGCTACGTAACAACGCCCTGTTAGCCAATAAGTTTGCAATACTTGCTTTCAATATTCTCACGTTGAAAGGTTTGACAATATATGCGTCTGCACCGATTGACATCCCGTCAAGAATGTTGTTTTCATCTCCCAAAGCTGTAAGCAGCAGTACCGGAATATGTGATGTCTCAATATCATTTTTTATAGCGACACATAGCTCATCGCCTCTCATCTCCGGCATCATGATATCTGAAAGAATAAGGTCGGGCCAGAATTCTTTTGCAATAATTAGTGCTTCCCGCCCATTTCCGCAAGCTTGTACGTGATACATCGAAGATAATGAACTGACCAGATAGGAACGCAATTCATCATTGTCTTCTACAATTAGAATACGTTGTGAGTTTGTTGTTTCTACGGTATTCACCGGTGTGGCAGAAATATTGGGAACCGTCAGTTCAGGAGTCTGTTCCAACGGTTTGGCTGGTGGAATCAAACCCGCATTCTGAAAATGCTTATTACTTTTCGGGAAAACAATCCTGACAGTAGTTCCTTGATGTTCTATACTTTCCACATTAATCTTACCACCATGAAGACGAACTAATTTTCCTACCAGCATTAGCCCGATGCCACTACCCGTAACTTTGGAATTAATAGCATTACTGGCTCGGAAATGGAGCTTGAACAACTTACTCTGCTCACTGGATGGAATTCCAATGCCCGTATCCTCAATTATTACTTTCCAAGAATCATTACTTTCGGATACTGAAACACTTACTTTACCATTCTCCGGAGTGTATTTTAGTGAATTTGATAAAATGTTTTTTAGAATTGAATCCATTTTCTCCTTATCAAACCACACATTCAAATAACTGAAAGAACTCTCATAGGTGAAGTCAATATGTTTGATAGCAGCATAGGAAGAAAAAGTTTCATATACTTCGTGCATATAGGTGTTCAACTCATATTCGGAAACACACAATTCTGAAGAATACACATCCGCACGCTCAAAATTAATAAGATTGTTGGTTAACCGTAAAAGAGTCCCCACATTTCTTAATGCAGTATTTGCACGAGTTATTCCGTTGGCGGATAAAGGTTCTTCATCCAGCAGTTCCTCTAAAGGAGCTTTAATCAGAGTTAGCGGAGTACGTATGTCATGAGCTGTATTAATGAAGAAACTCGTCTTTTCATCTGAAATTTTCTTTTGCTTTCTTAAATTCATAACCCGTAGAATAAAGATGAATCCCAAAATTACTAATAACACGTAACAAGTGATTGCCCACCAACTAGACCAAAAAGGGTGCGTAACGACAATTCTCATTGTACGCTCTTCAAAAACAATATCATGTTCTTCCCTTGAAATGGCACGTACATAAAGAGTATATTTTCCCGGTGGCAAATTGGTATAACGAATCAGATTGGCTGCTCCCGGTTCGGTCCATTTTTCGAAGAAACCATCCAACTTCCATGCATAGAGAGCATTTCCCGGAGAATCATAGTTGATAGTGGAAACTCTGAATGAGAATGTATTCTGATTATATTTCAGCTCCAACACATCCGTATCATTAATACTTTTCTCCAATGGAGAATCTTCTTCTCCCGGATATACAGGCTGGTATGAAATATTCAAATCGCTGAATATCATCTTTGTATATACATAATCGGGGAACTTTACATTTTGGGGAAGTTCGATAGCTCCGTCCGTACTACCAAATACAAAGTTCTTATTTTTACGTAATACTCCGGATGAAGCATTGAAATAGGCAGGCAATAATCCTTCTCCTTTGGTCCAGTTATGGAATATTTTTTCCTTCGTATGAAAACTGGTGACCCCATTTTCCGTACTCATCATGATTCGTCCGTCAACTTCAGGCAAAATAGTAAAAATGCTGTTGGAAACAAGTGCGGAATTTTTAGCTATATAATGCTCAAATTTCTTATTTTGTGCATCATATATAAATACTCCCGCTCCATTCGTACCAACATATAGCAGTCCGTTATCTGCTTGATAAAGCGTATTGATGTAGGTCGATCCGGCTTCCAACTTAATATATTCGTATTTCCCGGAGTCTCTATTCAGCAAATACAATCCCATTGCCGTTCCGATCCACATATTATGACTATCTTTTTCGGCAATAGCTGTAATAGAACTTACTCCCGGATATAGGCGAACACTGTTAGTTGCCAAATCAAAGCATTTTAAATTATAGTATCCTCCCGACCATATATGTCCTTTTGAGTCTTTTATCATATCACGGATATATTTATCCGGGCGCATATTTATGTGTGAAAGTAAATAAGGAGAGAAATATTCCACGGATAAATCTGCTTTATTTATCTTGTATATACCGGAAGTATAGCCTCCTGCCCAGATAATGCCGGGTGAAACCTCACATAAAGTTATGAATATATGATTTTTGTCTTTTAGCTGATGATTGAAAGAACTCAGAAAAGAATGCCATTCTCCCGTTCCCGAATTGTAAAGACTAATGCCGTTACTCGTACCAAACCATAAATCTCCATCACTGTCTTCAATGACAGCGTGCACCTGGTCATTGACAATGGACTGCTTGTTGCCCATAGAGTGTTTCATCCAATGATAGTTTTCATAACGATAATCTATAACTGTAATTCCTGTGGGATAATTGGCAAGCCATATTCGTTTTGATTCATCAACAAATACGTCATTGATGTTGTCACCATTCATTTCATTATAGCTCTGGTAATTTGCTGATATGTAACGTTCTAATATGCATTTGTTCATGTCTAGCTTATATACGCCCATGCCTTCGGTTGCCACTAATAGTTCTGTTTCATTTAATGGTCTGATACGGGTTATATTCACATCACTAAGATCTGCTTCAGGCCGGATAATCTCTTGGGAAAGCATATCATATACAAAAATACCCCTCTCAAATGAGCCGATATATAATTTTTTTTGCTGTTGCTGGAAATACAACACACTTACTTGCGTATGAAAATAATCAAGCGTCTCGGTAGGGATAATTTGTAAAGCACCGTTTTCCAGTTTAGCATACCTCACGCCTGTTTCTGTTGCTATAAAGAAATGATTGTCATCTATCTGCTCTATGGCTGTAATATTGCTGTGTAGTATATTAGGGAACTGAAATGTATGAGCATTTTTGATATTGTATAATACAATAGAATCATTGCAGCATAACCAAATATTATTGTTGTGGTCTACATAACCATAATTAATCGTTTTCGATATATCCGGTAGTTTATATCCTATCGTAAAACGATCATATTGCTTTTCATATTGAAAGAGACGTCCTTTTCTGCCAATCACCCATAAACCTGCCTCCGGAGTAGCATATAACCAACCGAGGTGTATTTGGGAAGCAACGGAATTATCATCTTTGTTCAGTTTATAATGCTTTATATCTTTACCATTATAACGATCCATTCCTTCATTGGTGAGAAACCACATATAGCCTTGATCATCTTTCTGAATGTTGAATATCCTTCGATTACTTAATCCATTTTCTATTCCTATATATTTGTAAGTTTGTGCCGTGACCAGAATAGGAAACAAAAGGAAAATATATACAATGTATTTCATATAATCATTTATTATTTCTGCTCCTGCAAACATCCCTTCTTGTAATGGTTTTATATATTTTTTAACAATATCTGTTTCTTCTGTTTTTGCTTTTCTTATAGCCTCACCTTGCTTGTATTCTATAACACTTCCTGTTCCTGGGTTATATATCCATTCTAACAAAGTTATTATGCAAGCTACTTCATTATCTCTTATTTTTCTATCATCTATAAAACTGATTTTATAAGAATTATTAGGTTGTAAATTGTAGAAATCATATAATGTTAAATAATATCCTCCAACCATTTTGTTTGTAAATATATGTGCTAAATTATCTTGTATTGTTCCCCTCCAGCCTATATCTACTGTAAACATTGGCTTGTCATCATTAACAATATTTTTCTTTTCTTTAAAATATTGTAATAACTCTTCTCTTTTTCTGTCTAATTCAACTTGAATTTTGCTTGTAAAGTCTTTGTCATTACATAGATTTTGTATTCTCAAATCAAACCAAGGTTCAACTATATTTTCTTCTATATTAATATCATATTTTCCCATAAACTCTTTATATGGTGTTATGTCTATTGCTAATGTTTTAAATAATGCTTTAACACTTTGAACTCTATATTGTGACCATAATCTTAATAATTCTGGTATTGAAAATTCTTTTAAAGATGCAGAAAATGTACCCATTCTACTAACTTCTATAGTGTCACAATCAGGTAATTCAACTCCAAAAGGATTATTTCTTTTTATTAGTTCATGAATTTTTATAAAAGTTTCTCCTTCTCTTGTTTGATAATATACTTTATCTATATTATTTTTTATTGCATATTCTACAATGCTATATCCAAAGAAGTATAGTAATGGTGCTAAGTCAACTCCACTATTAAATAATCTATTTTTTTCTGTTGATACATCTTTTTTTATTGAGTCTAAATCGATTTCTAATTTTCTACCTTTTTCTGGCACAAAATTAAAATCTGTTTTTGTTGTTTTTATTGTTTCTATCCCTAAATTATTTGCAACTTCTATGTCTGAATATTGGTTATCTCCAACATGTATATGATCTTCTGGTTTTATATTTAATTCTTCTTCAGCCTTTTTATATAAGTTTCCTGACCTTTTGTTTAGTAAATAATCTGCTGAACTATAAATTTTTTCAATTTTTACAGGAACTTTTACATAATCTAATAATTCTTTTAAATTATCTGCACTCATATAAAAATCAGATATGCAATACATTTTTAAATCTTTGTATTTTTCGAATATAGGTAATATTTCTGGATTTATAAATATATTTCTTTTTTCTTGTTCTAATTCAACTCTTAATAATTCTTCAGAAATGTCAATATTTGAATCTATTAATATTTC
>ENA-ORTY01003775-ORTY01003775.1-human-gut-metagenome-genome-assembly--contig:-NODE-3775-length-12641-cov-3.176784_pt1 | contig 12641 bp, 12 predicted proteins | sample MGYA00241917_ERZ509198 | MGnify/ENA primary metagenome ERZ509198 (study PRJEB26280, sample SAMEA2338857) | human gut metagenome | biome: human gut; feature: human-associated habitat; material: faeces...
GCACAAAACGGGGAAAACTGTATAAAGTGAATAATAAAAGGACTTCTGTTTTATGAAAATAAATGTGAATGGATATGAAATTGCCTATCAGGTAACCGGAGAGGGCGAGGATACGGTAGTGATCCTGCAGGGCTGGGGTACGGAGCTTGCTACCTACAATTCAGTAGCGGCCTGTATTTCAGACAGATACCGGGTAGTGCAGTTTGATTTCCCGGGCTTTGGGGCAAGCGATGAGCCAAGAGAACCCTGGGCGGTAGAGGATTATGCAAAGTTCTTTCTGGATTTCATGGCTGCTCTTGGCATTCAGAAGGCAACACTGATCGGTCATTCCTATGGAGGAAGAGTCATCATACGGTTGGCAGCAAGAGAGAGCCTGCCCTTTACCATAGAGCGGATCGTACTGATCGACAGTGCAGGGATCCGGCCAAAGAAAACCTGGAAACAGAAAATGAAGATCAGACGCTATAAGGTGCTGAAAAAGATCGTAAACCTGAAGCTGGTATATGCCATCTGTCCGAGACTGATCGATGAATGGAGGAACCGTCAGGGATCAGCCGATTATCGGAATGCATCGCCCATGATGCGCCAGTGCCTTGTGAAGGCAGTCAATGAGGACCTGACAGAGCTTTTGCCAAGGATCAGACAGGATACCCTGCTGATCTGGGGAGATCTGGATACGGCAACACCGATCGCTGATGCGAAGCTCATGGAAGAAAAGATCCCCGGGGCAGGTCTTGCGGTGATTCCCGGCACCGGACATTTCAGCTTTCTGGAGAACCCGGCGCTGTTCCGGAGCATTATGCAGGCATACTTTGCCTAGACGGGGAATAAAACGAAAAGAAAGGTGCTTTTACCATGGTAACCATTACAGCTATCAGTATCCTCTGCGCCGTGCTGACACTGCCGGCATTCTTATATGTGCTGCGCTATAATCTGCATATGTTCCAGTTAAACGGGTACAAAAATGGAGAACATATCCACTGGCTTAAGAAAAATGTAAGCAGACAGTATCTGCTGATCCTGATCGGGATCTCCGGCATCCTAAGCATGTGCCTGCCGGGTATCGTGACATTGCTCCTGCAGACTGCCGCCGTCCTGATCTGCATGAAGTATTATTTTTATCTGAAGAAAACCAATACCAAGAAGAAGCTGGTCTATACAGCCCGTGTGAAAAGGCTGATACTGACGGACAGCATCCTGGTGATTTTACTGCTTGTTCTGACAGGAGTATTTCTTGGAGTCAGCAGGATTGCCGGTGCGTTTGCCATTCTGACTATGCTGCAGATCATTGCACTTGTGATCGTAAACTGGATCAACAGGCCGGTGGAGGGCATGATCAACCAGCACTACATCAATGATGCGAAAAAAAAGCTGCGGAGTGTGCCGGATCTGACCGTGATCGGTGTGACCGGAAGCTATGGGAAGACCAGTGTGAAATATTATCTGGATACCTTATTAAAGGAACATTTCGAGGTGCTGATCACACCGGAGAGCTACAATACCCCCATGGGTGTTGTCAAGACGATCCGCAGTTCCTTAAAGCCCTCCCATCAGATCTTTATCTGTGAAATGGGTGCCAGACATGTAGGGGATATCAAGGAGATCTGTGATATCGTTCATCCTGAACACGGGATCATTACTTCCGTAGGCCCCCAGCATCTGGAAACCTTCTATAATATGGACAATATTGTAAACACCAAGTTTGAGCTGGCGGATGCCCTGCCGGAGGTGGGGCTTCTTTTCCTGAACGGGGATAATGAATATATCAGGAATCACAGTGGTAAATACAAAAATAAGATTTTTTATACTACTGGAGAATGGGCGAAGGCCAGGGAGCTGGAAAGCCAGATCGAAGAGGGAGAGGTTCCCCAGTATTATCAGACAGGGGACGTGAAGCTTTCCCGTACCGGTACGGAGTTCACTGTGACAGCTCCGGATGGAGAGAAGGAAACCTTCCAGATGAGGCTTCTTGGTGAGCACAATGTGATCAATGTGGCAGGTGCTGTTGCGGTGGCGAATACACTTGGTATTCCGCTGAAGCAGCTCAAGGTTCCGGTCCGCCGGATCCAGCCGGTCGCACACAGGATGCAGCTTCTGGAAAGAGGAAATTATACGATCATTGATGATGCGTTTAATTCCAATCCGGTAGGCTCCCGGGCAGCGGTAGAGACATTGAAGCAGTTTGAGGGTGTCCGTATCCTGATCACACCCGGCATGGTAGAGCTTGGAGAAAAGGAAGCGGAATACAATTACAAATTCGGTACCTATGCGGCAGACTGCTGCGATTATATCCTTTTAGTAGGGGAAAAGCATACAGCCCCCATCCACAAAGGGGTACTGGAGAGCGGATTTTCACAGGAAAGATGCAGAGTATTTGAAAAGCTGGAGGATGCTCTGTCATTTGCATATAGTATTAAAGCTGAAGGCCATAAATTTATTCTGCTGGAAAATGACCTTCCGGATAATTATTAAGGAGGCAGTTCATGAAAACAAGAGTGGCAGTAATGTTTGGTGGAAAGAGTGTGGAGCACGAGGTATCCGTCATCTCCGGAATCCAGGCGATCATGAGTATGGATCAGGAGAAATACGAGGTTATTCCCGTATATCTTACCAAGAAAAATGAAATGTATGTAGGCGAGGAGATCGGCAAGATCGAGGCCTATAAAGATATTCCGGGACTTTTGTCAAAGTCACAGAGAGTAATCCTTGTGAATGAGGACGATCACATCGTGCTGATGCCCTATCCGGTGAAGCTGTTTGGTAAAAAGGGCATAGAAGTGGATATTGCATTCCCAATCGTACATGGAACCAATGTGGAGGACGGTGCCCTGCAGGGCTATTTAAAAACGATTGGGATTCCCTTTGTAGGCTGTGACGTGACAGCCTCTGCCCTTGGCATGGATAAATACGCATCCAAGGTGGTGCTGAAGGAGAATGGTGTTCCGGTGCTGGATGGCTACTGCTTCACTACATCCGATTATGCGGAGATCGACAGCATCCTTGATAAGGTGGAAAAGGAGATCGGCTATCCGGCTATCGTAAAGCCAGTAGATCTTGGCTCCAGTGTGGGGATCAGTGTGGCGAGAAACCGCAGTGAGCTCACCAATTCCATTGATGATGCGTTCCTTTATGCAAGAAAGATCATCATTGAGCATGCGATCACAAAGCTCCGTGAGATCAACTGCGCCGTACTTGGAGATGAAAATGAGGCGATTGCTTCCGAATGCGAAGAGCCTCTGCATACCAAGGATATCTTAAGCTATGAGGATAAATATGTAAGCAATGCCAAGGGCAGCGGCTCAAAGGGCATGGCAAGTGTGTCCCGTAAGATCCCGGCAGAGCTCTCTCCTGAAAAGAGAAAGGAAGTACAGGAGCTGGCAGTAAAATCCTTCCAGAAGCTTGGCTGTAACGGTGTAGCCAGGATCGACTTCATGATCGATGAGGAAAATGGAAAGCTTTACTTTAATGAGATCAATACCATTCCGGGCTCTCTGGCCTTTTACCTGTGGGAGCCTGTAGGAATCAGCTATCCGGAGCTTCTCGACCGGATGATCCGGCTGGCATTAAAGAGAGTAAGGGAAGAGGAAAGCATAACCTTCTCCTTTGATACCAATATCCTGAACCAGAATTCCCTTGGCGGAGTTAAGGGCGGCAAGATGGGAAAGCTGAAAGCACCCTTGCAATAAGAACAGAAGAGGAGAAGACAGATGAGACAGAATAGTAAAACAAGAAATATGGCAGTCACAGGCATGCTGGTGGCAGCAGGCCTGATCATTCCTTTTATTACCGGACATGCTTTCGGCGTTCCCGGTACCGTGCTGCTTCCCATGCACTTACCGGTATATCTGATGGGAATGCTCTGCGGACCACTTTACGGACTGATCGGGGGCATCATTACACCAATCCTGTCCAGTATCCTGACCGGAATGCCGGCACCTTACCCGATGCTTCCGGTGATGATCGGTGAGCTTGCAGTTTATGGACTCCTTGGCGGACTGTTTTATCATTCCGGAAAGCTGAAGATCTATCCGGCACTGCTTGCAGCCATGATCCCGGGCAGGATCGTGCATGGGATCATCTTCGCCGTTATGATGTTTGCAGGAAATAAGCCGGTTACCTTTGCCAGTGTATTTGCCTCCAACATCGATGGGATCCCCGGTACCGTGATCCAGCTGATCCTCGTTCCGGTATGCGTGAAGGTGTTCGAAAAGCTGATGGGAAGAGAAGGAATGCCCGGCCAGTCAGATGCCCTGCAGTCAGTCCGTGAGCAGGCAAAGCAGCTGATCGCAGAAGGAAAGGCTTCCTTTGTCGTGATCAGACAGAATGAGATCGTATATCAGGATCTTGGCAATGGCATCCGCCCGATCATGAAGGTGATGGAGAATAACCGTGAGATCCTGTTTGATGCGGTGATTGTAGATAAAATCGTAGGAAAGGCTGCAGCCATGCTGCTTACTCTTGGCGGAGCCAGTGATATTTATGGAGAGCTGATGAGTAAAGCTGCAGAGGAATATCTGACTGCACATGACAAGAAGATCAGCTATGGAAGATGCATCCAGGTGATCAGCAACCGTACCGGAGATGGCATCTGTCCGATGGAACGTGCCGTGGCAGATATCGATGATCCGGTAGAGGGATATGAAAAACTGAAGGAAACCGTGAAGCAGCTTTCCAGAAAAGCCATTTAAGACCATATAACGGAAAAACATTTATTGCATAATGAAAACTTCTATGCTACACTCAAACCAAAGCATAGAAGTTTTCTTATTTTCGGACAAAGTCCTTTCTTAAGATCAGAAGCCTTCCTGCCAGGAAGTACTCTGATATTCTAAAAGATCAGAAAATCCATGCTTTTCAATCCAACATTAAATTGAACAGGCAGGGGATTTTCAAAACCCATAGAAAGCTCCTGCACGCAAAGGAGGAATCATATGGGGAAATACGATATATGCATGAAGGCGTATCTGCAGGACAAAAGGCGGTTTGCAGATCTCTTCAATGGCAGCTGCTTTCAGGGAAGGCAGGTCATCCGGGCAGAGGATCTGGAGGAGGCTTCGGAGAACTATGTGGCCGTGGAGGAAAAGCAGCCAGGAAAGCCACTGCAAAAAGGAACGGAGATCATCCGTGATGTGAAAATGAGGTACCGTTCAGGGATGATCCTTCAGGTGCTGGCGGTAGAAAACCAAAGCTACATAGACTATGGCATGCCGGTTAGGTGCATGGGCTATGATGCTGCAGAGTACAGCAGACAGCTGAAGGAGAGAAAGCAGGAACGGAGGCTTCTTGCAAGGCGTAAGGAAGAACATAAGAAAGAGCTGAAAACCACCATAGATGAGAAGCTTTCAGGAATCCTGAGATCAGACAGGCTGCATCCGGTTTATACGATCTGCCTCTACAGCGGGGAGGAACCATGGGACGGGCCAAGGAAGCTGTCGGATATGATGGAGTTTGATCCAGAAGAATCAGTTCGATCATTGTTTAAGGATTATCCACTGACATTATTTTGTATCAACGAACAGGAAGGGTTTGAAGAGTTCCATTCCGGCTTAAAGCAGCTGTTTTGTGCGATGAACTGCCGGAAGGATAAAGAGAGGATGGCAGAGCTGATGAAAAATGAGGCTTATGCTCATCTGAGCAAAGAAACCTGGGAAGCGATAGCAGTCATGACAGACAATGCAGCAATGCTTCAGAAGAAGGATAAGTATAAAACAGAAAACGGGGAAGAGGAGGAGTACAACATGTGCCAGGCATTGGAAGAACTGATGGAGGATAACAGAAACGAAGGTAGAAGCGAAGGAAGAAATGAAGGCAATTTAGAAAAGACGAAAATTGTAGTCCGTAATCTTCTGCGAATGGGATTTTCTGTAGATGATATCTGTAAAGCTGCTGAATGTGCTCCTGCACTGGTGGAAGAAATGCAGCAATGCTTCAGAGGAGGTGAGAAGGAATCAAAATATTAAAATAAATCAAGAATTTTGATAAAATAACCACTTGATAAGATCAAGAAACTATGATACTATTTAATCTGTCATCAGAAATGATGATGAAATGCAAAGAAGAGGAATAGTAACCCTACGCTGGAAAGCAGAGAACTGCCGGTTGGTGCGAGACAGTCAGAAGCAGAAGGAGAACTCACCTTGGAGCAGCTGACTGAAGGCCGATGAGTGTGATGCATGGCTGTGTAGGTTCAGACGGGATCCTGCCGTAGAAGAGGGAAGGACATATCCTGATCAGGAACGTGTCTGATGAGAGCATGGAATACCATGAAGTAGAGTGGTACCGCGTAAGATTTTACGTCTCTACAGAAATGCAGAATGCATTCTGTAGAGATTTTTTATGTCATTAGGAAATTACTCCGTAATGTTCCAATGACATAAAAAACCCTCCGGGCAGGATCGCACTGCGGCGGAAGGGTAGATGTCGCATGGAGCGACCCGCCGCAGGCGGAGAATCCTGCAAGCAGGATTCTTTTTTATGTCAGACAGGCACAGAAAACGGACTGTGACAGGACGAAAGCAAGCTGAGAGAAAATGGAAGTGAGGAGAAAAATATGAATATTGCAAAGAAATATGGAAAATCTTATTTTATGCCCCCTGTAGTCACCTATGACTGGGTGAAAAAGGATACCATTGATAAGGCACCGATCTGGTGCAGCGTGGATCTGAGAGACGGTAATCAGGCGCTGATCGAGCCCATGAATCTTGAGGAAAAGATCCAGTTTTTCCAGATGCTTGTGGATATTGGCTTTAAGGAGATCGAGGTGGGATTTCCGGCAGCTTCCGATACCGAGTACAGCTTTATGCGCGCCCTGATCGAGCGGAATATGATTCCTGATGATGTAACTGTACAGGTGCTGACACAGGCCAGGGAGCATATTATCAAGAGAACCTTCGAGGCGGTCAAGGGTGCACCCCATGCAGTAGTCCATCTTTACAATTCTACCTCTGTGGCACAGAGAGAGCAGGTATTCCGTAAGAGCAGGGAAGAGGTAAAGCAGCTTGCCGTTGATGGTGCCAAATTGTTAAAGCAGCTTGCTGATGAAACAGACGGAAACTTTACTTTTGAATATAGTCCGGAGAGCTTTCCAGGAACAGAAGTTGATTATGCACTGGAAGTATGTAATGCGGTTCTGGATGTATGGCAGCCAACGGAAGATAATAAGGCGATCATTAATATCCCAACTACTGTGCAGATCGCAATGCCCCATGTGTTTGCCTGCCAGATCGAGTACTTCCATAAGAATCTGAAATATAGAAATGCCGTAACCTTAAGCGTGCATCCCCACAATGACAGGGGCTGCGGCGTCAGTGACGCGGAGCTTGGTGTGCTGGCCGGTGCAGACAGGGTGGAGGGTACTCTGTTTGGCAATGGAGAAAGAACCGGAAATGTGGATATCATTACCCTTGCCATGAACATGGTGTGTCACGGGGTGGATCCTCATCTTGATTTCTCACACCTTGCAAAGATCAGGGAGAACTATGAGCGCCTGACAGGAATGCGTGTTTATGAAAGGGCACCTTATGCAGGAGATCTCGTATTTACTGCATTCTCCGGTTCTCATCAGGACGCGATCTCCAAGGGTATGACATGGTGGAACGAAGGCAGGAGCAATGGCAAATGGGATGTGCCTTATCTGCCGATCGATCCGGAGGATATTGGAAGAGAGTATGAATCTGATGTTATCCGTATTAACAGCCAGTCAGGAAAGGGTGGTATTGCCTACATCCTTAAGCATAATTTTGGTATTGCACTGCCTGATAAGATGAAGGAAGAGGTTGGTTACCTGATGAAGGGAGTTTCTGACAGGAAGCACAGTGAGCTGGCACCGGCAGATATTTACAGGATCTTTGAGGACAGCTATGTGGATCAGAGAGAGATCTTTGATGTTCCTGAGTGTCATTTCAGACAGACACCGGATGGAATTACTGCTGAAGTGACTATAGAGCAGAATAAAGAAAGAAGAGTCATTGAGACATCAGGTAATGGACGCCTTGACGCAGTCAGCAATGCGATCAAGCTTTACTTTGGCATCAGCTATGAGCTTTCTGTTTATGAGGAAAATGCAATTTCCAGGGGATCCTCCTCCAAGGCAGCAGCCTATGTGGGTATCATGAAGGATGGAAAAATGTACTGGGGCGTTGGTATTGATGAGGATATCATCAAGAGCTCCATCGCCGCACTGGTATCAGCCGGAAATAAGCTGACACAGAGTGAAAATATCCGCGAGGGCAGAGAAGAACGTATTGTGGACATCATGAACTATCTGAAGAACCATTACAAGGATGTGACACTGGATGAGCTCGCAGACAATTTCAATCTTTCCAAGCCTTACCTTTCCAAGTATATTAAGGAAAATGCAGGCATCACCTTCCAGGAGGCAGTAAAGCAGGCCAGGATGAAAAAGGCGCGGGCCATGCTGAAGGAGTCCAATAAGACCGTAGAAAGCATTGCGGCATCTGTAGGGTATGAAAATGTAGAGCATTTCAACAGGCTGTTCAAGAAATCCTATGGCATGACACCGGTACAGTTCCGCAGAGAGAGCCGTTAAGGATCCGGAATAGGAAAATAAGCAGGAAAAATAAGAATTTTGACAGTTGAAAAAACAGTATGGTTCATGTACAATAAAAGAGGCGTAAGTATAGTAGCAGGAAAGGATGATGGGTATGGAATTCTTTTTACTGGCCGGTGGTCTTTTGATTGTGATCATAGCTGTTGTGATAGCTGTAGTGTCTTCTGTTGTTTCTGCAGTTGCGGCAGAGCAGGATGAAGAAGCAGAGCAGTAAGACCTGAGCGGAATGGATGATAGAAGAGGGCAGGAGAGATTCTGAGCCCTCTTTTTTATACTTTTTTTAGATTCCTTTATATTGCGTTAATTGATTTCCGATATATGAGGGAGTAAAATAAAAACAGTTTTATTGGAAATCTAAAGAGTCGGAAGGGGTAATTCCATGAGAGAAAAAATATATCGTTTTATGATGGGCAGGTACGGAAATGACAGGTTTAACAGATTTTTGACGATTCTTTCCGTGGTCTTTCTGATTCTTTCCATGTTCCGGATTCCTTTTGTTTATATACTGGCACTTGTATGCCTTGGTTATGCCTGGTTTCGGATGATGTCGAAGAATACCTATAAGCGGAGCCTTGAAAACAATAAATATATGCAGTATGAATATAAGATAAAACAGTGGTTTTCCAAGATAAAGTGGAGATTCCAGCAGTCAAAGACGCATCATATTTACAAATGTCCGTCCTGTAAACAGAAGATCAGAGTGCCGCGCGGAAAAGGAAAAATTGAGATACGATGTCCTAAATGCGGACAGACATTTATCAAAAAGAGCTGATCAGGAGAGAAAAGATGTTTGGATATATTATTATTAATAAGGGGGAAATGAAGTTCAGGGAATTTGATGTATATCATTCCTATTATTGCGGCCTGTGTCAGACACTGAAGGATAAATACGGGCTTGCCGGGCAGGCAGCCCTGACCTATGATATGACATTTCTGGTAATGCTTCTGACAAGTCTGTATGAACCGGAGATCATGGAAGAGAAAAGAAGCTGTCTGATCCATCCTTTTGAAAAGCATCTGATCAGGAGAAGCAGCTATACGGAGTACGGGGCAGATATGAATGTCCTGTTTGCAGAGTACAAGTGCCAGGATGACTGGACGGATGACAGAAAGCTGTGGAAGCTGGCTTATGGCAAGCTTCTGAAAGGCGCCTGCAGGAAGGCAGAATCAGATAATCAGGAGAAAATAAGGCGGATTGACAACCTGATGCATAAGCTTTCCATAGAAGAAAAAAAGAACAATCAGAATATAGATGAAATGGCTGGGATCTTTGGTGAGATCATGGGTGAGATCTTTGCAGTCAGGAAAGATGAGTGGGAGGAATCCCTGAGGATCATAGGGACATATCTGGGAAAATATATTTATCTGCTGGATGCTTATGAGGATATAGAGGAAGATTTTCAGAGAAAGCGATATAATCCATTGAAAAAGGCATGTGAGAATCCTGATTTTGATGAGGAGATCAAGACGATCCTGACGATGATGATGGCAACCTGCTCCAGGGAATTTGAAAAACTGCCAATTATAGATAATGTAGAGATCCTGAGGAATATCCTGTATTCCGGTGTATGGTACCGATATGAGGCGGTAAGGGATGCAAGAGAGAAGAGAAAGGCACAGGGATGAGAGATCCGTATCAGGTCCTCGGCGTCAGCAGAAGTGCGACAGAGGAGGAAATAAAAAAAGCATATAAGGCATTAAGCCGCAGGTATCATCCGGATGCCAATATCAATAATCCAAACAAGGATCAGGCGGAGGAGAAATTCAAGGAGATCCAGCAGGCCTATCAGCAGATCATGAAGGAAAGAACCTCAGGGTATGGCTACGGCAGTGCAGGAAGCAGTACCGGCTCCTATGGAGGCTCGTCCTATGGTGGCTATGGGGATTTTGGAGGCTTCGGCGGTTTCGAGGATTTTTTCGGCGGTGCTTTCCAGGGGCGCGGCTACAGCGGCAGTTCTACCGGCTATGAGGAGGATAACTACATCCGGGCAGCCGGAAACTATGTTAGAAATGGTTATTATAAGGAAGCAAGGAATGTACTGGATGGTATGGAAGAGGATAAGAGGAATGCCAGATGGTATTATTACAGCGCACTGGCGCATGCGGGTCTCGGTAATCAGGTATCTGCACTGGAACATGCAAGAAAAGCGTCATCCATGGAGCCGTCTAATGCAGATTACAGAAATCTTGTCAATCAGTTTGAAAATGGCGGCAGCTGGTATCAGCAGAAGCAGTATACCTATGGACAGCCATATTCTGCGGGAAACGGGCTTTGTATGAAGCTCTGCATAGCAAATCTGCTCTGTAATCTTTGCTGCGGAGGTGGAGGATTGTGCTGTGGGGGCAATCCCTATGGGAGATTTTATTAAGTTGCAGAGTTGAGGTGCCTGGTAATTCTACGCTGGCATCTGCACCTGCAAAAAACTCTTGAAATCAACAGTTATATATGATAATCTTTTAACAGACAAAGGGGTCTTTGGGTTTTTGCCCCTTTTTCTTTGTATACAGGGATACACCCAAAAGAAAATGGCAGCGCTTTTGGGGAATGAAGACCAAAGGCCTGCAGTAGGAGAGGATATATCAATGAAAAAGGTAATTGGTCTGATACCCTTATATGATGAAGAAAAGGACAGCTGCTGGATGCTCCCGGGCTATATGAAGGTGATAGAGGCCTGTGGTGCCCTGCCGGTCATGCTGCCCCTGACAGTGAATCAGGAAGAACTGGATCAGTGCTTTTCCATGTGTGATGGACTGCTTTTTACCGGGGGACATGATGTGGATCCGGCTCTTTACGGAGAAGAGAAGCTTCCTGAATGCGGACAGTGCTGTCATGAAAGGGATGTGATGGAATCCTATCTGTTTGATAAGGCAGTGAAGGAGGATCTTCCTGTATTCGGGATCTGCCGCGGGATTCAATTTATGAATGCCAGGCTTGGCGGAAGCCTTTATCAGGATCTGGAAACCCAGCATCCATCAGGAACAGAGCATCATATGACACCACCCTATGACAGAGGGATCCATAAGGTGACAATAAGGGATGGGTCACTTCTGGCTGATATCATCGGTGCAGGAGAACACAGAGTGAACAGCTATCACCATCAGGCAGTGAAGGATCTGGCACCTGTGGCTGAGGCAATGGCATATTCAGAGGATGGTCTTGTGGAGGCACTCCGTTTGCCGGATAAGAAATTTATAGTTGGCGTACAGTGGCATCCGGAATTTGCCTACGAAAAGGATCCGGAGTGTCTGAAGCTGGTGCAGGCCTTTGTGGATGCCTGCTAAGAGTGATCCTGCTGCGGCGAGAAGCCGCTTAAGGATAGATCACATGGGGACGCAAGCCTCATGATTCATAAAAAGGAGGAGAATTATTATGAAGAAGAAAACACTTGCACTTATTATGGCAGCAGCCATGGTAATGGGTCTTACTGCATGTGGCAGCGCAGCTGACACCACAACAGAGACCACAGAAACAACAGAAGCAGCAGAAACAACAGAAGCAACAGAAGCAACAGAAGCCCAGACAACGGCCGCTAACTAGAGGGGGAAAACGGAATGAATTTGACAAAAACTGTCCTCAAACGGCCAGTCACCACGGTAATGGTGATCCTGTGCCTGATCGTATTTGGTTTAACTTCAGTATTTTCATCTAAACTGGAACTGATCCCATCCATGGATATGCCCATGCTGATCGTTATGGCTGCTTATCCGGGTGCAAGTCCGGATGATGTGGACCAGCTGGTCGTACAGCCTATTGAAGATGAGACAGGTACGTTGACCGGTATTAAGGGTGTGACCAGTGTTTCCAATGAAAATTATGGTATCGTGCTTCTGGAGTATGACTACGGAACCGATATTGACAGTGCTTATGATGATTTAAAGAAAAAGATGGACGCCATTGAGCTGCCAGATGATGTGAAGACCCCTACCATCATGGAGATGAATATCAATGATGTGGCAAGTATCACGCTGGCTGTCAATAATGATGCCCAGAATGATCTTTATAATTATGTCAATGATGAGGTTGTTCCTGAATTTGAGAAGCTGTCTTCCGTGGCAAGCGTGGATATTCCGG
>ENA-ORTY01003776-ORTY01003776.1-human-gut-metagenome-genome-assembly--contig:-NODE-3776-length-12640-cov-2.420660_pt1 | contig 12640 bp, 10 predicted proteins | sample MGYA00241917_ERZ509198 | MGnify/ENA primary metagenome ERZ509198 (study PRJEB26280, sample SAMEA2338857) | human gut metagenome | biome: human gut; feature: human-associated habitat; material: faeces...
CCGTTTCTACAATATTACTTCGGGAACGGTCCGCGTCGACGGCCACAGCCTGACGGATGTCTCCATCAACAGCCTGCGTGCCCAGATGGGCGTGATGACACAGGACAACTTTCTCTTCTCCGGCACGATCCGCGACAACATTGCGTATGGAAAGCTCGATGCCACGGAGGAAGAAATCATTGCCGCCGCAAAGGCCGTGCATGCCCATGACTTTATCATAGAGCTGCCGGACGGCTATGACACCGAGATCAGCGAGCGCGGTGCCCGTCTTTCCAACGGCCAGCGCCAGCTTCTCGCCTTTGCCAGAACGATGGTGTCTGATCCGCGGATTCTGATTCTCGACGAGGCGACGTCCAGCATCGACACACAGACAGAAATTCAGGTGCAGCAGGGAATCGAAAGCCTGTTGAAGGGCCGTACCTCGTTCATCATTGCGCACCGTCTTTCTACTATTAAAAATGCGGACCGGATTTTCGTGATCGACCACGGAAAGATTTTCGAACAGGGAACCCACGACGAACTGATGGCAAAACAGGGCGCGTACTACCAGCTCTACCAGGCACAGTTCCGCAGGGTATCGTAATCCGGTTTCACAAAACGTATCAAATATCTGCAAAAAGCTGCTTCCCCGCTTCTGGCGGACGCAGCTTTTTGTGTCTTTCCTTGACAAATGAATCACCCCTGCTATATGATGGTAACTGATCTTTTTTCGGAGGGGTACACTCTCCGTCTGCCGCTTCCCACTCCTGCGGCATTTGTTACTGAACGGTCTGATACGGAGCTTTTTCACAATGCTTCCGTATTTTCTTTCAGAAAGGAGTATCATGACGTTTTTTTCCAGAAAACATTTACGCCTTCTCCTCCTTCCTGCGCTCCTTCTTCTGACGGGCTGCGCAGGTTCCGCAAAGGAGACGGCGGATTCCACAGAGAACGAAAAGCTCTCCGCCGTGGCGACCATTTTTCCGCAGTACGATTTTCTGCGTGCCATCGGCGGCGATCACCTCGATCTCCACATGCTGCTTTCCCCGGGCGCAGAAAGCCACTCATTTGAGCCGACACCGGGCGATATGATCACAGTTTCCGAATGCGATCTCTTCGTCTACGTCGGCGGCGATTCCGATGCCTGGGTGGAAACGATTCTCGATTCCGTCGATACCTCGAACAAAGAAGTCGTCACGCTGATGGACTGCGTCGACACCGTTGCCGAGGAAACGGTCGAGGGAATGGAGACCCACGGCCACGCACACGATCATGAGGACGAGGATTCCCACGATCACGACGAGGATTCCCACGATCACGAAGACGAATCCCACGGCGAACAGGACGAGCACGTCTGGACTTCACCGAAAAATGCAATGCGGATTGTCCAGAAGCTCTGCGATGCGCTCTGCCGCCTCGACCCGGAAAACGCGGACGATTATCAGGCAAACACTGCTTCATACCTCGCTTCGCTTACCTCCCTCGATGAGGAATTTTCCGATGTCACAGCGAATGCCAGCCGCCACACCATCGTTTTCGGCGACCGTTTTCCGTTCCGCTATTTCGCAGACGCCTACGGCCTCGACTATTACGCGGCATTCCCCGGCTGCTCCTCGGAATCCGAGGCGAGTGCCAAATCTCTTTCTTTTTTAATTGACAAGATCAACGAAGAGCAGATTCCTGTCGTCTTCCACACCGAGCTGTCCAACGAAAAAATGACGGACTGCATCTGTGAGGCGACCGGCGCGAAAAAGCTGCTGCTTCACTCCTGTCACAACGTATCCAAAGATGATTTCGAAAACGGCGCCACGTATCTTTCCCTGATGGAACAGAATGTCGCCGCACTAAAGGAGGCTCTGAACTAATGGCTCTACTTACCTGCAGTGATGTCACCTTCTCCTACGAGGGCATCCCGGTCCTGACCGATGTCAACTTTGCCCTGGAAGCCGGCTCCTACCTCTGTATTGTGGGCGAGAACGGTTCCGGAAAAAGTACTCTGGTCAAGGGACTGCTTCACTTAAAAAATCCGTCCACCGGCTCGATCACAACCGGCGACGGGCTTCATCCAAGCGAGATCGGCTATCTGCCGCAGCAGACCGCCGCACAAAAGGATTTCCCGGCGAGCGTCTGGGAAGTCGTGCTGTCCGGCCGGCAGAACCACCCGCATTTCCCGCCGTTTTACACAAAGGCAGACAAAGAGGACGCGCTCCGCAATATGGAGCTTCTCGACCTCCTTCCATTAAAGAAACGATGCTACCGTGATCTCTCCGGCGGCCAGCAGCAGCGTGTGCTTCTCGCTCGTGCGCTTTGCGCCACAAAGAAACTGCTGCTCCTCGATGAGCCGGTCACTGGCCTTGACCCGGTCATGACAAACGAAATGTACCAGCTCATCCGCCGCATCAACCGCGAGCAGAACGTTACGATCATCATGGTTTCCCACGATATCCGCAATATTCTGCCGGACGCAACGCACATTCTCCAGCTCGACCAGAAGCAGGTCTTCTTCGGTCCGATGGACGAGTATCTGAAAACCGAGGCGGGAAAACAGTTTTTAGGAGGTGCTGACTTATGATTTCAAATCTGCTGAAAATGCTTTCTTATCCGTTTATGCAGCGTGCCCTTGTGGTCGGCATTCTCGTCTCTTTGTGTGCCGCACTGCTTGGCGTCAGCCTCGTGTTAAAGCGCTACTCCATGATCGGCGACGGCCTCTCCCATGTCGGATTCGGCTCTCTTGCAATTGCAACGGCACTCGGTTTTGCTCCGCTTGCCTTCACAATCCCTGTCGTCGTGCTTGCCGCCTTTCTGCTGCTCCGCATGAACGAATCCAGCAAGATCAAAGGCGACGCCGCCATCGGCCTGATTTCAAGCTCTGCGCTTGCGATCGGTGTCATCACGGTTTCGTGGTCGAGCGGCATGAACACCGATGTCAACAACTACATGTTCGGAAGCATCCTTGCGATGAGTGATGAGGACGTTGTTCTCTCCGTGGTGCTCTCCATCGTCGTGCTGATCCTGTTCGTCCTGTATTACAACCGTATTTTTGCCGTCACTTTCGACGAGACATTTGCCAAAGCAACCGGTGTCCGCGCAGAGGTTTACAACATGCTGCTGGCATTCTTAACCGCCATCACCACCGTCCTCGGCATGCGCATGATGGGCGCGCTTCTGATCTCCAGCCTGCTGATTTTCCCGGCACTGACCTCGATGCGTCTCTGCCATACCTTCCAGAGCGTGGTGATCTGCTCCGCGGTTCTCTCGGTGGTGTGCTTCCTTCTTGGCATGTCCCTCTCGTTTTTCCTGTCCTCCCCTGCCGGAGCGACGGTCGTAATCGTGAACCTGCTGGCATTCCTGATCTTTTCTGCGATTGCCAGAATCCGCGAGCATACCGCATAAAAAGTTTCCGATCTGACCTGCTTTGTTTTACCGGAGGTATTTTATGAATCGAATTGTAATTGCACTGTTAAAACCGTTTTCCTTCATCCCGGCGATTCTGATGATGTCGATGATTTTCTCCTTCTCTTCCCAGAACGGAACGGAATCCTCACAGCTCAGTGAAAAAGTGGCGCGCGGCATTTTCATCACGATCGACCACGTCATGGACCGCGGATGGGATGATGAAAAGATCCAGGAACTGGCTGACGAGTATCAGTACCCGGTGCGGAAGCTGGCTCATATGACAGAGTACTGTCTGCTTGCAATCTGTGTTTCGCTTCCGCTCTACGTCTACGGCCTGCGCGGCTTCGCGCTCACGTTTCTTGCCGGCATTCTCTGTGTCGCCTTTGCCGCGAGCGATGAGTTCCACCAGACGACGGTCGCCAACCGCGGCCCGTCGTTAAAGGATGTCGGCATCGACAGCATCGGCGTTCTCTTCGGCATCACGTTTGTACGGCTGTTCTGCTGGATTGCACTCGGCGGAAATACGAAAAAAAGAAAGCGGCGCAGACGGCGTTACTATTACTAAAAATATTGGATAACAGAAAAATCCCCGTTGGAAAAATCATTTCTCCTTAAACTGATTTTCCCAACGGGGATTTTTTCATTTTTCTTAAAAACAGCTCTTAGGAAAGTGAATCCGCATACGCCTGAATATCTGCCTTCATCTGAATCCAGGCATCCTCATGCTCCACGTAGTACAGAGGGCAGAGCTTTTCGGTTACATCATAGTGACGGATCACATCGTCCGAAGTCAGATTGAACCGCTTGCATAAGAAACCGGCGAGCTGGACCACAGAATTGTATGTCTCATCGGTAAATTCACCGCTGTCATCCGGGTGGCAGCATTCAATCGAGATTGTATCGAAATTACGCTGGTTCGATGCATACGACCATTCACTCGTCGGGATACACTGAACGACTTCTCCCTCGATGCCGACGACGAAATGGCTGCTGGCCTGCGCCTCCTGCGTCTCAGACAGGTTTTCAAAGTAATCACGGTTCTGCATCGCCGTGCTTCCCGGGTTTGCGGTGTAGTGAATAACGATACCGTCCACCTTTTTCAGCCTCGTCTGCGGTCTGGACCAGCTGTTCGGCGTCAGAAGCTCCACATCAATCGGCGGAGCGCCGGTCCAGTCGGTGATATCGTTGTCCTCATAATCAGAACCGAAATAGTCAACGGCCGTGATATCACTTGCCGTTTTTGCCACACGGCGGATGCCGCTGTAAATGCCGACGCAGATCAGCACCACCAGAACTCCCGTCAGAAACATTCTGCGGTGAAGCTGGCGCTGCCTCTGTTTTCTTGTCATTTTTCCCCGTCTCTTCTGTGCCATATGTTCTCTCCCCGCTGCAAATAAGCGCCCCTCATTTGAAAAGGCAGAAGCTGAAAAGTTTCTGCCCTTTCCCCCTTCTGCCTTTTGCGACTTTTTATTCTTATTTATCGTCCACGCTGTAGTTCGGAGCCTCTTTTGTGATGTGGATATCATGCGGATGGCTCTCTTTTAAGGATGCTGCGGAAATCTTGATGAAACGTCCGGTCTCCTGAAGAGTCGGAATATCCGATGCGCCGCAGTAACCCATACCAGCACGCAGACCGCCGAGCATCTGGAATACGGTATCTTCTACCATTCCCTTGTATGCAACACGTCCTTCTACACCCTCCGGAACGAGTTTCTTCGCATCGCTCTGGAAGTAACGATCCTTGCTGCCGTTCTCCATCGCTGCGATGGAACCCATGCCGCGGTATACTTTGTATTTTCTTCCCTGGTACAGCTCAAAAGTTCCCGGGCTCTCATCGCATCCTGCAAACATGGAACCCATCATGCAGACGCTGCCGCCTGCTGCGATCGCCTTCGTCAGATCGCCAGAATACTTGATACCGCCGTCTGCGATGATCGGAATGCCGTACTCTTTGGCAACTGCATAGCAGTCCATAACAGCGGTGATCTGCGGAACGCCGATACCTGCTACGACACGGGTCGTACAGATGGAACCCGGTCCGATACCAACCTTGACCGCGTCAACGCCTGCCTCGATGAGAGCTTTTGTTGCCTCTCCGGTCGCTACGTTACCTGCTATTACCTGCAGATCCGGATATGCTTCCTTGATCATTCTGACACAGTGAAGAACATTCTCAGAATGTCCATGTGCAGAGTCGAGAACAACTACGTCTACTTTTGCTTTCACCAGGGCTTCCACACGATCCAGCACGTTTGCAGTGATACCTACTGCCGCGCCGCAGAGCAGACGTCCCTGTGCATCCTTTGCAGAGAACGGATACTTGATCTGTTTCTCAATATCCTTGATAGTAATAAGACCCTTGAGGTTAAAATCCTTGTCCACGATCGGAAGCTTCTCGACACGTGCCTTGGCAAGAATCTTCTTTGCCTCCGTCAGGGTGATGCCCTCCGGAGCGGTAACCAGATGCTCAGAAGTCATGCACTCTTTAATCTTCTTGGAGAAATCTTCCTCGAACTTGAGGTCACGGTTTGTGATAATACCAACCAGTTTTCTTCCCTCTGTGATCGGAACACCGGAAATCCGGAACTTGCCCATCAGCTCATCCGCATCCTTTAATGTATGCTCTGGGGATAAATAAAACGGGTCAGTGATTACACCATTCTCAGAACGTTTTACTTTATCGACCTCCTCAGCCTGCGCCTCGATCGACATGTTCTTGTGAATAATACCAATTCCACCCTGTCTTGCCATTGCAATCGCCATGCGGTGCTCTGTAACCGTATCCATGCCGGCACTCATCAGGGGGATGTTCAGCTGAATCTTCTTGGTCAGATGTGTCGTCAGGTTTACCTGATTCGGAATAACCTCAGAATAGGACGGCACAAGCAGGACATCATCAAATGTAATGCCATCGCCAATAATCTTACCCATTATATTACCCTCACTTTCGTAAATTTTAAACACTGGACATTGAAAACTGTCTGATGTTAATAATTGATTTTAGCAAGTTTTTTGAAATATGTCAACCGGAGAATAAAGGGGTTGACGATAGAATTTACTTACGCCATTTAATTAGCATATCTTATAAATAATACCAATCAGATAAGTATTAATAATGCAGTCATCCTTAGCCTCATCTCCCTGCCAATTTTTTTACCAAAAAAGAAGGACTGCCACACCTTCGCATAGCAGTCCTTCTTTCCCCTGGCAGCTGCCTGTCAGAGATTCTTTCTATAAATTACCATTTTTATTTTCTACATTCGATACTGCATCTCTGATGTAACATCTTCCGCCCTTTTCCGGCTCTCTTACTTACATCATGCCGCCCATGCCAGCGCCTGCTGCCGGACCTGCCGGTGCATCTTCTTTGATGTTGGCAACTGCGGACTCGGTTGTAAGCAGGGGAGATGCAACGCTGGTTGCGTTCTGCAGGGCACTTCTGGTTACCTTTGCCGGATCCAGGATGCCTGCTTCTACCATATCTACGTATTCCTCATTGTAAGCATCGTAACCTACGCCTACTGGGGACTCTTTTACCTTGTTGATGATAACAGAGCCTTCCAGACCTGCGTTTGCTGCGATGTGGAACAGCGGAGCTTCCAGAGCTTTCAGGACGATACGGCCGCCGGTCTTCTCGTCGCCTTCCAGTCCGTCTACTACCTTCTGAACTTCTGCTGCTGCGTGAACATATGCAGATCCGCCGCCTGCGATGATGCCTTCCTCAACAGCTGCCTTTGCTGCGGACAGGGCATCTTCCATACGCATCTTAGCTTCCTTCATCTCAGCCTCGGTCGCTGCACCAACACGGATAACGGCTACGCCGCCAGCCATCTTAGCCAGTCTCTCCTGCAGTTTCTCACGGTCAAAATCAGAAGTGGTTTCCTCAATCTGAGCCTTAATCTGAGCCACACGGTCTGCGATGGCTTTCTTATCGCCGCAGCCATCTACGATGATGGTGTTCTCTTTCTGAACTTTAACGGATTTCGCACGACCAAGCTGATCCATGGTGGTATCCTTTAATTCAAGTCCCAGTTCCTCGGAAATAACAGTACCGCCGGTCAGGATTGCAATATCCTTTAACATTTCTTTTCTTCTGTCGCCGTAACCCGGAGCCTTCACACCAACAACGGTGAAAGTACCTCTCAGCTTATTGACAATCAGGGTGGTCAGCGCCTCGCCCTCAATGTCCTCCGCGATGATGACGAGCTTCTTGCCGGACTGTACGATCTGCTCGAGCAGCGGCAGAATCTCCTGAATGTTGGAGATCTTCTTATCGGTGATGAGGATGTACGCGTCGTCGATGACAGCGACCATCTTGTCGGTATCGGTGACCATGTACGGCGTAATGTAGCCGCGGTCGAACATCATGCCTTCTACGACCTCGCTGTACGTCTCAGCCGTCTTGGATTCTTCAACGGTGATAACGCCGTCGGACGTGACCTTTTCCATCGCGTCGGCGATGAGGTTGCCGATCTGCTCACTTGCAGAGGAAACAGCTGCAACACGGGCAATGTCCTTCGTGCCGGAGACCTTCTTGGCGTTCTTCTCAATCGCCTCAACAGCGGTCTCGGTCGCCTTCTGAATGCCCTTTCTCAGAACCATCGGGTTTGCGCCTGCGGTAACGTTCTTCATGCCCTCACGGATGAGTGCCTGTGCAAGCAGTGTTGCGGTCGTGGTGCCGTCACCTGCAACGTCGTTCGTCTTGGTTGCAACTTCCTTCACGAGCTGTGCGCCCATGTTCTCAAACGGATCTTCAAGCTCAACTTCCTTAGCGATTGTCACGCCGTCGTTCGTGATGAGCGGTGCGCCGAACTTCTTATCGAGCACAACGTTTCTGCCCTTCGGGCCAAGGGTGATCTTAACGGTATCTGCAAGCTTGTTGATACCGCCGAGCAATGCTTTTCTGGCTTCTTCGCCGTAAATGATCTGCTTTGCCATAATAAATTACCTCACAATTCCAAATATCAAAAATAAAGACTGAAACTCAAATTACTCAACGACTGCCAGAACATCGGACTGACGAACGATGGTGTATTCCTCGCCGTCGATCTTCACTTCCGTGCCGGTGTACTTGCCGGTGATGACGCGGTCGCCGGCCTTAAGCTGCATAACAACTTCCTTGCCGTCTACCATGCCGCCGGGGCCTACTGCGATAACACGGGAGATCTGCGGCTTCTCCTGTGCCGCGCTTGTCAGCACGATGCCGCTCTTTGTGGTCTCCTCCGCTTTCTCGGCCTGAATGAGTACTCTGTCTGTCAAAGGCTTAATGGTCATAACTTCCACCTCGGCGCCTAATGCGCCGTATCCTTTCTCCCCGCAGTTCATAAATAAATTTTTCGCGTACAGCGGGGTGCGCCGCGAAACCCGCCGGGGTGCGGCCCGGTCGGTAAAGAAATACAAGTTTAGGTCTCGGGGAACTGTGCCGCTTACGCTTTAGCACTCCTTATCCCCGAGTGCTAAACTTATTCTAATCACTTGGTCAAGAAAAGTCAATAGGAAAATCGCGATTTTTTTGACTTTTAACAGTTCCGTAATAATTTTGTCCTCCGATGTCCTCTGATGTCCGCTTTTTTCATACAAAACCACCCACAAAACGACAAAAAAACAGCCCCGCGCTCGTTTGAAACCGGGACTGTCTTTTGCAAATACAGCTTAAATCATGGAGGCATATTCGTCAAACGGGGCTAAGCTCCGCTTTAAAATGCCATTGATATATGCAATGAGAATGCCGTAGTTCGTGTACGGCACGCCTTTTTCTTCGGCGGAAGACTGTCTGAACTGCATTTCGCGTTCATTCAGCATACAGCCGCCGCAGTGCACAATAAGGGCATACGGCGAAAGATCTTCGGGAAATCCGCCGCCGGAGGTAAACTCGAATTCAAAGTCCTTGCCGGTGTGTTTGCGGATCCATGCGGGCAGCTTCACGGTGCCGATATCGCCGCACTGGCGGTGATGCGTGCAGCCTTCGGAGATCAAAATGCGGTCGCCCGCTTTCAGATTTTCAATAGCCGCAGCGCCGCGCACGGCCGTCTCTAAAACGCCCTTGTAGCGCGCAAATAAGATGGAGAATGACGTGAGCTTAATGCTCTCGGGCACGATCTGCTTTACTTTGCCGAATGCCTGGCTGTCCGTAACAACGAGCTTCGGCGGCGTTTTGAGGCCGTTCAGCACGCCCGCAAGCTCTTCCACCTGCGTGACAGAGCATGTTGCACCCGCGTCCAGAATGTCGCGGATGGCCTGCACCTGCGGCAAAATCATGCGGCCTTTCGGCGCGGAGGAATCGATGGGCGTGACGAGCACCACGTGGTCGCCGCGCTCAAGTAAGTCACCCAAAATAACTTTGGTGTTCTGCCCCTTTGCAGCGATGGCGGCAAGCTTTTCCTTGAGCTCAAAAATATGCTCGCCCGTCTTCGCGCTGACCGCGATTTCGTTGTCGTTTTCGGCCTTGAACCCGCCGAGGTCGTCTTTATTCAATACGATGATATACGGCACACCTTTTTTCTCGATGAGCTTTTGCAGTGCGAGGTCTTCCGCACTTTTGCCGACCGTGCCGTCGATGACGAGCACTGCAATATCAGCTTTATTGAGTACCTGCCGGGCGCGCTGCACACGCAGCTCGCCCACGGTGCCCTCGTCGTCCATGCCGGGCGTGTCGATAATGACGACCGGGCCAAGCGGCAAAAGTTCCATGGCTTTCTGCACGGGGTCGGTCGTGGTGCCCTTGACATCGGACACAATGGAGATATTCTGCCCCGTAACGGCGTTCACCACGCTGGATTTACCGGCGTTGCGCTTGCCGAAAAATGCGATGTGCACACGGTTTGCCGAGGGGGTCTGGTTGAGGTCTGCCATAGAAGTCGCCTGCCTTTTAAAGAATAACCGAAAGTTTTAGAAACGGAAGTCGCGCTCGCCTTGGGCGACCTTTTCAACGTAGCCCTTTGCGATGCTGCGGGTCTTCTCGTTCGGGATATTTTCAAGCTCCTGCGCGATCATCTTTTCGCCGATGGCCTTCGTCTCCGGGGAAGCGTAGTCCTCGAGGAATTCTTTTAAGGTGATGAGCGCGTTCGGGTGGCAGCAGTTCTGGATCTGTCCGCTCTTACATAGGCTCATGAAGCGGTCGCCGGTGCGGCCCTCGCGGTAGCATGCCGTGCAGAAGGACGGAATGTGGTCGGTCTCCATCAGCCAGCGGACGACCTCGTCAAGGGAGCGCTGATCGGAAACGTCGAACTGCTCGGTGTCAGTGGGGCGCTCCTCTTCGGCATAGCCGCCGACGGAGGTACGGGATGCGCCGCTGATCTGCGAAACGCCGAGATTGATAACCTGCTCGCGCACCTTCTGACTCTCACGCGTGGAGATGATCATGCCGGTGTACGGCACGGCGATACGAATAAGTGCGCAGATTTTCGCGAATGTTTCGTCGCTGATGCCGTTATCAAACTTCGTCGGGTCAATGTCGTCGGCTTTTTTAAGACGCGGCACACTGATGGTATGCGGGCCTACGCCGTGCACGGCTTCAAGGTGCTCCGCATGCATCAGCTGGCCACAGAACTCGTAACGGTACATTTCAAGACCGTACAGAACGCCGAGACCCACGTCATCGATACCGCCCTCCATGGCGCGGTCCATCGCCTCGGTGTGGTAGGCGTAGTTATGCTTCGGGCCCGTGGGATGCAGCTTTTCGTAGCTTTCCTTGTGGTAGGTCTCCTGGAACAGGATGTACGTGCCGATGCCGGCTTCCTTTAATTTACGGTAGTTTTCCACGGTCGTCGCGGCGATGTTGACGTTCACGCGGCGGATGGCGCCGTTCTTATGCTGAATGCTGTAAATGGTCTTGATGCAGTCGAGAATGTACTCGATGGGGTTATTCACCGGGTCTTCGCCGGCTTCAATGGCAAGGCGCTTATGACCCATGTCCTGCAGCGCAATGACTTCCTTTGCGACCTCCTCCTGCGTCAGCTTGCGGCGCGGGATGTGATGGTTCTGGCGGTGATACGGGCAGTAGATGCAGCCGTTCACGCAGTAGTTGGAAAGGTACAGCGGCGCGAACATGACAATGCGGTTACCATAAAACTTGTGCTTGATCTCGTTTGCAAGCTTATAGATTTCGTCCAGAATCTCCGGGTCTTCGCAGGCGAGCAGAACGGATGCTTCGCGGTGTGAAAGTCCCTTACACAGACGGGCTTTATCGAGAATTTCGCGGATGAGCGGCATGTTATCTTTGTTCTCGTCCGCGTATTTTAAAGTGTCTTCAATTTCTTCGTGGCAGATAAATTCCTCTGCTTTTAAGGATTTCGGATCGTACATAGTTTGATAATTTCCTTTCTTTCGGGTCAGTTCACTTTCCCGTTAGTCATTTTTTCGGATCACTCCGTTTTGATTTCCGGCTCTGTGCTCGTGAAATTGGAATACGCCGTTTTAATGTTGGCGCCGCGCACGCGCCCGAGCTTTCCCGCCATGGCGCTGATGACATCCTGTGGGGCATCCACCGCCACACAGATGATGTTGATATTTTTCTGTCTGTACGGCAGCCCCATGCGTCCGATGATGTACCGACCGTACAGGTGCAGAATGTCGTTGATTTCTTCCTCGTGGGCGTTATCTTCTAAAATAATGCTCATCACGGCTACGCGTGTCTGCATAAAACACCTCCCGTTTTTATAAAACAAGCAAAACAAAAATGCTCCCTGCCGAAAATGCAGGAAGCACAAAAAGCGCAGAATCTATCTGCGGAATATACCTCTATCCATTTTCGGCTTACACGCGGCGACGCCTTGTGCTCAGAACGAAAAAGCTGTTTTGCGGCGCACCGCAGAAAAAACTTTGGTGAACCGTGTTTTGTATAGTATAACGGATTTTCAGGGATTTGTAAAGAGCGGATTGCAAATTTTGACAACAAAAAAGCCCCGGCGTACAGCCGAGGCTCGGTTTGTTTTAAAAATTACGCGTCCAGCATGGTGATGACGTGTCTCGGGCAGACCTCGGCACATTTGCCGCAGCCGATGCACTTTGCGGGATCGACCTTCGCGCAGAAATTCGTCACCTTTACGGCGCCCACTTCGCACGCCTTCATGCACTTGCCGCAGCCGATACAGCCCACCTTGCAAACCTTCATCGTCTCTGCGCCCTTATCACAGTTGGAGCAGCGCACGACCGCCTGCTTTTTCAGCGGCACAAAGCTGATGAGCCCCTTCGGACATGCAGCGGTGCATTTTGCGCAGCCGCGGCACTTTGCGGGGTCGATTGACGCCATGCCGTTGCAGACGTT
>ENA-ORTY01003778-ORTY01003778.1-human-gut-metagenome-genome-assembly--contig:-NODE-3778-length-12626-cov-3.043274_pt1 | contig 12626 bp, 10 predicted proteins | sample MGYA00241917_ERZ509198 | MGnify/ENA primary metagenome ERZ509198 (study PRJEB26280, sample SAMEA2338857) | human gut metagenome | biome: human gut; feature: human-associated habitat; material: faeces...
TTCCGGCGCTTCTTTATTTAAAAATAGGGGAAAGCCACGGATAGCTTTCAAATTCTCTGTAATGTCTTCCCCGATTTTGCCGTCTCCGCGGGTTGACCCCCGTGTAAAAATACCGTTGACGTATAAGGCTGAAAAAGACAAGCCGTCCATTTTAGGCTCGGAAGTAAAAATGATGTCATCGCTGCTGTTTAAAAAGCGCTTAATGCTCATAATAAAGTCTTTGAGTTCTTCTTCGCTGAAAATATCCGCCAAAGAAAGCATCGGAACACTCAATTCGACTTTTTTAAATTCGCTTTTAACCATTGCCCCGACGCGTTTGGACGGGCTGTCGTTGCGGATAAGCGCTGGGAATTTTGCTTCTAAGGCATTATTCAGGCGGCGCAGCTTGTCATAAGCGGCATCGTCAAGGTATGGTGCATCATTTTGATAATAGGCAATATCAGCTTTTTCTATCTCTTTTGCCAGATATTCCAGTTGTTTTTTTGCCTCATCTTCTGTAATATTTCTTATATCAAACATAAAGAAAACTCCTATTTGTCAGTTCACTATACAAAGTCATTGACAAACTGTCATATGTGAAATAAATTATCCGCAACTTTTTGAGGAAATATAATGTCTGCAAATATAAATACAAAACTGTTGAAAATAAAACGCCGGAAAAATAATATTCCGCCGTCGGTTTTGTGTTGTTAATTTGATATGACAATATAAATGGGAAATGAGCGGGATTTTGTCCCGCTTTTTTTATGAAGTGAGAAAAATGGCAACAGAAATTAAAGTTTATCGGATAAACGAAACGGAAATTTGGCAGGGAAAACTGCATAAAGTGAACGGAGAAAACGTTGAAAAAGCCGTGCGCTTTATCCTGCGGCCTCTAAATCCTGCGGATGCCGAAGCAATGGGAAAGCTTTCGGAAAATATTTATCGGCATCTGCGTAAAGGTGAAGAGTGTTTTATTCACAAACACTCGGGAGAGTACTTTTATAACGTATTTGATAACCCCCATCTTCGTTACACGGGAATTTTTGTCGGGAATACGCTGATAGGCATGTCGTATTTGAAAATATGTGAAAATTTTCAGGAATTGCAGGAAGAATTACCGAATGCCGAATATGATTTTTTTCGGGCGGAACGTAATGGAGGAAAAAGCCGGGTAGCTTCTTTCGGAGCAGATTCTGTTCTGCCGGAATATCGCGGCAATGCCTTAAATTCCGTTATGGTGAACTATCGTCTCAAATTGGCTGAACAAATGGGATGTACAGATTGCACCTCTATTGTCGACAGGAAAAACAAATGGAATATGGCACCATATTTTTCTGGGCGGTTTAATCTTTTTGCGACGGCGGTAGATCCGTCCGATGGAGGAAAAATATCTTTGTTGCACCGCCCTCTCGGGAAAGAAACGGTTCTTTCCTGTTTTAAGCCGAGAATTATGCTCCCTTTTGATCGCTTTGAACTGATTGACGGATTAATCGGCCGGGGGTTCGTTGGCATAGATTTTAATCGGGAAACAGGCGGAGTTTTGTTTGCCCATTCCTCATATTATACGAACAAGGGGCGCACGATAGATGGTATTCAGCTGTTGCAGCAAAGAAAAATGGTCGGAATGTCCTTATAGCAGAAAGTTTTTTCGCGATTCCCGAAAAGATTTTTCTTGCGAACTGGAATAAGTTACATTATCATATTATATGTAACATTAATTTTAATTGGAGGCAACCATAGCTACAGAAAACACGAATGCGCCAGTACGTGAAAATGACGGGCCGCGCATTAACAGAGAGATTAAAGCCAAAGAAGTTCGTTTAATTAATTATAACGGGGAAAATGCAGGCGTAGTTTCCTTGGCGGAAGCTTTAAAAATAGCTCAGGAGGTAGGGCTTGATTTGATTGAGATTTCGCCTCAGGTAACCCCGCCGGTCTGCAAGGTTCTTGATTATGGCAAATATAAATATGAAATGCAGAAGAAGAAGAACGAAGCCAAAAAGAACCAAAAGGTCGTGAGCATAAAAGAGTTGAAATTACGCCCGATGATTGATACGCATGATTATGAAGTCAAGGTTAAACAGGCAAAAAAATTTTTAGCCCAGGGCGACAAAGTTAAATTTACCATGCGTTATAAAGGGCGCGAAATGAGCGCGAATGATTTGGGAAAAGAAATTTTAAATAAGCTTTTGGAAGATTTGGACGGATTGTGCAAAGTCGATTCTGCCCCTAAGATGGAAGGCAAGCAGATGTTTATGATTGTGTCTCCGGCATAATTCTTTCCAAAAACACAGCTTGCTTTATAAAAGCAAGCCTCTTGCACAAATCAAAGAGCCGTTTTAAAAACGGCTCTTTTTTTACTGTTCTTTGGCTGTTGTTATCAATAATTAGGCAGCATATCTTTTTGCCATAACTGACAACGGAACCGGCTTAATTTTATCGGCATTTCCCGCAGCGCCAAAGGCAACATAACGGTCGATGCAGACTTTCTTCATTTCTTCGATTGCCGGCTTCAGATATTTGCGCGGGTCAAATTCTTTCGGATTTTCCGCGAACAATCTTCTGATAGCACCCGTAATGGCCATACGGCAGTCTGTATCGACATTAACTTTGCGAACGCCGGATTTAATGCCGCGTACGATTTCTTCGACCGGAACGCCGAAAGTCTGCGGAATGGCACCGCCATAAGCATTGATTAAATCTTGCAGTTCCTGCGGAACGGAAGAGGAACCGTGCATAACCATATGCGTATTCGGCAGTTTCGCATGGATTTTTTCAATAACGTCAATTGCCAGAATATCTCCTGTCGGCTTGCGTGTAAACTTATATGCACCGTGAGAAGTCCCGACAGCGACGGCCAAAGCATCAATGTTGGTTTCTGCTACAAATTTAGCCGCTTCGTCCGGATCCGTTACCAGACGTTTCTTATCAATAACGCCTTCTGCGCCGTGTCCGTCTTCTTTATCCCCTTTGCCGGTTTCCAAAGAGCCGATAACGCCGAGTTCGCCTTCGACAGAAGCGCCGACGGCATGAGCACGGGCAACGACTTCCTTGGTAACGTGAACATTATATTCAAAGGAAGAAGGAGTTTTGCCGTCAGCTTCCAACGAACCGTCCATCATAACCGAAGAATATCCGTTAACCAAAGCTGATTGGCAGATATCGACAGATGAACCATGATCCTGGTGCAAACAAATCGGCAATTCCGGATACATTTCAATTCCGGCCGCAATCATGTGGCGAATCATCGGGTCGCCGGCAAATTTTCTCGCCCCTGTAGACGTCTGGATAATAACCGGAGCGTTAACTTCTTTGGCCGCTTCCAAAACGGCGATAATTTGCTCCATGTCATTAATGTTGAATGCCGGAACACCGTAATTGTTTTCGGCAGCATGGTCTAATATTTGACGCATAGAAACTAAAGGCATTATATTCTCCTTATTAAATATTAATTCTCATCAGTAAATATATAAATTTACCGTACATTTGCAAGCAATTTTTCATAAATTAAGCGGCCGGTGAATTTTTCCCGCCGGGTGATGGCTTTATCTCAAAAAGCTGTGAATATGAAAAAGCAAAGAAAAAGCCCGGTCAATCGGGCTCTTGCATATTTTGAAAACTGATTTTTATGTTTAAGCGACTTCTTTTTGCTTTTTAAACAGGATAACATTGTTAAGGTCATGCTTTATCTCTTTATCGGAACAAATACCTGTCGCTAATGTTTTGTAGTTGCTTATAACCAAACCGCGTACAGCTGCTTTGCTGACGCAGATTCCGCCGGCAATCTTTCTGCCGCCGGCTTTGGCAAAAGCATTCCTCTTTGTTTCGTTGCTAATTGTTGCCTTAATCATATTTGTTTCCTTTCTTATTATTGACATAATAAATGACACCTTTAATTATTTTTGTCAATACTTATTTTGCGCATCTTGCAAAAATAAAAAAATAACTTCCCACAACTATATATAGCGGCAAAAACTTAAATTAAAGTAAAGAAAGTTAAATATTTTTGTCTAAATAAGATCCGCAGACTCTGCCAAAAACCTATCCGCATTTGAAATATCGACGGCAGCGCCTGTATAAATTGGAAACATATTGGCAGCATTATCTCTATAAACGGAAATAAGGTACAAAAAAGCCTGCTTTTACAGCAGGCCTTTAACTGGCGGAGTGTACAGGACTCGAACCTGTGCATCCTTATTCGGGATGACGGATTAGCAATCCGCTGCATTACCTCTCTGCCAACACTCCGTAACTTGATTTTGTTTACATTATGTTTTTATTCGCGTCAACATATTTTTTTCAGATTATGCATTTTATTAGATATGCACCGTTTTCATTTATTTACTGCATTTTAAACAAATTGCTATATAGTACAGCCAATAAAAAGCTATGGAGAAAAAATATGAATCAGGAATATGAGTATATTGCAACCCTTAGTCCGGAAGAGAAAAAGATTTTCGTAGAGAGCTTTTGTTGTATGGTCTGCTCAGATAAAAAGGTAGCGAAAGAAGAGATAGATTTTTTGAAAAATATCGGCAAAATGTATGAAATTCCCGAAAAAGACATTGTTGCCATCATGAAAAATCTGAATCGCGAAGAGGTTTTGGCAAAGGTCAGCACGATTACTGAGCGTAAAAAAGCGTTGCAGCTGATAAAAGAGTTATGTTATTTAGCAAATTCTGACAGAGGTCTGGATGATGAGGAAATAGATTTCATCATTGATATGGCCGAACGCCTGAATATCGAAAATGAGAAAATAAAACAAATTAACAAATGGGTATTAGACAAGATTGTCCTTCTTAAAACGGGGGATATCATACTCGAAAACGAGTAAATTCTCGAAAACGGGTAATATTATTTTGTAACATATCAACGCCGGCCCCTGCCTTATAGCCGGCGTATTTTTTTGCTGCATCGAAATCTGTTTGCAGCGGCTGCCAAGTCCGTATTAAGAATAAATGGGCTCGTCTGTTCCAATTTATTGCTGTTTGTTCCCAATATCTCCCTACTGGATACAGGCTGCCGTTTTTTGCAAATTTTCTTTGCAAAAGCGGGATGTTTGTGTTATAGTATAAAAAATAATGCAGCAGAGGGCAAATCAATGGGTGAGAATATCAGTCATGCGGAGCTTTTTCGGATTATAAACCGTGCTGTTGCCGGCTGTGCAAATCATAAAAATATTCCTGTAAATACTGAAATTTCCATTTTCCGTGAACGTTATGCCTATCGTTTGGAACAAAATCGGCAGCTGGATATTTTTGAAGAAACGCTTCCCCAAAATAAAGAATTGACAGATGCCGTAGATTTCTGTGATAACCTTGAAGCCTATAGGCAGGCAACGGATATTGATGCTAACGAGAACGATGAACTTGAAGAATGGCAATGCCGCCGTATATACAAAGGGATAGAGCGGTATCGCCGGCATATCTCGCCCGAAAACCTTGCGATGTTAAACATTTTGGAGTATAATATCAAACGCCGCCTTCCGGAATATCGGGAATTGCTGTTGCTTGAAGAATACAATCGGGAAGCATGCCGCATACATGATCTTAAATTGGGATATAACCGTCGCCGTCGTCAAAACCAAAGTGTTTCAAAAGACTATGAATGGGCAGCTTTGGGTTTCTTCAAAGAGGTCTTGCACGATGAAAATCTGAAAAAAATTAAAGGCTGTCCGGAAAAGCTGGCACTGTATATGAACAGTTTAAGAATAGTTGACTGCCTGCCTGCCGAAAAATATAATCGTACTGCCAAGTTTAAATTAAAATATGATTTAAATTATGCCGTAAAAATAACAGCCGAAACGCTGAGCCAAGCCGAGTCGGATTTCCAACAAGCCCAAATGTATACAGAATTGGCCCAAAAAGCCGGATATGAGCAAAAGCGTTATTTAACGGCAATAGAACGCATAAATTTCTTTAAAGAAAATAAAGGTGCACACGATTCGTCTGTTGCGGGAGGAACTTCCTCTCCTGCCGGAAATAAAAGCTTTAGAGGGAAACAGGAGATGTCCGTAGCAGCAAGAAATAAACGGGCATACGAGGAATGGCTTTATCGGTAAGCCTGCCGAATATTGCTGATGTTGCAGCCTAAATGTTGCACCTAAAACATTTTTTTATTAAAAGCTTGTTCGCCATAGATTTGAATGTCGATAACAAAAAAGAGTTCCAAGCATATGCTCGGAACTCTTCTTAATTTTGATGCGGTTTAACGCAATACTGCGTTTCCCTCAAGGATCCATTCTTCCTCATTGTACTCTACCCAGTAGTCGTACTCTGAGTTCATTTTCTTGTCCACATTAAATTCAGGACAAGAAAATTTAACGGTGCAAATGATAGGGTAGCGGAGATATTCCTTTTCCCCTTCCTTTGCAGAAACACCGCTTTGGGTGTTATCACCATTGTCCCAAGGACGGTCAATCCACAAACCTGATTCTTCATCATATTTGTAGGTGTTGTCCTTGTGATGTTTAATGGAAAAACCATTAAACTTCATGGTGATATTCACCGGGTCCATCTGGATTTCTCCAAGATGTTCGTCAGTGAAAAAACCGCTAAAGCTGTTGCAGCTTCCCATGGGATCAAATGCATCTTCGGGATTGCTCTCGGAGATGACATTGAAATGGAATTCACCGGATGTACGAGTGATTGTCCATCCGCCTTCAACGACTGTAGAGTCGTTAGAAGTTTCATACGAATTGCGTTTCAGCTGTTTCGTATGGTTTGTGAACTCTTTCTGATAGAGTTTATATCCCTTGGACATAGCCAAAGAAATATTTCTCCATTCAGCGGGCATGACACTACTGAAACTATAGGAACGAACAGAATCTTTGTAATGGGTTTGCCCCATATATTCTGCTTCGTACTTGTCATTGATAACCAAATGGAAATCAACGACACCGTCTTCAGACAGTGTAGTCTTCTTTTCTACAATTGTAGAGAAAGAAAACTTCCAGTCAATGTAATCCTCGTCTTCTTCCGGGATTTCCGGCTTTTCAGCAGGAGTTTCCGGCAGAGAAGCCATTAATACGCTTTCCTCACCAGAACATGCTGAGAACATTGCAACACTTAATAAAACAACGACAGTGAAGAATAAATTTTTCTTCATAATGTCACGCCATCCTCAAACTGTTTCCAGTTATTTACTATGACGTTATAATTTAAATAGCATCTGACTATTGGGGGCAATTTCAATAGAATCTTTCAATCGGTTAACCTGAGGTACTGTGCTTCGCTCGCGGTGGCTCTTGTCGTATGGCTCTTCAATTAAAATATCTCTTCATTGCTGTCCGGTACTTCCAGATGCGTCTGTTTATAATCATTTTAAAAAGTGAACTAAAGCCGCATCAAGTTTATAATAATAAAAAATAAAACTTAGAAACAGAATAATTCACTTTAGGATTTTAATATACCATATTTTTAACCTTTCGTCAAGCCTTTGCCGATTCGTTTTTTGGCATTTTCTGCTAAAAAAAGCAAAAAAATGCATTTTTTTAATTCTTTCTGTGTTTTTTTTCCGGCAGCCTGATTTGTTTCCTGAACCATAAAAAACGCCCGGAATCGTAAAATTCCGGGCGGGTGGATTCAGAAGCTTTTTTTAGCTTTTTTATGCGGATTTTGCTTCCTGTTCAGGTTCAAAAGCATCATCAGAATCAACGCTTTTAACATGCCATATCTTGTCGGCGTATTCGGCAACGGCTCTGTCGCTCGAAAAATAACCGACTTTCGCAACGTTATAAATAGCTTTTTTCGCCCATTCGTCCTGCTTAAGATATGCTTTTTCTGCCTCTTTCATAGCATTGTTGAATGCTTCCAAATCAGCCAAAACAAAGAAGTAATCGCGATTTAGTAATTCGTCAAAAATAGGCTTAAACAGCGACGGAGAATCCTTTTCGCAAAAGAGGTTTGAGTTAATCGCATTCAAGATGCGTTTAATATACTCAGATTCTTCATAAATTTTGCGCGGATTATATGTCGGGCGCATTTCCTGAATCTCATTCTCGCGCAGGCCGAACAGGAAGAAATTGTCTTCACCGACGGCTTCGCGGATTTCAATATTCGCACCGTCGTATGTCCCGACCGTCAAAGCGCCGTTTAAGGCAAATTTCATATTGCCCGTGCCGGAAGCTTCAAAGCCGGCCGTTGAAATCTGCAGGCTGACGTCTGCCGCCGGAATAAGCACTTCCGCAACGGAAACCTTATAGTCCGGGATAAAGACGACTTTCAGAGAGTCTCCGACTTTTGCATCGTTATTGACGACTTGCGCCACATTGTTTATCAGTTTGATAATAAGTTTGGCAAAAGTATAAGACGGTGCCGCTTTTCCCGCAAAAATATATGTTTTGGGACAAATCGGCCGTACGTTGTCGCGTACAATTGCCAGATATTCGCCGATAACCTGCAAGATAGCCATTAACTGCCGCTTGTATTCATGAATACGCTTAGCCTGTACTACAAACATGCTGTTTGTCGTAACGGCAACGTTTGTACGCTTAAAGATTTCATGGCGCAGCAGCTCCTTGTTGGTTTTCTTAATTTTCATAAAACGCTTAACAAAATCTGCATCGTCAGCAAAGTCGGCAATTTTGCTCAACAGTTCCAAATGGGAAATCCAGTCTTTGCCGATTTTGTCGGAGATAAGAGTCGCCAAATTCGTATTAGCATGCAAAAGCCAGCGTCTTGGCGTAATGCCGTTGGTAATATTGGTGAATTTTTCCGGCCAGAGTTCATAAAATTCCGGTACCAGCGAGGTCTTAATCAGCTCGGAGTGAATTTTGGCCACGCCGTTAACCGAGAAGGATCCGACGATAGACAGGTTTGCCATACGGATAATCTGTGCATCGCCTTCACCGGAAACAATGGAAACTTTAGCCAGTTTTTCGCTCGTTTCGCCGAATTTTGTTTTCGCAAATTCAATAAATCTGCGGTTTATTTCATAAATAATCTGCAAATGGCGCGGCAGCATATGCTGGAAATACTTGACCGGCCAGGTTTCCAGTGCTTCCGGAAGCAGGGTATGGTTCGTATAGGCAAAGACTTTGGTTACAATGTTCCAGGCCGATTCCCAGTCTTGTCCGTAAACATCGACAAGCAGACGCATCATTTCCACAATGGCAAGCGCCGGGTGGGTATCGTTCAGCTGAATGCATACCGAGTCGGGAAGCTTGTCAAAATCGTTGCTCTTTTCCAAAAATCTTCTGAAAATATCCTGAATCGCGCAGGAAACAAAGAAATATTGCTGTGAAAGCCGGAGTGCCTTACCGGATTCGATTGCATCAGACGGATAAAGTACTTTTGAAATGGCTTCGGTTTTGATTTTGTCTTCCACCGCTTCAATGTAGCCGCCGTTATTAAAGATATCAATGTCAAATTCGTCGTCGGTTTTTGCCGAAAAAAGCCGTAAATAATTAACCGATTTGCCGTCGTACCCGACTATTGGGAAATCATACGGAACGCCGTACAGCGTATGCGTATTGGCCCAAACGTAAGTGTCTTTGCCGCTGGCGTCTTTATAGGTTTCGACATTGCCGAACATCGGGATGGTTACCTGTCTGTCCGGGCGAGCCAGTTCCCAGGGCGAAAAGTCGGAAAACCAGTCGTCGGCCTGTTCCACCTGCCAGCCGTTTTCAAATTTTTGCTTAAACAGCCCGAACTGATAATTAATCCCATAGCCAAATCCCGGAAGGCCGAGCGACGCCATCGAGTCCAAATAGCAGGCAGCCAGCCTGCCAAGTCCGCCGTTACCCAAAGCCGGGTCATATTCGGTGTCAAAAATTTCTTCCATGGAAATATCCGGAAAACCGTCAATTTTTATGTCTTTTAACAAGTCATAAAGACCGAGGTTATGCAGGTTGTTTTCCAGCGAACGGCCAATCAGGTATTCAATGGAGAGGTAATACACTCTTTTGGCCGACTTTTCATTATAGCGGGCCATTGTGTTGTACATTTCATCCATTGCAAATTCCCGAACCGCCAGAGAAATGGCGTACAAAGCCTCTTCTTTGGTAACTTCGCAGGTTCTTTTGCCGATAAAATATTTGATATAATGCTCAATAGAAAGCTTCAGCCGTGCTTTTTTCATTTCATCGCTGATTTCTAATTTACCTTTTTTCAATACACAATCTCCCAAATTAAACATACTTTACTATTCACAAAACTATAGTGAAATAGTTTGAATTTTCGTTAATAATATAAGATTATTTTATAAAATAAAAACCGGGATTGGCGTTTTTTTAACAATTATGTGCTAAAGAAAAAACGAACGAATCTTTTTTGATATGGATAAAAAGGAAAACTTAACGATGAAAAAGCTTAGTCTTCTTGCGCTGGTTCTTACTGTTTCAACCGCGCTTTCTGCAAATGCGGATACACTGGAAACAGCCTTGGCCAAAGCGTATGAATATAATCCTGCGCTTAAAGCCGCCCGCGCTGCAACGGGAGCCGTCGATGAAAACGTAGCGATTGCAAAATCAGGGTATCGCCCGACATTGACCGTAGAAGGCGGATATTCAGATTCGAAGATAAATACAAACAGTACGGTCAACGGGGTTGCGCAGCGTCCGGTAGACGGTTATGAAAGAACCTTGGCCGCAAAGGTGTCGCAGCCGATTTTCAGCGGTTTTAAAACCGTTAATTCCGTCAGTTCTGCCAAAAGTTCCGTAAAAGCAGCGCAGGCCAGTCTTTTGGCAACCGAGCAGGATATTTTGCTCAGTGCGGCAACCGCGTATCTGAACGTAATGCGCGATGAGGCAATTGTAAAACTGCAAAAAAATAATGAAAAACTTTTGAAAAAAGAGCTGGATGAAACCCGCGAGCGTTTCAAAGTCGGTGAAGTTACCACGACCGACGTATCTCAAGCTGAGGCAAGCTACGCGTCCGCCCAATCCCAGCGCATTTCGGCGGAAGGTGATTTGGAAGCGTCAAAAGCTGTTTACAAGCAGATAATCGGCGAAGAGCCGAAAGGAACGGAAGATCCTAAAGCAATTGAAAAAATGTTTCCGAAAAATGGCAGCAGCGTCCCCGAAATTCGATTCAAGGGATTTACTGACGCTTGGGAACAGCGGAAGTTGGGGGACTGCTTTACCGAACGCTGTGAAAGTATGCCCGATGGTGAGTTGATTTCAGTTACTATAAATGACGGTATCAAGAAGTTTTCGGAACTCGGACGGCACGACAATTCCAATGATGATAAGTCAAAATATAAGAAAGTCTGCGCTGGCGATATTGCGTACAACTCAATGCGTATGTGGCAAGGAGCAAGTGGATGTTCGCCGTATGAGGGAATTGTCAGCCCCGCTTATACCGTACTTACGCCAAATTCAGGTATAAACTCCAAGTGTATGGCTTACCAGTTCAAATTACCTGCGACTATCCACACTTTCAAAATCAATTCACAGGGTATAACATCTGATAACTGGAATTTGAAATTTCCCGCATTAAGCGAAATCGAGATTTATGTATCCCCTTACGAACAGGAACAAGCAAAAATAGCAGCTTATTTCGCGAATCTCGACCACCTTATCACCCTTCATCAGCGTAAGCCATTTTTAATGAAATGGAGGACTTCTGATGCTAACAGAAACCAAACGAACAGACTTGTTCTGTGAATATTATGCAAAATGGATTACGGTGTATAAGAAGGGCGCAATCAGAAAGGTGACGATGGACAAGTACCTGATGACGCAGAAATGGCTCGTTAAGCTCGTCCCGAACCTGAGAGTATGTGATATGAACCGGATCGCTTATCAGCAGCTGTTGAACGACTATGCTGAGTTCCACGAGCGCCAAACCACGATGGATTTTCACCACCAGCTCAAGGGAGCTATTCTTGATGCTGTTGATGAGGGCTTGATTGAAAGAGATCCTACTCGCAAGGCAATCATCAAGGGGAAGCCACCGGTTGCTAAGAAAATCAAGTATCTCAATCAATTTGAGCTACACACGCTGCTGATCTCGCTTGACCTAAAGGATAAGGTGAATTGGGACTACTTTATCCTGTTGGTAGCAAAGACGGGGATGCGCTTTTCTGAAGCACTGGCTCTTACCCCGAAAGACTTCGACTTTGCCCATCAAACACTGTCCATAAGCAAGACTTGGGACTACAAGGGAAAGGGCGGCTTCCAGCCTACGAAGAACAAGTCGTCTGTGCGGAAAATTCAAATTGACTGGCAAACTGTCATTCAATTTTCTGAATTGGTAAAGCACCTTCCCGAAGATAAGCCCATCTTTGTCAACTCCACTGTCTACAATTCGACGGTGAACGACATTCTCGGCAGGCATTGCAAAGCCTGTAACATCCCTATCATCTCTGTCCACGGATTACGGCATACACACGCCTCTTTGCTGTTATTTACGGGCGTTTCCATTGCGAGCGTTGCCCGCCGTCTTGGACATTCGAGTATGACCACTACGCAAAAAACCTATCTGCACATCATTCAGGAACTTGAAAACAAAGACATCGACTTGGTGATGCGCTCTCTTTCGGGTTTGAGCTAAAAAAACAAAACCGGCTTGCGCTGATTAACGGTGATAAAAAAGATGCCATCCGAAAGGGTGGCATCTTAGTTATTTGTCGTATCTTAGAAAATCGTTACAGTGTTCCTGCTGGCGCAAACGGTAGCCCTGAGAAATCAGCGTATCGGCTTT
>ENA-ORTY01003779-ORTY01003779.1-human-gut-metagenome-genome-assembly--contig:-NODE-3779-length-12625-cov-5.818059_pt1 | contig 12625 bp, 9 predicted proteins | sample MGYA00241917_ERZ509198 | MGnify/ENA primary metagenome ERZ509198 (study PRJEB26280, sample SAMEA2338857) | human gut metagenome | biome: human gut; feature: human-associated habitat; material: faeces...
GGATGCAGCCGCCGATGCAGGTGGCCGCGCCGCCGAAGGGCTCGATCTCGGTGGGGTGGTTGTGGGTCTCGTTCTTGAACAGGAACAGCCAGTCCTGCTGCTCACCGTCCACGTCACACTTGATCTTGACGGTGCAGGCGTTGATCTCCTCGCTCTCGTCAAGGTTCTTCAGAATGCCGCGCTGCTTCAGCGCCTTGGCACCGATGGTCGCGCAGTCCATCAGGGTGCGGTTCTTCCTGTCGCGGCCCGTCTCGGCGCGCAGTGCCATGTAGCGGTCAAATGCGGCCTGCACCAGCTCATCGTCGATCTTCACGTCGTCCAGGATCGTGCCGAACGTCGTGTGGCGGCAGTGGTCGGACCAGTAGGTGTCGATCAGACGGATCTCGGTGATGGTCGGGTCGCGGTGCTCGGATTTGAAGTAGTTCTGGCAGAACACGATGTCCGCATGGTCCATCGCCAGGCCCTTCTCATTGCGGAATGCTTCCAGCGCGTCGTCGTCCAGCGCGGTGAAGCCGGTCAGCGTCTCGACCTCCGTCGGGATGGCAAACTCCATTTTCAGGGTGCTGCGCTCGTCAAGGCTTGCCTCGCGGGCCTCGACGGGGTTGATGACGTACTTCTTGATGGCGGCCAGGTCGGCGTCGGTCAGGTCGCCGTCCAGCAGATAGACGCGGGCGGAGCGCACCGCGGGGCGCTCGCCCTGGCTCAGCAGCTGGATGCACTCGCTGGCAGAGTCGGCGCGCTGGTCAAACTGGCCGGGCAGGTACTCGACGGCAAAAACGGTCTTGGCGTCGGGCAGCTTGTCGTAGGTCACGTCAACAGGCGGCTCACTGAACACGGTGGGCACAGCCTGCTGGAACAGCACTGCGTCGATGCCCTCGACGTCATAGCGGTTCAAAAGGCGCAGACCGGTCAGATTCTGGATGCCGACCAGATCGACCAGCTCATGCAGAAGCCCCTGTGCCTCGCCGTCAAAGCCGGGCTTTTTCTCAACATAAATGCGATATACCATTGTATTTCCTCCTGAGAGTTAAATTTGCAGGAAGTGACGGACGGAAAGCCTTCCCCCTGGGGGAAAGGTGGCCGAGGCCCCGTCCGAGGCCGGATGAGGGGAAAGTGTACCGCTGTATCCCGTTGACGGAAAGCTGCGGGAAGTTTGCCCTCATCAGTCACCTTCGGTGACAGCTTCCCCCGATGGGGAAGCCTTTTTACTGCATCGCCGCCAGCGCTCTTGCTCCAATGTCACTGCGCTTGTGCAGCTTGTCAAAATGGATGCTCTCCGTGGCAGCATACGCCTTTTTCAGCGCCTCGGGCAGGGTGTTGGCCGTGGCGGTCACGCCCAGCACGCGCCCGCCGTTCGTGACGAGCCTGCCGTCCTTGATGGCCGTGCCGGCGTGGTAGACCGTCACATCGGCGGTGTCCAGCTGGCCCGCGGTCAGGCCGGTGATCTCCTTGTCCTTCTCGTAGGCGAGGGGATAGCCGCCGCTGGCTAAGATGACACAAGCCGCCGCGCCGTCGCTGAATTTGACATCGGTCTTGTCCAGCGTGCCGTTCGTTGTGGCCTCCATCACGGTCAGCAGGTCGCTTTCCAGCAGGGGCAGCACGACCTGCGTCTCGGGGTCGCCGAAGCGGCAGTTGTACTCGATGACCTTCGGGCCGTCGGGGGTCAGCATCAGGCCGAAATACAGGCAGCCCTTGAAGGGGCAACCCTCGGCCTGCATGGCCGCAACCGTGGGCAGGAAAATCTCCTGCATGCAGCGCTCGGCGACTGCGGGCGTGTAGTAGGGGTTCGGGGCCACAGTGCCCATGCCGCCGGTGTTCAGGCCCTCGTCGTGGTCGAGAGCACGCTTGTGGTCCATGCTCGAGACCATCGGCTTGACGGTCTTGCCGTCGCAGAAGGACAGCACGCTGACCTCGGGGCCGGTCAGGAACTCCTCGACGACCACATGGTTGCCGGACGCGCCGAACTTTTTGTCCAGCATGATCTCCTTGACGCCGTCGGCGGCCTCCTGCTCATTCTGGCAGATCAGCACGCCCTTGCCCAGCGCCAGACCGTCCGCCTTGATGACGACGGGGTATTTGCCCTCGGCTTTGATGTAGTCCATGACCTTCTCGGGGTCGTCGAACGTCTCATATTTGGCCGTAGGGATGCCGTATTTCTTCATCAGGTCCTTGCTGAACACCTTGCTGGCCTCAATGCGGGCCGCTGCCTTGTCGGGACCGAATGCCGGGATGCCCACAGCGGCCAGCGCATCGACCATGCCCAGCGCCAGAGGGTCGTCCTGGGCGACGACGACATAGTCAAAGGCTTCTTCCTTGGCAAATTTGACCATGGCGTCCACGTCGGTGGCCGGGATGGCCTTGCAGTGAGCGTCATAGCTGATGCCGCCGTTGCCGGGCGCACACCAGATCTCGGAGCAGCGGGGGCTTTTTTTCAGCGCGCGGATGATGGCGTGCTCACGCCCGCCGCCGCCGACTACCAGAATTTTCATAAGCGTCCTCCTTGACAGCACAACAGCCCGCGACGAAAAATCGCCGCAGGCGAGTTGTTTTTGCGTTTAATGATGGAACAGCCGGATGCCGCAGAACGCCATCGCAATGCCGTACTTGTTGCAGGTGTCGATCACCTGTGCGTCGCGGATGGAGCCGCCCGGCTGTACAATGGCGGTCACGCCGCTGCGGCGCGCGCGCTCGATGTTATCGCCGAACGGGAAGAAGGCATCACTGCCCAGGCTCACACCGGTCACGGCATCCAGCCAGGCGCGCTTTTCCTCGGCGGTCAGCGGGGCCGGCTGCTCGGTGAAGGTCTCGGCCCAGACATCGTCGCCGATGACATCCTCCGGCGTGTCGCCGATGTAAACATCGATCGCGTTGTCGCGGTTCGGCTTGGCAATGTCAGCGCGGAACGGCAGGTCCAGCACCTTCGGCATGTGGCGCAGCTGCCAGTTGTCGGCCTTCTGGCCCGCCAGACGGGTGCAGTGCACGCGGCTCTGCTGGCCCGCACCGACGCCGATGGTCTGGCCGTCCTGCACGTAGCAGACGCTGTTGGACTGGGTGTATTTCAGCACGATCAGGCTGATGATGAGGTCGCGGCGCTGCTCGTCGCTGATGACCTTGTTCTCGGTCACAACGTTCTGCAGCATCGTCTCATTGGAAATGTCCAGGTCCTGACGGCCCTGCTCGAAGGTCACGCCAAAGACCGTGCGGGTCTCCAGCGGCTTCGGCTCGTAGTCGGCGTCGATCTGGACGATGGCGTAGCCGCCCTTCTTCTTGGATTTCAGCACCTCCAGCGCGTCGGCGTCGTAGCCGGGCGCAATGATGCCGTCGGAGACCTCGTGCTGAATCAGCTTCGCGGTGCTCAGGTCGCAGACATCGGACAGCGCGATCCAGTCGCCGAAGCTGGACATACGGTCCGCACCGCGGGCACGGGCGTAGGCGCAGGCCAGCGGGGAAAGCTCGGTCTCCGGCGCAATGTGGTACATGGCGCGCAGGGTCTCATCCAGCGGCAGACCGATGGCCGCACCGGCGGGGGAGACGTGCTTGAAGCTGGCGGCAGCGGGCTGGCCGAGTGCCTTCTTCAAATCGCGCACGAGCTGCCAGGAATTGAACGCATCCAGAAAGTTGATGTAGCCCGGGCGTCCGTTCAAAATCTGCACGGGCAGGTCACTGCCGTCCGCCATGTAGATGCGGGCGGGCTTCTGGTTGGGGTTCGTGCCGTATTTCAGCTGAAATTCGTTCATATTAACCCTCCACAGCGGTGTATTTATTCAGGATAATGTCCTCGTACTCGCCGGTTTCCAGCTCGATGCTGCGGACAAACAGGCTGACCTTGTTGTCCTCGTTCAGGCTCGCCCACAGCTTGTCGGCAAACTTGTCCGCGTCGTTCGTGTCGATGGCGACGCGCAGCGGCTCACCCGCAAAGCTGGGGATCGGCGCACCGTTCTTGACGTAAGTGCTGATGAAGTGTCCCTCACCGGCCACGGGCTGCGGGTAGTCGAAGGTCTGGCGCTGCACGCTCTCGGCGTTGCCCTCGTCGGACTTGACGATGGACAGCTTGTAGCCGCCGCGGCGCATATCGACGACGCCGGAGATGCGCGGGGTAAAGTTCGGCGCGTCGTCCTCATAGGTGCGGGTCGCCAGCGCAGCCTCAAAGCTGTAGCCGGGGAAAAGGTTGCCGTTCATGAACCGGGCAATCGTGTCGGTCTGGTCGCCGTTCGTGACCACTGTGGTCTCCCGCAGGGTCAGCACAGCGTTGTAGATGATGAGGTGCGGGTCCTCGAGCTTGGCCGGGTCAGCGGCCACCGTGCGGATGCCGCCGTCGATAGGCTCAAACACACGGTTGCGGCTGTTGGCGCTGCGGCCCATGATCCAGTAGGCGACGAACGCCTTCTGGCCGTCGGGGCTTTTGCCCAGCACAATGCCGCGCCCGGGGTAGTCATTCCCGGCAAGATATTTGTAGATGTTTTTTTTCATAATGACCTCGTTTTGGTGTATACAAAAACATAAAACGGGATGTGGTGGCAAGGCTCTCTCCCTCAGTCCGCTGCGCGGACAGCTCCCTCGCAGAGGGAGCCTGGAAGCCTTGGCCCCCTCTGCGAGGGGGCTCCGCCCGTAGGCGGTGGGGGAGAGAACTTTGCCATTGTTGCGATTTTACACCTCGTCACTGCACACCATCGCCAGCGCCTTGGGCAGCAGCTGCCACTCGGCCTCGACCATGACGCGCTTCTGCAGCGTCTCGGGGGTGTCGCCGGGCTCCACGGCCACGGCCTTCTGCAGCAGAATGGGCCCGCCGTCGCATTCCTCGTTTACAAGATGGACGGTAGCGCCGGTCAGCTTCACGCCGCGGGCCAGCGCGGCCTCGTGCACGCGCAGTCCGTAGAAGCCGGGGCCGCAGAAGCTGGGGATCAGGCTGGGATGAACATTGATGATTTTATTGCGGTAGGCCGCAATGACCTTTTCGCCCAGCACGCTCAAAAAGCCTGCCAGCACGACCACGTCAATACTGTGCTTCTGCAGGGTGTCCAGCAGAGCGGCGTCAAACGCTGCGCTGTCAGCGTAGTCCCTACGGCTGACAACAGCGGATTCCACACCGAAATTGGCGGCGCGCTCCAGCGCGTAGACGCCGGGCTTGCTGGCAACGACCAGCTCGATTTTGCCGTTCGGGTTCTCGCCGCGGCGCTCGCTTTCCAGCAGGGCCTGCAAATTCGTGCCGCCGCCCGATACCAGTACCGCTACACGCTTCATACCAGCTCGACCCCGTCGCCCTCGACGATGGTGCCCAGACGGTAGGCGTCCTCGCCGTGGGCCTTCAGAATGGCAATGGCCTTGTCCGCATTCTCGGGCGCGACGGTCAGCACCATGCCGACGCCCATGTTGAAGGTGTTGAACATATCGTGCTCGGAGATGCCACCCTCGCGCTGCATGACGTCGAACAGGGCAGGGGTGCGCACATCGGCCTTGGCGATGCGGGCCGCACAGCCCTTCTTCAGGCTGCGGGGAATGTTCTCATAGAAGCCGCCGCCGGTGATGTGGGACACTCCCTTGACCGTGATCTCGTCCATGACAGCCAGCACGGGCTTGACGTAGATCTTCGTGGGGGCCAGCAGGGCCTCGCCCAGGGGCTTGTCCATGCCGTCAAATGTCTTTTTCAGCACATCGGGGTTGTTGTCGATGTCAAAAATTTTGCGCACCAGCGAGAAACCGTTGGAGTGTACGCCCGTGGAGGGCAGTGCGATGATGACATCGCCCGGCTGCATCGTGGAGTTGTCCAAAATCTTTGCCTTGTCCACCACACCGACGGTGAAGCCGGCCAGGTCGTACTCATCCTCGGGCATCATGCCGGGGTGCTCGGCGGTCTCGCCGCCCACGAGGGAGCAGCCCGCCTGGACGCAGCCCTCGGCCACGCCCTTGACGATCTCGGCGATCTTCTCCGGGATGTTCTTGCCGCAGGCGATGTAGTCGAGGAAAACCAGCGGCTTGGCACCGGCGCAGATGACGTCGTTGACGCACATGGCCACGCAGTCGATGCCAATGGTGTCATGCTTGTCCAGCAGCATGGCGATGCGCAGCTTGGTGCCGACGCCGTCAGTGCCGGAAATCAGAACGGGATGCTCCATGCCGGTGCAGTCCAGCTCAAACAGGCCGCCGAAGCCGCCCAGACCGCCGATGCAGCTCTCGGTCATCGTGCGGGCCACATACTGCTTCATCAGCTCAACAGAGCGGTACCCGGCGGTAATATCCACGCCTGCAGCGGCGTAGCTGGCAGAATAGCTTTTTTCCATGTTGAACTCCTAAATGTGTTACATTACTCGGAAAATCGGGTGGCAGCGGCAAGCTCTCTCCCTCCGGCGCTGCGCGCCACCTCCCTCGCAGAGGGAGGCAAGGAGGCTTGGCCCCCTCTGCGAGGGGGCTCCGCCCGCAGGCGGTGGGGGAGAGAAGTTTGCGCTACTGCTGTGCTTCCGTCGTTATGATTACAGCTTTTTATTCGTCTTAGACTGGCTCAGCGGCTTGTCGTAGACAATGTCCATCGTCTCGGTGGGCGGGGCGACGGGGTATTTGCCGGTAAAGCAGCCCGTGCAGAAGCCGCACTTGCTGTGGATGGCCAGCTGTTGCACATGCTCAATGCTCAAATAGCCCAGCGTGTCAGACCCGACCAGCTCGTTGATCTCCTCGACGGTGTGGCCGGTGGCAATCAGGTCCTTCTCGTCGGGAATGTCGGTGCCGAAGTAGCACGGGTGGGCGAACGGCGGCGCACTGATCCGGTAGTGTACCTCGGCAGCACCGGCCTCGCGCAGCAGACGGATGGTGCGGGCGCTCGTCGTGCCGCGGACGATGGAGTCATCGACCAGCACAACGCGCTTGCCCTTGACCGTGGACGAGATGGCGTTCAGCTTGATGCGCACGCTGCTCTCGCGCTGGGCCTGGCTGCCCTGAATGAAGGTGCGGCCTACATATTTGTTCTTGATAAAGCCAACGCCGTAGGGGATGCCGCTCTCCTGCGCATAGCCGAGCGCTGCATCCAGACCGGAGTCCGGCGCGCCGATGACGACATCGGCCTCCACGGGATGCTCCTGCGCCAGGAACCGGCCCGCCTGCAGACGGGCCTCATGCACACAGGTGCCCTCGATGACGGAATCCGGGCGGGCAAAGTAGATGTACTCAAAGACGCACATCGTGTGCGGCGCGGCGCCGCAGTGGTCCTCTATCGTGCGCAGGCCGTTGAGGTCGGCGATAACGATCTCGCCGGGGCGCACGTCACGGATGAACTTCGCACCCACGGCGTCCAGCGCACAGCTCTCGCTGGCAAAAGCATAGCCGTTGCCGTTGGGCAGCTCGCCGATGCACAGCGGGCGGAAGCCGTTGGGGTCGCGCGCCGCGATCAACTTGGTGTGGGTCATAATGACGAGGGAGTATGCGCCCTCGATGTCGTCCATCGTGCGGCTGACGGCCATCTCAATGTTCGGCGTCAGCAGACGGTTCTGGGTCAGCAGATAGGCGATGACCTCGGTGTCCGACGTGCCGTGAAAGATCGAACCGCTCATCTCGAGCTTGCGGCGCAGCTTCGGCGCGTTGACAAGGTTGCCGTTGTGGCAGACCGCCATAGCGCCCTTGCAGTGATGCAGAACCATCGGCTGCGCATTGGAACGGCTGCGCTGGCCCGCCGTGGCATAGCGGACATGGCCGGTAGCCATCTTTGCGCCGCGGGGCAGCTCCTCCAGCACGCGCTTGGTAAAGACCTCGCTGACAAGGCCCAGATCGCGGTAGCCGGACAGCACGCCGTCGACGTTCAGCGCAATGCCGCAGCTCTCCTGGCCGCGGTGCTGCAGGGCGTACAGCGCACTGTAGACGGCGTTGACCATATCGGTCTCGCCGGTCTTGTCATACATACCGAACACGCCGCACTCCTCGTGCAGGGACTCGGTGTATTGGGAAATTTCGCTCATTTATTTGCTCCAATTGTCGGAATGGTAAAGCCGTAGGGGCGAATCCTATATCCGCCCGTGGGTCGGCTGCCTCTTGCGGGCGTATATGGAATGCGCCCCTACGGGAAAGCGCACGGTAAATTGTGCGGGTGCAATCAGCCCAGCAGGCGCTTCATGACTTCCTGGTAAGCGTCGGCTTCGCCGCCCATGTTGCGGCGGAACAGATCCTTGTCCAGATGTGCGCCGGTGGTGGCGTCCCAGAAACGGCAGGTGTCGGGGCTGATCTCGTCGGCCAGGATGATCGTGCCGTCGGACAGGCGGCCAAACTCGAGCTTAAAGTCCACCAGACGGATGTTGGCGTCCAGCATGATCTTCTTCAGCACCTCGTTGACCTTGAAGGCATACTTCGCGATGGTGTCCAGCTCCTCCTGGGTAGCCAGCTCGAGGGCCAGGGCGTAGTAGTGGTTGATGAACGGGTCGTGCAGATCATCGTTCTTGTAGCTGTACTCGAGGATGGGGGTCTTAAAGACCTTGCCCTCGGGCACGCCCATGCGCAGGCTGAAGTGACCGGCTGCAACGTTGCGGACGATGACCTCCAGAGGCACGATCTCGACCTTCTTCACAAAGGTGTCGCGGTCATTGACCTCCTGCACGTAATGGGTGGGGATGCCCTCCTTCTCGAGCTTCTGCATCAGAGCGTTGGACAGCTTGTTGTTGACAATGCCCTTGTCGCGAATGGTGCCCTTCTTCTCACCGTCACCGGCAGTGGCGTCATCCTTATAGTGGACCATGACGATCTCGGGATCGTTGGTAGCGAAAACCTGCTTGGCCTTGCCTTCGTACAGCTGCTCTTTAACTTCGTAATTCATGAGAAACGCTCCTTTTTATAGTATAATATAGTATGTATGTGTACCTGTCTTTGGCTTCCCCTTTTGGGGGAAGGCTCTTTTACAGTGCTGCGGCTTCGGCGGCAATGGCGGCGTCCTTCTTGGCAATCGCGGCGGCGGTGTCGGCGCGGAAGCTGTCAAGCTTCGCGGCCAGCTCGTCGTCGGACACGGCCAGAATCGCCACAGCCAGATACGCGGCGTTCTTCGCGCCGTTCAGCGCTACGGTAGCCACGGGAAAGCCGCTGGGCATCTGCACAGTGGCCAACAGGGCGTCCAGACCGTCCATGGCGCCGCCCTTCATCGGGATGCCCACAACGGGCAGGGTGGTGTTGGCGGCAAAGGCACCGGCCAGGTGCGCGGCCATGCCGGCAGCGCAGAGAATGACGCCGTAGCCCTCGGCACGGGCGCTCCTGGCGAACGCGGCGGCGGCCTCCGGTGTGCGGTGGGCCGAAAGAATGTGCGCCTCATACGGCACGCCGAAATCCTTCAGCACCGCGCAGGCACCCTTGACCACCGGCCAGTCACTGTCCGAGCCCATGATGATCGCAACTTTTTTCATACGTTTTGAAACCTCCCTTACAAAGCAAACAGCGCAGTGCTCCGCATCAGGATACACTGCGCTGTGGTGTCGACGTAAAAAGGGTATGATGGTACAGAACACCCGCGAAGAAGCCAATACGCTGCATTGCGTTTGCCACGGAAGATCCCCCTTTAATAAAAGTAAGATGTGCCCTGTAATTGTAGTGTAAACGCTGGGCAAAAAAAATGCAAGCGCCCGGCGGACATTTCAGCCAAAAAACGGTGCAAAAGGGTTTTGACCGTCGCTTTTTGTCGTTTTTGATAGGTCTTGGAGGGCAGTTGTCATACTTTAAAACGGCCTGTAAAATTTTGCTGGTACAGGACACAAAAATATGATAAAATAGAAAAAATACATAAACAAGGAGCTTTGTATGATTGCACCCAAACGACGCCTGACAAATCACGCCCTGCACGGCAGGGAGGAATGGTTCAAGCGCATCTTCCGCGACCAGATCGCCGAGGCTGCGGGCATCCTCGAAGTCGTGCTCTCCGGCATTGTGCTGGCGGCCCTGCTCATGAGCATTGTCCCGCTGGTGGAGCTGATGCCCGGTCTGCTGACCGATGCCGACAGCCTGGAGATCCGCACCTTTCTGGAACGTGCGCTGGACATCGTCATCGGCATCGAGTTTATCAAGATGCTGGCCAAGCACAGCCCCGGCAGCGTGCTGGAGGTGCTGCTCTACGCCATTGCCCGCCACATGATCGTCGGCCATGAGGACGCCGTGCAGAACCTGGTCAGCGTGGGGGCCATCGCACTGATCTTCATCATCCGCAAGTATTTCTTTGTGCCGTCCTTCGGCTACAAGATGCCCGGCGGCAAAATTGCCCCGGACATGGAGCAGAAGGCCGCAGAGACCCCGGAAGCAAAAGCGGGAGACATGGCGGAATAACGCCGACCTGCCCCCGGGGACAGCGCCACATGGTATGCCGGGGCCATTGGTGCGAACGGCGAAAATTTGTAAGCCTGTGTGATAACTATCAATAAGAATCCCCCTTCCGGGAACTCTGTAGGGGCGGATGCTCGTCATCCGCCCCTACAGCCTCCCGGAAGGGGGATTCTTTATTTTACGATTTTACCAAAATTTTACCAATCAGAACAGACCCGTGATCTTCCCGTGTACATCCACGTCAATGTCCATGGCAGCGGGGTGCTTGGGCAGGCCGGGCATCGTCATGATGCTGCCGCAGACAACGACCACAAAGCCCGCACCGGCGCTCAAACGCACCTCGCGCACATTCAGCGTGTGACCCTCGGGCGCACCCGTCAGCTTGGCGTTGTCGCTGAAGGAATACTGCGTTTTGGCAATGCAGACCGGCAGCTTGCCATAACCCAGCGCGGTCAGCTCGTCCAGCGTCTTTTTTGCGGCGGCGGTGTAGCTTACGCAGCCCGCACGGTAGATCTTCGTGGCGACGGCCTCGATCTTATCCGTCAGCGGCGCGTCCAGCTCGTAGGTGTACTGCACCTCGGCGCTGTCGTCAAGGATGGACAGCACAGTCTCGGCCAGCGCCTTGCCGCCCTCGCCGCCCTTGGCAAAGACCTCGCTCAGGGCGCAGGGCACACCGGCCTTGCTGCAGACGTCATAAATAACATCCATCTCCTCCGCAGTGTCGGTGGGGAAGGCGTTGATGGCAACGCAGACCGGCAGACCAAAGCCCTGCAGGTTCTCAATGTGGCGGGCCAGGTTCACGCTGCCCGCACGTACGGCCTCGGCGTTGGGCTTGCTCAGATCGGGCTTGTCCACGCCGCCGTGGGACTTGAGCGCGCGCACCGTGGCCACCAGCACAACGGCGGCGGGGTGCAGCCCGGCATAGCGGCACTTGATGTCAAGGAACTTCTCCGCGCCCAGATCCGCGCCGAAGCCGGCCTCTGTCACAACGTAGTCGGCCAGCTTGAGGCTCAGCCTGGTGGCAATGGCACTGTTGCAGCCGTGGGCAATGTTGGCGAACGGACCGCCGTGGATGATGGCGGGGTTGTGCTCCAGCGTCTGGACAAGGTTCGGGTCGAGCGCATCCTTCAAAAGTGCGGTCATCGCGCCCGCAGCGCCGATCTGCCCGGCGGTGACGGGCTGGCCGTCGTAGGTGTAGGCACAAACGATGCGGGACAGGCGGGCCTTTAAGTCCTCCAGATCGGTGGCCAGGCAGAACACCGCCATGACCTCGCTGGCAACGGTGATGTCAAAGCCGTCCTCACGCGGGGTGCCGTTGACCTTGCCGCCGAGGCCGTCCACGATGAACCGCAGCTGGCGGTCATTCATGTCCATGCAGCGCTTCCAGGTGATGCGGCGGGGGTCAATGTTCAGCGGGTTGCCCTGCTGGATCGAGTTGTCGATCATGGCAGCCAGCAGGTTGTTGGCCGCGCCGATGGCGTGGATGTCGCCGGTAAAGTGCAGGTTGATGTCCTCCATCGGCACGACCTGGGCATAGCCGCCGCCGGCCGCACCGCCCTTGATGCCGAACACGGGGCCGAGCGACGGCTCACGCAGGCAGAGCATCGTTTTTTTGCCCAGCGCGTTCATGGCGTCCGCCAGACCGACGCTCGTCGTGGTCTTGCCTTCGCCCGCGGGCGTGGGGCTGATGGCGGTGACTAAGATCAGCTTGCCCTCGGGCTTGTCAGCCTTGGCCAGCTTGTGGTTCAGCTTGGCCTTGTAGTGGCCGTAGGGGATGACGTCCTCGCCCTGCAGGCCCAGATTGGCGGCGATTTCGGTGATGGGCTGCATTTTGGCGGCCTGTGCAATTTCGATGTCGCTCAGCATAGTAATTCCCTCCGTTTTAAAACAAAATGGGCTGCACACACTCATTCCCCAGTGTATGCAGCCCAGACGGTCGGCTTAAGCAGCAAGTTGTGGTGCCGCGTCCCCCGTGGTGAACCCCACGTATTTCCGTCGGTCAGCGGCCTTGCTATGGATTAAATGTACCACAGGTGAGGACAAATGTCAATACCCCTGCGGCGTTACACGCTGCCTTTCCCACAGCCCCACTTTTTGAAATACCGTCCCATGCTGACAAGCTGCATCTTGAACTTGCCTGCGTCGCGCATGGGGGCGCGGTGCCACGCATGAATGGCGGAAAACTGCGGAGCCAGCCAGACGGTGCCCTTCTGCAGCACCTTCTGGGTCAGGTCGGCGTCCTCCACATACATGAAGTACCCCTCGTCAAAGCCGCCCACGGCCTTGAAGGTGGCAGTGTCCACCGCCGAAAAGCTGCCGGTGCAGAACTCGATCTCGGTGGGCTTTGTCAGGT